>Ga0181348_1000760_pt1 | contig 14023 bp, 14 predicted proteins | sample Su13VDMM110DN_FD_130092 | JGI IMG/M metagenome (GOLD analysis project Ga0181348, IMG submission 130092) | Freshwater viral communities from Lake Michigan, USA - Su13.VD.MM110.D.N | ecosystem: Environmental > Aquatic > Freshwater > Lake | place: USA: Michigan | collected 2013-07-16
CAGTGTATAACTTACCATCTATGGTATAGTGTGAAACACCTTCTTTAAATTCTAAATCACTTGGTGTATTATCAACCCCACATTTACACATATAAGGGTTTTCGCCACCATCTGCAATATCCCAAGAATGTCCGCACTCTTTACAAATTATAATATTAACTTGCGAATTAAATGCTTGCCAATTCATTTCTATTGCAGGTGAATCAACAAATGCAACTGCTTCTAATTGCGCTTCATCATCTTCTGTAACTATGAATCTGTAAATAGGTAGTTTGTCCATTCTCTTATAAATATAAATTAATTTAGTATTTGCTTTTTAGAATTATTTGATAGTTGCTTTGCGTATTATATTCTTAACTTTGTCTTGGGTATTTGTGATGTCTGTTTCAACTACTATTACTTTTCCTACTGTACTATCGCCTGTTGTTGTTACTTGACTGTTACCACCTAACCTTGTGCCTGTAATTGATTGTGGGATTCTTGGTGCGCTTGGTGCTGTTACATTTCCACCACCACCTCCACTCGGTGCGCCACTTTTACCAATTGCGCCTAATCCTGCACCTGTTGCTGCTATTGTTGCTGCTACACCTATTGCAGTTGAAATATTATTTGCTGTTACTAATGATGCTGCTGCTGCTACCGATGCACCACCTGATACAATTGCAAGTGATGCTCCTTGTGCTACGATAGCCACATTTGCTGCATTGTTTGCTATAATCATTTTTGCTATACTAATTGCACTTTCTGCTATTAATGCTGCTGCTTGTAGTTCTTCATTACCACCTGCCAATAATTTTAAAGCATCAACTGTTTGTGTTGCAGAATTTAAGTAAGTGTTTTTAATTGCTAACTTCGTATCATTTAAATATTTTTCAGTTGTTATTTCATCTGCTGCTTTCTTTTCATTTTCTTTTTTTATGTCTTCAGCATCTTGTTTCTCACTTGCCATACGTTCATTTCTGACTTCTATTGCTTGGTCACGTAATGCTTTTACTCTTTCCTTTGCTAACTTTTGTGCTTCTTTTAAATCTGCTGCTGCTTTTTTATCTGCATCATCTTTTAACTTTTTTAAATCTTTATAATGACCTGCAACTAAAACCCTTTCTTCTTGTCTTAATTTTTCAAGTTCGGTTTGGTTATCTTTTGCTGCTTCTTGCTTTAATTTATTTAATGCACGTTCTTGTTTATAAGTGTTTTTTCCTGCTGCCTTATCAACTTCTAATTCTTTTTCCCTTTGCTTGATTAATCGGTCTAACTTTTCTGCTGCTGCTGCTTCTTCATTTGCTTTTATTCCTGCTTCTGCACCCTTCTTATAATTGCCTATTATATTATAACCATTTTTTATTTCTTCTAATGCGCCTGCAAAATCTCCTTGTATTAATTTACCAAATGTTTTGAATGGCATAAGTATAGCGTTCTTAATAACTTCACCTGCACCATAAGCTACTTCACGAAGTTTATCAAATATTTTACCCATATCATTAAAGATAGGGAATGAATTTTTAACTACTTTTGATATTGCTTCCCAATTTGCATAAAGTAATCCTGCTGCTACAACTATTAAACCTATTCCTGTTGCCCCAATACCTGCTCTTATTCCTTTTAGTGCATCACCTGCTACATTTTTTAAGTTTTTAAAAGCATCGCCCATTCCCATTAAACCATTTAAGCCAGTAGCTAATGCAATTGCACCTTGTGTTTTGGCAATAGTTTTATTTAGTTCTTCGTTTTCAGTACCCATTAAAGCCATTGCACCTTGTAATGCACTGAATCCGTTTGCTGCTATACCTACTGCGCCTGCTAATGCTTGGAATTTCTTTTCAGGATTAAAAGCATTGATGGTGTCTTTCATATCACCTATTCTATCTTTTAATGCACCTGCTTTCTTTGCTGCATTTATAAAAGCCTGACTACCTTCTTCAAGATTACCAAGTTCATTTGTTACTGCTCGTAATTCAGCCTTTAAACTTTTAACCGAACCTACTGAACTGCCTACTTTTACTTCGGTGTCAAATATTATTTTCTCGTTTGCCATTATGCTATTATTGGGTGTAATCTGTATTGTAATTCTATTAACATTTGACTGTTTCCTGATGCTCCTAAATTTCCTGCTGTATCTATCTCAACTGCCAATTCTTTAAAAGGTAAATCGTTTATGTTTATACCCCTTTGTTTTTTAGCCACGTTTGAACTTGTTATTGCATTGTCAAATTCTAACAAGTGTGTTCCATCGCCATTGTATTGTAAGTGTAATTTATGACTATTATAGCCAGTTGGTGTTACTGTTGTGCCAAAAAATACTGTTATGTAAGCATCATAAATCTCTGTCCAATATCCTGTTTGTATAGGTAATATTTCAATCGGTGTTGTGTTTAAACTTTGTAGTTCTGCAACTGTCAATATGTGAGTAGCAAGTAATGGTTGGTCAATGTTGTTTATAACTGTTTCGCCTTCTCTTACACTTTCATAATCATTTGTTCCTATGTAAGTTCCACCATTGTTTATAATAGTATTATCTGCGCCACCTAATATATTTACTTGGTTTGCGTTTACAAAGTTACCTGTTGAATTAATTATTTGTTCGTACCCTTGCAAACTATTATCACTACCTTGCCCTATTACATCAACTCCTTTCGGATATTGAGTGCCATTTCTATTTATTAATTGTTCGTATGCAGAACCCTCACCACCACCACCGCCATTCGTTACCAAGTTATAAGGTACGAATACTGGTGCTACTGCTAATTTTAAGAATGTTAGCTTTGCAGGTTCATCACTATTTGAATCAAAGTCTACTTCATATAACCTATAAAATTGTTTGTCTATAAAATAACTATTTCTAAATGATAGGTTATTTATTTCTACTTCATTTAGCTTTACATAAAATTCAACTAATTTAGAATCCTTATTAGTGATTTCTTCAATTCCTTTTTTGTGATAAACATTGTAAATATTATTACTTGTTTGAGTAGTTGAGAATCCTGTTTTATAAAATAATTGAATCGGTGTTGTAAAGTTTATATCAAACGTAGGTGCTAAAACACTATCGTAATGACCGACATAAGCATAAGAATCAAAGTAATGATATGTTGTGCCATCAGGGTCAAGGTAATGAAAGTAGTTAGTACCCATTGATGCACTTAAACCACCTGCTACTAATAGTCTTAATTTTGATGTGCTATCTATTGAATTTCCATTTGAATCTTTAAATATTATTTGACTAAATACTACTTTCGAATTGTTCCTTGCTGCTCCTAATGGTGTTGGTGCAAATAATACTTCTGTCTTATATGTTTCAGTTATAAAATCATTTGTTATTGGCAATACTTTTGTTCCATAAGGATATACATATTGACTTTGATAAGTTTGATTTAACTCATCTTTATCTTCTGCCATAGCAAATGTATATTCTTTGTACTTACTTGCACCTAATGGCTTCACTTGTACACCTCTGCTTACATCAATCTTATTAGTTAAGTCTACTGTATCACTTGTAAAATATACATCCCTTGTTTCAATTTTTAGTTTCTTGCTGTCTAATGCATCAACCGAAACGTAAAGATTAAACAACTTAATAATTGATGCTAAAAAGTCTGCTTGCTTTACATCAGCAGGTAAGCATCTTTCAAGTTGCATATTATCACCAATAAATATTTGTGCGTTTGGAATTGAAAAGAATGCTGAATCAGTTAATAATGAATATTGCCAACTACCTGTAAAAATTGATTCCATTTCTACTGATATAACATCATTTACTTCACACCAAATACTTGGGGTTTCATAATATTTGTTTACAGTAAAGTTTGCAAAAACTGATGTATTAAGAGTGCTTGTAGCACCAATTAAAGTTTTTGTTGCACCTCTTGTTCTATAAACATGGTATATATTTTCATCAAAAGAACCTGCACTTATTTCTGTAATACTAACATTTAAATTTATACCAAATTCATAATGTCCATTTGTTTTTACTGTAAAATCAAAAGTAGTGTTGTTAAATCCTGCTGGAGTTGATTGTATCGCAGTATTGTTAAAAGGTAAATCTACAATTGTTGTTACTGCCGCAGGTGTACTATCAACTAACCTATCGCCTTTAAAAGTTCTATCGGTTACTTCTTGCGTTGATATTAATAACTTGTCTTGTGTTGCAGGAACTACTAATTTAGTAAAGTTAGCAGTTGTAAAAAAATCAGAACTGTACCTATATCCTGCATCTTTAAAGATTGCATCTACTATCGCCTTTGCAAATATTTGTGGTTTTTGGTCTATTGTGTAAAATCCTTTTTGGTCGTTACTAAATCCTTTGTCAATTAATCCATAATAATAGCCACGTGTAACTAATGGTGTCCAACTTGCTGCGATGTTAGTGTAATTCCAAGTATGGTCATAAGCACTTAAATCAAGTTCATTAAGTTTCTTTTCTCCCAAGTCTTGGAATAGGTTTGCAGTTCTACCAATTATTATTACCTCGTATTCTATTTCTTGTTCATCTGTTATACTTACATTTGTTAGTTGCAAGTACCCTTGAATCATAGCTATGCCATTCTTATAAAGTATTGCATCTGCTTTTAAGTTTGGATTAAAGTCAGGTGCAAAGTTGTACGTATTAGTATTTTGAACTGAACGTGCTAAATTAAATATATTGCTAAAAATATCATTGTTGTTATGAGTGCCGGGCAAAGTAATTGTTTTTGTAAAATCACTTTTACGTTCAGCTATGTTCTGAATGTCAATTATACTTTTGTTAATAGGCAAAGGTACATTATCATACAAGTCAAGTTCATACTCAACTATGTTTGCTCCTGCTACTTGGTTTATTACTAATCTGTTTTGATTCATTATAGCGATTGTCTGTAACGTGAGTAAGTGTATTCTATGTCAAATGTTACGTTAAACATCTTTCTATCGGTTAAGTATGTTTTTATTTCGTAACTTGTGTTGGTTATGTTTACTGCTATAAATTCCGTTGCGCTTCTTTCAAGATATATTACAGGGCTTGTGGCTAATTCTTCAAGTAATGTGCTTTCTGCTTCTGTTATCCAATCACTATTAATACTTATTTTATCGTTTATTGTAGTGTTATAGTTAGTTTTTAACCTATCTTGTTTGCTATAACCTATTGGCAATGGTGCTTTGAATTGTTTACGTTCTATATCCATTGCGTTTATAGTGTTTTTATTGAAGTTAAACGTATCAAATCCACCAAGTTTATTCATCCAATGTAGTCTTACTGTTGGGTATTGGCTGCATTCTGTGTTTAAACTGAAAGTTCTTGATGCTAATACATTACTTGTTGCTCCTAATAATGAAACATTGTACGTATCAATGATTGATATTCCATTTGCTATTAATACATCTTGTGCATACTTTCCTGCTTTTATGCTGAATAAATGTTCTTTTGCAGTTAATGTTACTGCTGTTACTACGTTACCATTTGCACCTGTGTATTGTATAAACTTAACTGCTGTATTTGGGTCAAACCAATATAAAAACTTTTCTTGATTACTTTCGATTCTTTCGGTGCTTCCTGCTGCTGATAAGTAACCAAATCCACTTACATTTAAATTATCGTATGCAGTTGGTGTGAAGTCTTCAAAATCAAATATTCCGTTACCTGCAAAGTTATAACTCGCTGCACTTGGTGTTGTTGGATTACTTGCTAATACTCCACTTAAAGTAGGTATTCCACTTACATCATATAGTTCTCTAAATTGCACAAAATATTTAAGTCTTGAATCAGTATTAGTTCCAAACACTCCTGTTACATTATTAAAATCGTAGCTAACATAGTTTTGCAATACGTTACCGACATCAAATGTTAGTTGTGCTGAACTTGGTTGTACTGGATATTTTAACCTCGCTAATGGATTGTTTGTGCCACTTGTTTCGTTTACATCAACTATAAAGTTGAAGTTAGGTTGTGCAGTTAGATTTGAACTTACTGTGTATGGCACTTGATTATAGGCTGCCATAAATGCGCTTGGTGTTGCGATAATTGTTATTGCCATTATTTTATAATTACTTTATAATTGCTAATTTTATTTTTATTGCCATTTCTTTTGATAGTGCTTTGTTTAACATCTTTAATCTTTTAGCACCCACAGCAGGTTCGACATAGTTCATTGGTTTTATACCACCTATCTTGGTTGCTACTGCCATACTCATTGCTTCCTTTGTGATTAAGTCTGCTTGTTTCTTTTTATTCTTACGGATTAAAGTTTGTTTTCTTAATCCCTTACTTCCTGTTCGTGCTATGTATTGTTTAAAACTATTTAGCATATCTTTTGGCACTCCTAAATTTTTAAAACTGAATCTGCTATTTGGTGCTTTACCTTTGTTAAATACACCCTTTACACCCTCATCTATAAACTCCCAATAATTTTGAGTGGTTACTATTTGTATTCCATTATCAATTACATTAGGGTATAAGTCAGATGCTAACGTACTTGCTTGCTTGGTTCTTACTTTACTCTTTATAATATTTGACATTATTAAAATAGAATCTTCAGCCCACTTTAAGAACACAGCATCAACACCACTCTTTAAATCCTTTGTAAAGGTATCAGGTGAACTGCCATACTTATTGCCTATGTTCGTTGCTGCGCTTGCCATTTTATTTTATCATCTTCACTTTTATCCTTATAAAATACTAATGTGTTTAAGAACTCAATTATGTTCATATCTTCAAAGTATTCCCACTTACTTCTATCGTTGTTTGCAAGGTTGTTAATTGCTACTATCCAACCCCATTTAGTTTCGAATGTTTGTCCAGTATTGGCTTCACTTTCGCCAGTGCTTTCTCCGCTTCCGATTCCAAATAGATTAGGATATTGTCTGCTAATTCCTTGTAGTACCTGCAAAAAAAAAGCATGATAGGATATGCCTGCTCAATTTTCATGTGATTTAAAAACAAGTCTGCAACCTCTTTATGATTCGCACCATCGTATTTTTTTACCTTACCTAACCAATTCTTCTCAACACAAATCGCTGCAAGTATATTGTGAATATTGTTTATTATGTTTGCTTCATCTTTACAGAATGAAGTTGCATCAATGTACTGTGCTGCTTTTAACTTTTGAGTTTGCCAAATACATTTAAACCTTCTACCTTTTACTTTGAAATCCATTTTAACCTTTGCATTTGGATTTAGGTTTTCTATTTCACTAAATGCTTTTAATGATTTCGTTAAGTCTTCAATTGGCATTGATTCTATTTCATCAAATGTTTTGTTGGTTAATTCAGCTAACAATTTAATGTTTCTATTCAATGGGTCTGTTTCCAATTCTGCAATTGTTTTGCATTTAATAAACTGACTTATGGTTATTTTCTCAAACTTCATTCTCTTTAATATATAAATTTTTTACTTTTTTGCTAAATTTTAAAAGTAGCATACTTGCCACTCGGTCTATTATTCAACTTGTTTAATGCAAAGTATCTCATAGCATCTATTGAGTGATTAGAATGTTCAATTGGCTTACCTGTTAACTTTCCATCTCTATCAGTTGCCCATTGGTATGCTCTTAACTCTTTAATTATATTAGTTGAATTTTGTGTAACAAAGAATGGTTCTCTTTTTAATATGTCTATTCCTATCTTTATTGAGTCTGCTCCTTTGTTTGCAGGTGTAATCATAAATCCTTGTCGCCTTAATTCTTCAATTGATTTAGGTTCTGCACTATCTGCCACAATTTCGTAAGGTCTACCGATTCCTTCTGATTTCATAAAGTTACCTATGTCTAAATTAGTCATGTTAGTACGATATAATATTTCATCAAAGTATAGTTGGTTATTCATTTTGTAAACTGCTACTAATGTTGTTGGGTCATTTGTGAATCCAAAATCCATTCCATATCCTAATAACTTTGCATCAATTGGTATTCTTGCTACTTGTTGCCAGTTGTCAAATATAACTCCTTGTAGTGAACCGATTTCCCCAAGTCCATATACTTTCCACCAATTTGCCCAATATGAACTTGATTCTGCTTTCTCTCTTGCTTTTTCTATTTCTTTGACCAGGTCTTTGTCTAATGCTTCATTGTCTTTATAGGTTAAAATAATTAGGTCAGAATCTTTATCATTTATTAATTCCGTATGCACCCAAAATTCTGAACTTGGATTATAGTCAAGGTAAACAAATTTCTTTGTCCTTATGGCTAATTGATGGTATGCTTCAAAGTTTACATTATTTGCCTCATTAATGAATAACACATCTCTTCTTGCTCCTCTCAATTTATTTGGTTGGTCAGCACTAAAGAATTCAATGTAAGATTTATTTTTGAAAGTGTATTTTAAAGTAGACTTATTAAATTGGTCATCGTTATAAAAACCAATCCAATCCATAATCTTTAAGAAGTCTTTTAACGCACCTCTTCTGATTTGTGGTACTGTTTCAGCTACTATACTTATTTCGCTATTAGGATTCTTGTAAGCATAATCAATAAGCATAGGGATAATACTAAAGGTTTTACTTGATGAAGTTCCTCCTTGTACTATCCTAATCCTTTTTTTAAGTTTAGCAATCTTCTTTTGCGCTGTGGTTTCTTTGAGCATAATACGATTTGTCCATCGTGTAGACAAACGATTTTATTGACTTTCTTCGTTTTCTTGAATGTTTAAATCCAAGCCTTTAAAAATTTCTCTTTCACCTGAAACTTCTATTTCTTGTTTCTCAACATATCCACGTTTCTTCCCTTTGGTTTTTAGATAGAATATTATTGAACTTGGATTAGGCGCATCTTTAATTTCTACTATCTCTCCTTTGTTTGTAACTACTTGATGTTTAGCACCACTCATTAATTGATTTAATTGTGATTCAGCAAAGTCAATAGCCATATCGCTTATACCATCTACTGCTTCTTTGTATTGCTCATCTTCCTTTAACCAAGTGTAATGAGTACTCCTATCAATTCCAACTGTCTTTGCTGCTGTTGTTACTATGCCAAGACTCTTCTCAAGTGCTTCAACCATAGCTTTTTTTAGTGTTGTATTTTGTTGTTTCATTTTATTAAATTTAAAAACTCATTTCTTGCTTTCTCATCTTCTTTAAACACTCCAAGCATCTTGGATGTCATTGTCCAAGTATCGTGCTTCTTTACTCCTCGCATACACATACAAAGGTGCTGTGCTTTTAATGTAACTGCTACACCTTTAGGATTTAGTTCTTTTTGTATTCTTTCAGCTATTTGAGTAGTTATGCGTTCTTGATTTTGGAATCTGTTTGCATACAAGTCTACTGTTCTTGCAAGTTTACTTAATCCTACAATCTTATCACTTGGAATGTAGGCAACATTAGCTACACCAAAGAATGGAGCAGTATGGTGTTCACATAACGAATAAAAAGGTATATTAGTTTGTAGTATCATTTCATCAGTACCCTCTGCATCAAAACAAGTGAAGTTAAATTCCTTTGGTTCAAGAAATTCTTTCATAAACTTTATGTATCTTTTTGGAGTGTCTTTTAATCCTTCTCTTGTTGGGTCTTCTCCAAGATATTGTAGTATGCGAACAAAGTTATCTTCAATAGGTTCTTCTTTCATTTCCCAAGGGAATATTAACCATTTGTCTTTTAAATCTTTTTCTTGTTGTTTATCAAACAATCCTATAAAAGGTTTATTATATTTTATGACATAGTCTTGTCTTGTCTTACCACTATCTATTAGGTCATCAATAAAGACATCTGCCTCTTCAGGAGTGTCGACAGGATTTAGCATTGCACTGATATACATTCCTCCTCTTGGTATTCCATAATACTTTAGGCTTTTATCTAATTTTGAAACTCTTTTTTGAATCTCTTCCCAGGTTACAATATATTCCATACTTTGTGATTTTGAAGTGACATTTTCCATATACCATTTTCTATACATAAATTGATACAATGTTTTAAGTTTTCTGAGTTTATATTAAATCCATCACTATGTGGACTAATCCAATAATGATTTGCTTTAATTGATGGCTGTGGTATAGATTGTCCTTTATGCCTAACATATCTTAATTCTGATACACCATCAGGAAAGTTCTTAGCAATTATATGTTCAGCTACTTTTGGACTAACACAAATAAAGTCTAAACCTTTTACAGCAGGTTGTAATCCACTTGTTTCAATTGCTTGATAAAATCCTTTTTCTTTAAAGTATGCAACTATCTCTTCTGTTAATTGGTCTAATGGTTCACCACCTGTCCAAGTAATTTCATTACATTGTTTAGCATTCTTTTCAATCCACAATTCAAGTTCTTCAATTGTAAATTCTTTTCCACTTTCAAACTCTGTGTCGCACTTGATTCCATTTGCTGCACAAGCGAATTTAGTTTTACATCCTTGCAATCTAATAAAGATTGTCGGTGTTCCTATTCTTGCTCCTTCACCTTGTAAAGAGTAGAATATTTCTGATACTTTTAATTTAGTTTGGTTCATATATTATGTTACTTGATTTTGTTTCTGCTAATTCTATTTTTACTATTGGTAATCCTGTTTCTGTTTTAATTCTTGTAAATAACCATACTGCCATATTCTCTGCACTTGTATCAAATGGTAACTTTATAAAAGGTTCATTTGCTAACTCTAATACTTCACATAAAGAATCCTTTTCATTAAGTAATAAATAATGGTCATACTCTTTTATGATTGGTTCTATCTTGCTATCAATGTCTGCAAATAATATACCAATACCATTGTTTAACTTTTCAGGTTTTATATGTACTACTACATCATAAGTATGTCCATGTAGTCTTCCACACTTAACTCCTGCTTCTTTATTTCTATGTCCTGCATAAAAATGATATTTCTTTTGTATTATCATATCCAATTATTTTGCTTTGCTTCGTAATACCCTTTTGCTCTTAAAGAAGTTGCAGGGTTATTTATATCACCAAAACCCCATTCGTTTTTATTAGTGCTACCATTATAATCAGTCATTGTATAATTAATTATAATATCTAGGCAGTTTAATTCTTTTGCTAATTTCCAAGTCTCCGCTTTTGTTAAATACATTAACGGAGTATGTATTCTATAATCACCTGCTCCCATACCTAGAGACAAAGTAGTTTGTAAACAGTCAATAGTTGTTTTTCTACAGTCTGGGTAACCAGAATAATCAGTTTGGCATACACCAGTAATTATATCTTGTATACCTAACTCAGCACCCATTGAGGCTGCTATTGTTAAAAATAATAAGTTTCTACCACTTGTAAATGATGCAGGTAAGTTATTATCTAAATAGCTTTTTTCATTGTGGTCTGTATGTTTAGTTAAACTACTGTGTGCAAGTAACCCCTTAACATTTAATATCTTATAATCCACATTGGCTATTTCTGATATTTCAATTGCCTTCTCTAATTCTATTTTGTGCATTTGACCGTAGTCAAAACCAATTGCGTAAACTTGATTAAAATTTTTCTTTGCCCAATATAAACAGGTGGTTGAGTCTTGACCACCGCTTAATAAAACTATTGCATTTTTCATATAATATATTTAAAGATTATTTTCTGCATACTGACCAAATTTTACCCATTCATTAAAGTTATTTAAAGCGGTCATATGTGTTTTAACTCTTTGACCAATACCTTTATTCTGTTTCTTCATTGTTTTACCATCAAACCAGTATACAGCACCAAATCTATTACCCGATAACCAACTTGTTGAATCAACTGAATAAAATTTATACTTTTCTAAACCTTGTAAATTAGTAAAACCTAAACCGTGAACTTTTGTATTATTTTGTTTTGCTATTTTTAACAAGTCATAAAACACATCGTATTCAGTTCTTTTGATTTCTTGTGTTACTATACCACCAATTGCTACAAATTCATAGTCTTTACACATTTGTTTCCAATACTCTAAACCCCTGCTTTTATGCCATACTGGTATGCTTTTTTTATTTGTTAATAATTCTAATTTTGCTCTTAACCTTTCAACTTCTTTAATACCTACAATAACATCAATATCTAATTCAAAAAAATACTTAACGTCAAACTGGTTTATAAAGTTTGCATATTTAATTATGTAATCATCCCAATTAACATTACCGTTATTTTTATTCATAAAAGTAAAAGCACCGCTATCTAACAAAAACATTTTATATTTTGATATGTTTTTCTCCTCGCCCTTTATGTATACAAAACTTTCAAGCCTGTTAAAATTATAAAAGTCTCTATTTTCCCAACAATGTCGATTCCATCCTGACCCTGCTAAAAATATTTTCATAGACCTAATAAATTATACACTGCATCCTCTGGTGTTTTACCGTGCTTTAATAATTCGCTTTTAACCTTATCGCATTCTTCTATTGTATATTCTAGTATTATTTTATTAGTTGGTAAACTTTCATCTACTTTACTATCTTCAAAAAAATCATCTAAATTAACATTTGAATTTAATACTGGTAAGTTTAACCCCCAACTTTCTAACTGTTCCTCATCCCAATCATTCGCCAAGTCATCCCAATTCCATCCACCAAACCCTACATTGTCTTTGATTATAAATTCGTTTTGTTGCTCTGGTGTCAATTCACTTGCTTTGATTATTGATACTTCTTTTAAGCCTGCTTCAATACATGCTTTTAATCTCATGTTGCCACCAAGCACTATCATTTCATCATTTACAACTATTGGTCTTATATCCAACATTTGTGGGAATTCTTTTATTGATGTTACAAGTTTTTTAAATTTGTCATCTTTAATAATTCTTGGGTTATTTGGGTTGCTTTTTACTGCGCTTATTTTTACTGTTTCTATTTTCATATTATTTATTTCGTTTCCAAATTCTATTATGTATTACGTTACAGATGTAAGTAAAGTTATTGTTTTCAGTAAATGGTGGTAAGTATTCATCAACTGCTTTTGATACTGGTTCTATTCCTGCAAACATTCCCCACTTTAAATTAAATCTATTTGCACAGTCATCAATTACTAAATACTTGTTTGCTTTGTTGCAATAGTTTTCAAGGTCTGATTTTACTACTTCATATTCGTGACCGCCATCTATATAAACTATATCAAAGTTCTTTATTTGTTTTATTATTTTTTCATCAGTTGATAATCCTTTTATAATTTTAGGTTGTTCAAGGTTAAATGATACATGGAGTAAGTCTATATCTTCTGCATAATTAGATTCCCAATGTCCATCAGTTGTGTCTAATGGTGTTACCCCTACTATTTTACATTCTTTACCTTTTAGGTTCGCAAGCATTCTTATAAGTGCTAATGTTTGCCCTCTGAATACTCCTATTTCTAAAAAGCTAAATGTTTGTGGCATTTCATCTATTATCATTGACCACATTTGATAGAAGGCTCTTTCACCGAATCCGAATACATTCTGCTCTACAAAGTCCCTTAATGCTTTTAGTTCTTTTACATCATTGGTTTTATTCATAAATGTTTCGTTTACCATTTCATTCCACTCAGATGTGTTTTGGTAGCTGTCTTGTAATTCTTTTAGTGTATTCATTTTTTAATTAATTAGTTCATATATAAAATTCATATCTGCTTTGCCATTGCCATGAATTATTGTTGGTTTAAAGTTATCTTTGGTTATAAATTGATTGTTTTCTATTTTGTAATCTGTTTCAGTTATCCCACATAATGTTTGAAATACCCTGCAATTATGGTCTATACCTATGCTTGGGTTGTCTAATAGCCATTTAGTTGCTATTCTTTGGTCATCTTCGCTGTCGTGTATTCCTTGTTTGTCTATTAGCTTTATAAAGGTTTCTGACTGCATATAGTATGCACCACTATTTAAGAATCTGAACTTTGTGTTTGGTTTTGTGTATTGCTCACGTTCTTCATATTTAGATAATTGTTCTACATCAGGCCAGCAGTTTACTTCTGAATTAAATAAGCAGTTCCAATATATTTTACGTTTAGTGTTTGCAGGTGTATCTAAAAAGAATGTATCGTATGCATCTACAAATATAAAATCTTTAATAGTTGGGTTTGCTTTTAAGTATTCATATACCTTGTTAAGTTTCATTGCAAAGCCTTGCCATTGGTTTACTTCAATTATATGATACTGCCAACCAAAGTGATTTAA
>Ga0181348_1000761_pt1 | contig 14017 bp, 17 predicted proteins | sample Su13VDMM110DN_FD_130092 | JGI IMG/M metagenome (GOLD analysis project Ga0181348, IMG submission 130092) | Freshwater viral communities from Lake Michigan, USA - Su13.VD.MM110.D.N | ecosystem: Environmental > Aquatic > Freshwater > Lake | place: USA: Michigan | collected 2013-07-16
CGCAAATCGTCCGTTTAGTTTTTCTGCGCGTTCTGCATAAGTTTCAACTTCATTTTGTTGCATGTCTTTCTCCGTAATGTACATTTTAGGTTCTTGAGCAAACATATTTTGTTCGCCACGTTCGTTGGTTGTGATCGTCATTTGAGTATCATGAAGTTTTACCACACAATTATATAGGAATCATAAAGACTTGTCAAGCCCTATTTGCCTTCCCATCCTGGAGGAAGAGTTCCAAAGTACGGATCATAATCAAATATATCATTCCATTTTTCTATCTTACTAGATTCATTCCTCCAAAAATTCCAAAGGCCCTCATAACTTGACTTATGAAAAATATCCACATGATCAGTATGAATAGAAGATCCCAATTCAATTTTATAAAGAAACAAAGGAATTGCAAAGGTATTGCCAGAATTGTAAATCAAATCATCAGCAACTGCACGAGGTTTTACACCATTATCAATCTTATACTTATCTCCACGCACATGAAGATTCATAAGTTTTTGTGCATGATATCGAGTAATTAAATAGCAAGCAGTTGAAAAATCATTTACAAATCTGCGATGTATCCTCATATGAACTTGTGCAGGATTAATAATTGCAAGTTGAACTACATCATAAGAATAAGGAACTTTACAAAAGAAATCTTTCCAACTAAATCCCCAGTGCTTTACCGTATCCAAATCACAGTCATCCTCCATAATCAGAGCACAAGGAGAATCAGAGTTCTCTAAGAAATGCTTCAGTGCCTTCAGGTGCGATGTTACGCAACCTACCTCTCCAGAGGTCATATTATCGGGATAACGTCCTTTGAGAATGTCTCCGAGGTCTCTACCATCCCTACCATCATAGGCAGAGATACGAGTATAATCTCCAATCTCCCAATACTTAAATTGCTCTTCCATATATTCTGCTCGTTCTGGTTGTTCATCCAGATTGAGATAATAGATGGGAGGAAGACCCTTGAGTTTATAGACTGCTTTATTTTTATCCACTATAGTCTTCAGGAACTTGAAATGATTTATTTTCTTTAAGGCACCCTTGCCATATTAAATTGAATACCCTTTCATAATAGTGAGATTCAATTGGATCTTTAAAATAATCAGTATAATACATCATTTTTTTATAAAAATAACTGCACTTTCTTTTCTATGTATTCTATCATAGAACAATTAATTGTAGGAGAACATCCTAGAAAAAACACTTTACCCAATACTTGATTTGCATTAGAATATTTACTTGCATCATCCAAATCTTTGTATCCAGGATGAAGAAGAATATTACCAGCAAAATAATTACGGGTTTGAATCCTATTCTTTTCTAAATGTGCCACCAAAGTTTCTTTCAATTGCTTGGTTTCACAAACAATGGGAACGCCAAACCAACTAGTTTCTGCTCCTGGTCGTTCTCCTACTACCCTTACACCAGAAATAGTTTCAAGAATATTTCCAATTGCTTCTTTATTCTCTCTACGAATACGATGGATATCATCAAATTTTGTGATCTGAACAGATCCAAGACCACCTTGAAGATCAAGTGGCTTCAAATTATATCCCATGTTAGAGAAGATATACTTATGATCAACAATTCCATCATATCCTTCTAACCAATTATCAAATCTTTTACCACATGTTCCACATGAAAGAAGATTTTGTTGCCCAACACAATAACAGTCACGACCCCACCAAGCAAAACTACGAGCAAGATCTACAACTTCTTTGATATTGGAGGAGACCATTCCACCTTCTACAGTACAAATATGATGTGCTGGATAAAAAGAACAAGATGATGCAATAGCATAATCGGTAAGATAATTTCCATTCCACTTACTGCCAAGACTATCACAGTTATCAGCAATCAAATGGATATTCTTTTCCTTACAAATCTCAACAATTTTATCAATATCATAAGGATTTCCAAGAACAGGTGAAGAGATCACTGCTACAGTTCTAGCAGAGATTTTTTGTTCTACTTGATCCAAATCCCAGTTCAAATCAGACCAATCAATATCAACAAAGACTGGTTTTAATCCATTCTGAACAATCGGGGCAACTGTAGTAGCAAAACCACAGGCACAAACAATAATCTCATCTCCATCTTTCCATCCAAAATGTTTCTTAAGTGCTGCAATCATTACAAGATTAGCAGAACTACCAGAATTAACCATTACCGAATGGTTAAATCCAAATTTTTTGGAAAATTGATTTTCGAATTTATGAACTTTTTCTCCAGAAGATAACCACTTCCCTTTAAGAATTGAATGAATCATTTCAGCAATTTCTTCATCATCCCAATAAGGACCAGAGTAATAAACTGAGTCAGTTTCTGGATTAAAATTTTTTTTGTTTGCTATAAAAGGAAAGATATCACTATCAATTTCTTTAGTAGATTTAATAAAATTATCGATCAATTGATACATAGTTGGTCAATTCCAATATCAAAGGGAATACTAGGTTTAAAGTTTAAATTGTTTAACTTTTCAATATTTAAAGAAAAGTTCTTTGCTTGCGTCTTTGCGTAAAATTCTGGAGTAATAGAAGATAGTATATTACTCTTACAATTCGGCAATTTATCGACTGCTAATTGAATTATATCACGAAAGTACCGTGATTGTCCAGTAGCAATATTATATATTTGGTTTTCAGATCCACTGTCTAGAATACATTTGATTGCTCTTGAGACGTCATCAACATGCATATAATCACGAAGAACAAGTCCTCCTTCATAAAGTTGAATATCTTCATTATTTTTTAACTTGTTTATCAAAAATCCAAGAACATTCTTTTTGGGTGAAACTGTTTTATCAGTTCCATACACATTCGCAAGACGAAAGATGCGATACTTACATCCAAAAGTTTCGCAGAATGAAATCAATAATTGTTCTGCTGTTCGTTTTGTAATTGAATAAAATCCTCTAGGATCTGGAAGATCAGTTTCCTTTGCATCTACAACATCCAGTCCATATACAAATCCAGAACTCACAAAATTAAATATGATATCTTCACTTTTACAATACTCAAGTACTTCCATAAGAAGATTCAAATTAGTATTAATATCTACATGAAGATCTTCAAATACATTATAATTTGTAGTTGTACTAATAAAATAAAGAATGTCTTTGGATTGTGGTTCTCTAGATTCCCTAGGAATTTTTATAACCTGATCAGAAAAAAGATTACAAAAAGAACCTCCAATAAATCCAGTTCCACCATAAACAGAAATTTTTTCAAACATACTTTTCACATTCTTGAAAAGTTTTTCCTTTAGAATCTTTTTGAGATAGGATAGGATCCCCATCCACTCCCCACTCAATATTTAAATCCACATCATCCCAAATCAAAGTTCTATCATATTCTGGATAATAATAATCAGTTACTTTATATTGGATTTCAGCAAAATCTCTATCTTTGTATTCTTCACTCAAAAATCTTATATGAATTGTTTGAGATTGAATTAAATTGAGAAGATCTTCTTCTGTTTCATAAACAAGAATTTCATCAATGTATTTACATCCTTGAAGTTGAACATATCGTTCGTAAGCAGATTGTACTGGTTTATTTTTGATTCCAGGGCGATCTATTGTTGGATCAACTTGAAGAGCTACTTTCAAATAATCACACATTTCCTTTTCAATCTTAAGCATCGTAACATGCCCAGCATGAAATAGATCAAATGAACTACAATTAAAACCGATTTTCATATAATTTCAAAATCCTTAAGAATTGAATGTAAAATGGAAGTTTTATGTTTCTTCATAATTTAAAATATTATTTAAAATTTCTACTTTTTGGTTAAATACATCAACTTTACCATCCCATAAACTTCCACCCCTAAAGTGAAGAAAGTTTCCACACATAAAAGTTTCCATGTTTATAAGATTTTGCCCCATATACTCACCCTCATATTTACAATCAATTGAATCTGGAGTAATGCCATTTTCAACTAAAAAATTATGAGACTCTCCTCCAGCGTCACATAATTGACCACAAAAATGTCCGGGAAAAAATTTAATTTTACTTTTACACTCCTTTAATGTAGACATATTCAATAAAGTAAATCCAGGCCAAAGATAGTGAACATTCTCTCTATTTTGCACAAATGATGAGATAACTTTATCTTTCATATATTCTACAAGATTAATTTTTTTCATTAAAAAGCAGTCACTATCAATTAAAAATACAATATCATTTAAACAACTTTTATAGATAATATTATCTAAACCATATTGAAGACTATTTGCATGGGCATATGACGGCGAAAAACTTTGGTGATTATTATTTTTTGTATAAATTGCGCCATAAGTATTGCAAATAGAGATAAACTCATCACTTAAAGAATCATTTCTAGAATCATCAATTACATAAAGATCATAATCACAAAGAAGATTTTTTTTAAATTGAATACATTACAATTCTAAAAACTGAGGAAAATTTACAACTGGAGAAAATATTTTTAATTTCATTTTTTTATCATTACAACTTGGTATTCATCCATAACTAATTCAAATCCATTTTGTTGAAGATATGGAATAGAATATTTTGCCTTACCATGGTCAGATTGTTCATTTGAAATAATCTTAGGAACTGGACTTCTTACATCATCAATTAAAATTATGCCCCCATCACTAATCAAATTTTTTTCAACAATTAGTTTTGATTCTCTAAGATGAAGTTGGGCAGTATTTTCAATAGGTGTCATATCGCCAGTATCCATATAAAGAAAATCAATCTGCCCATCACCACTATCAAGAAACTCTTCAGAAGACATAACATAATATTCAATATTACTCAACCCTTCGGTCATAATTTTAGATCTACGAATATGGCGAGCATCTAAATCAACAGTAATAAAATCAATATCAGTATCTTGAATTATTTCTCCAATCAAACGAGTAAAACATCCAGCACTCCAATCCCATTTTTCAGGATTTTCTGGTTCCCAATATTTTAAATTATCCTCATTACATCCAGGAAATTTACCATCCACAAAACTTCTAGAAGTTCCAAGTTCCACAATAGTCTTAAAATTATTTTCAAAAAAATAATTCAAACAATATTGTAAAGTATGATACCTAAACTTAGGAACTATCCCAAAATATTTTTTAAATTCTTCTTTTGAATGATAAGGAAACAAAGACTCTTCCATAAGGTCTTTATATTTTTCTAGAATATTAAGATAATTATACATTAAATTTTTTCTCCAATTTAGTGATATTATATCACATTTCTATGATATTTTCATATATAGCATGATTATTAAGATTATTTTGCTGTACCTTTTTAAAGCACAACTTACCTTTTTCTTCTAATAATTTTTTATTTTTAACAATATCTTTAATTTGACTTATCTCATCAAAGTATAAAAATAAATTTCTATTTTCTTCACAATACCATTGACTGAATTTGGAAATTGCTTCAATTGATTTATAAGTTTGAAAAAATAAAGAGTGCGTCTGATATTTTTCATTTAACCATTTTAAACTAGGCAATATAAAGGTTTTTCCTATTGCCATATATTCCCAAAGAGCGATTGTTCCCCAAGAATATGGAATATGCAAAACTGCAGAACAAGTTTCAATATCATAAGGACCACAATATTCTTCCGTGGGAATCCATTCTTTTTTTACATAAAAATCAATTCCATTATTGGCAAGTTCAGCATACAGTGGATAAAATTCTTTTTCATTTTGATAGGACATTACGAAAAGTTTTCCTTTATGATCTTTTTGATTTTCTATATTAAAATCCTTTTTTCTTCTCTTACCATATGGATTAAATTCAAATTGCCGATCAATAGGAAGTTTAACAAAATTATACAAATAAACTTGTTCAAATTTATTTGCATATAAAAAATAAACTCTTGGATCATTTTTTACAAAATCTAAAAGTTCATAATAACTCTGATCAGATTCAATAGCATAATTAAATCTATTTGTAATCCACAAAAGAATTTTTGTTTTCCTTGGAATTAATTCAAGATTTTCTAAAACTGGTCTAGAAAATGGAGTAGTATCTGAAAAAATAAGAACATCAGAATTTAAAAATTGTTCTTGATGTTCTTCCCATAATTCAATTGACCGAGCATAAGAAATAATATACTTTTCATGCTGTCTTTCTTTTGGTAAGCATGTTGTTAGATCAACATCATATTTTTTTAAAAAATTTTCAATATCACTTGCACATCCATTGTGCATTGTATAATGAAATACTTTCACTGTTTTGCAATCCAATTATCCAATTTAATGTTTGGTTGCCACCCATAAGTACTTTTAATTTTATTGATGTTTGAAAGACTATGCCGTGCTTCTGCCGGTCTTGGTGGAATATGTTCAATTCTATCTGAAATCATCTGAGCAATTTTCTTAACCGAAGTTGCATTACTTGTTCCAACATTATAAACCTGACCATAAGTCTCAACATCCTTTTCAGCAACCATTAGATTTGCTGCTGCAATATCCGAAACATGAATAAAGTCTCTTGTTTGAAGACCATCACCAACAACAGTGAGTGCCTTACCTTCATTTCTTTGCTTTAAGAAGATTCCCATAACAGGTGCATATTGACCCGTCTCTGGTTGTCTAGGACCATACACATTAAAGTATCTCAGAGAAACAGTCTTTACATTATAAAGGTCATAATACATCTTCATCAGATACTCACCAGATAACTTCGAAACCGAATAAGGATTAAGAGGATCTGGTATGGCAGTTTCTACGCAGACAGAATTAGTCATACCATAGATTGCAGCAGTAGAAGAGAATACAACTCTCTCTACCCGACAAACTCTTGCTGCTTCAAGTACATGTGATAAGCTAGCAACATTATTCAAATAGGCACGATGAGGTTTTTCAATACAATATGGAATTGAAACATCAGATGCAAGATGGAAGATATAATCTACACCAGTGCATATAGAAATTAGTCTATTCAGACTTTTTTCAAAACTTAAATTAAATTTATAATTTTTACAGGCATCATTCCAATAATATTCATCATGACTATTTGCAGATTCATTGTCAATAACAATAACTTCATGCCCATTAGATAATAGATGCTCAACTAAATTGGATCCAATGAATCCTGCTCCACCAGTAACTAAACACTTTTTCATTTACATTAATTTCGTAGGAACATAATAACCAGGAACCCCACTCACATCCCTTCTCATAAGAAGAGGTCTAATTGGAGATTTAAATTCCTGATTTAATTTATAATAATTTTCATCATCAAATAAAACTTCTTTGAATAATTTATCAGATTCAGTTTTATTGATACTAACAGAACTCAATTTTCCTGTAGTAACGGCACTCCAATCATATTGGCAAAACAATGGTTCGTCAAAACTATAAACATTATAAAGTTTATGAACTTCAGCAAATCCAATATCCAAATGATTTTCTACTTCATATCCATAATGATATGATACTCTTTTACAGATGTCAACATATTCTTGACTGATATACATTATAGCATGTGTAGCAAGCATATTGTAAACTCTAACAATATTGTCACTAACTTTATCATAATGTACATAAGGACCAGAATGATTTAAGTATCTTCCCCAATGAGAAATACCAAGATAAAGAGCATCGGCATTATCTGGCAATTCTATCTCAGATTTAAACTCACGGTTTAGAGTACAATCATCTTCAAGAATTATGAATGGAGGTTTTTTATTTTTTAAAATTTCATAATGAGATCTAGCGCACCCAATGATTCTACCTGCCTCATGTTTAATTGCAGGTAGCCTCTCAACATATTTAAATCCAAGTCTCTTCAAAAGAGACTCAGTTAATTTTCTTTTTTCATCCTGACCATCAAGATTGATATAATAAACAGGAACATCAAGTAGATTTAATTTCATATTAAGTATTCATATATGGATTTAGTTTTGAGTTGAATCTATCATTACTACCATTCCAATGTTTAAATGCGTGAGAGTATGGAGTTTGATATTTGTTCAAATATCTACTATTCAAAATAGATTGCTCTTTAGATTTTTTCAAGGCACCAATCAACCATTCTGTTTTTAATTTTTCATAATCATTAGGATAATTATCCCAATTAGTTCCTCGGTAATAATGTAGGAAAGAACTTTCTATAATTTGACATCCAAAAGAATTATTATAAGGAATAGTAAAACAATCATTATCATCAATTAATGCTGATGTATGCTTCATCCATTTAACTTTTTTATCCTTTATATGATATTGAGTATTTCCACAAACATCGCAACCATTAGCACCATCAAAATCTATTTGCGAGAAATTCATATTTTTATTTACAATCACCACAAATGCGGCAAGATATTCCTGTTCAAAATTATTTCTCTGTTGGTAAATTCCAGAAATATCATAACCATTTATATAATCATTAAAAGAAAATTTATCAATTAAAAATGCATCAAATTCTAAAATTATATTCAAATCAGAATCATTAGTATAATTTTTAATACCATTTAATGCTGGGGCATGGTCCCATGCAGTACCAGTAATATTATGAGAACCGCGAATATAATTTACATTCAAATCTTCACATTCTTTTTTTATAAATTCACTTTGTTCTGATAACATAAAATTATCAATGCAGAAATATTCAAAATCATCTTTACAAAAATATCTTAGACTTTCAACATGATGTCTTAAAAAATCAGTGCGTTTGGCATGAATGGAAAATATTTTCATAATACTGAAAGTAATGATTCGATTCTATTCAAATAAGTATGGTTATTTCTTATATAATTCATAGAATTTCGTATTCTATCTTCAGAACAAGAACTATAATCACTTACCAAATTGTCATACAATTGAAAAAGATTTTCATCAATTGTTAAGTGCTCTTCAAAAAATTTTTTAATTTTTGGAGAATTAGATCCTGTCCACATTCCATAACTAATATTTTTAAATATTCTGCAAGGAATATATCCATTTCTAAGATGTTGAGATTCTCGAATATCAAAAGAAAGGTATGATTTTCTGAGAACATCTATACTTTCAACATTATCATAAAATTGAATATTGGCATTCTGAGAAGATCCGGTATAACCCCCAAGATTATAAAAATTCTTTCCATGATCAGAGCAAATATGGGCAAACGTTACGGAATTTTCTCCCTGAATTGTTCCAATAAAGTTAACATCAGATTTAGATTTATCATAAAGAACTGGTTCCATGTTATCAATTTCATTTGGAAGAAGATCAGTTCCCCACATAATCATAATGGTTTTGGTTTCTGAATCATACCAAGAATAATCATCAAGAGATAATAAATTATCCGGAAAATTATATTCTTCATGATAAACTAGAAGATTGTAAATATTTTGATGATCGATTAAAGTTTGGTTTTGAAATCCATCATAAAGATTATGAATGAAATATTTTGAAGATTTTACGATAGGAATATTTTTACTACAATTTGCTTCACTAATAAAGATACAATTCTCAAAATCTTCATTGATATTAATATCATCAAACCATCTAACGTCATATCCAAGACTTTTTAATGCCTTAAAAAATCCATAATGGATATATGAATGAGTGTGCGAATTTAAAGTATATCCCCAAATTACAAATTTTTGATTAAGATCTAACTTCTGCATGATTTTTTTCAAGTGCTAAAATTTTAGGTTCAAAAGGAACATTCCAACCATTCGGATTAAAATTAACTGCTTCTGGATAGCAATACGAAGGAGTTAATTCTATTGTTGGTGTATTATTGAGAAGATATCGATTCATATGACTTTCATCATGCCATACTGCAATAAGATTCTTTTTAAAATCTTCTTCAATATTATTCACGATAGTTTCTGACATTTTGAGAAAATGCTCAGGTTTTCCACCATTAAATCCTCCAGCATAATACATTTTTCCTTCACCATAAGGAATGTATGCAGTAGATTCTGGTCTACGTTCGTAAGAAAATTCGTTAACACTCCTATACCAAAATCCTGGATGTTGTGTGGCAACTAAGTCTCCAAGAATTTCATCGCCAACTTTTCCAACAATTCTCATATCCACATCCATATAAAAGCAGTAATCGAATTGAGAAATATATTCTGCTTCCTTCATGAAATAATGATACCGTTTTAAAGTAGGAATTGGCCAAGGTTCATGATCAATTTGAACGATTTTCACATTTTCAGAAGATTCTTCAATTTCGTGATTAGTAAAAGTTAACGCAGAAATTTCATGCCCATTTAAAAAATTTTCTTCAATAGAATCCAAAAGGGATTCCACAAATTGAATATATTTGTTTGTAGCAATATTTAAAATACAAATTTTCATTTAATTTTACCTCCAAATTTTTTCATACTAAAGAAATAACTAAAGCATTTTCATCTTTATTAATATCCATCCATTCGAAAGATTTAACTTTTGAATTTTTAGAAAGATACTTTTCAATATCATTTTTAGAATAAGTATTATGATACAAATTTTCTTCTTTCCAATAATTAATTTTTTCAATTTCTGTGGGTTTTATGAAGAAAATATGAACTACATATTTTTTTGCCACTCGAATCATTTCGTCCAAAATATAAGTATAAGTGGTAAGATGTTCGAACACATGTCTAGAGTATGAAAGTTCATAAGAATTGTCTTCAAGTCCAGTTTCTTCTACGGGAGAATTAATAAAATTAATCCCCCTTGATTCATTAATTTCTTTTAAATGAATGCAAGAATCAATTCCAAGATAATCAAATTCATACCCTTCTTCTTTGAGAGTAGTATATTCCAAACAAGGACCACACCCAAAATCAGCAAAAGATTTAATTCCAAGTTCTCTAATGTTATCACGAATAAAAATACGGGAATCGGCAGTTGAATTTCCCAACCAACCAAGATAATCCCCCATTTTATTTTCGAGATTATTATTCCACCAAGTCTGTTTAAATAAAGTTTCCATTTAATTCTCCTATAAAATAATCCAATCAGAACAATACAGATTTCCTGTAATATAATTTATACAATCACCACCAAACCAATTTTTGGGTGCGATTGTTTTTTTACTTTTTGCTAACCAAGCACCCCACCAACTAAAAGAACTATTACAAATTATGTGATAATCACATAAACTCATAATACAAAGATCAGCATAACAATTATCACTTTCAGATATTAAAAATCTATCATCTGAAAAAATTTCCTGTTCCTTACACCAAGAAGTATCATCTGACAATATCAAAACTGGTAGGTCAGAATCGAAATATTCAAGTGCCCTTGAATAATAATCAAATGTTTGTGTAGGATGATTTGGGTTAGTAACGTAATCACCCCTCCTTATATGTAGAGATACTGCCGAACCATTACCAACTATTGATTTAAATATTTCCAATGTTGGATTATAAATTTCTGGAATAAAAGAAAAATCTTTTCTTATTTCATTCTCAATATGTTTGAAATATTTTTCAGATTGAAAATATCCCAACAAATCTATATCACCAGAAATATTAAATAAATTTTCATCAAAATGAAAATTAGGATCCATATATTGTGGAAAACTTGTAATCCCTCGATTACATTTAATATCGAAACAATCATCAATATTACTTAGTGTATTATACGATGTCCCAAAATATTTAGTTTCTGGTATATAAAATTCAGTATTATTTTTAGTTGCTATACCTTTAGTTGATGCATACTGGAACATTTGATTTCCAAGATGTCCCAAATTTCCCAATCTATTAAATGATATTGTCATAATTTTTTTAAAATATCTCTCAATAAATTTAATTCTTTATTTCCAACAAAGTGATTATTTCCTAAGTATATTCCATTATTATGAATATAATCTACGTTCAAATTATCTTTCTTAGTTGCAATTTTGTGCCCAGATAAGAATGGTTGTTTAAGTAGGTTTCCACTAATAATTGGTCGGTGCTCAATACCAATCTCATCAAATATTACTTTCAATCTATCTGCTAATTCCTTGGTTCTACAAATTAAAGGAAAACAAAAATTGCTGCAAGTTTGTGGAACTAATGGTACATAAAAATCAATTGAATATTTAGAAATTAGATCAACAAATTTTTTATAATTTTCATTACGTTTTTGGATATACCTGTCTAATCTTTTAAGTTGAGATAAACCTAAAACTGCACCTAATTCATGATTTCTAAAATTATAACCATCAGTAACAAAAAGAAATTGATTGGAAATATCTGGATACTGTTTTACATATTCAGCATATCTTGTAGATTCTCTTGCTAATCCATGACTTCTTTTTATTTTCATCAAATCATAAAGTTCATAATTATTTGTAGAAATCATCCCACCTTCTATTGTTGAAATGTGATGTCCAAAATAAAAACTAAATGTTGCTCCCAAACTATCAGATCCTCTTTTAGAACCATTTAAAGATTTACATCCATGAGATTCACAAACATCATCAAGAATCAAAGCATTTGGAAATAATTCTCTATACTTTTCAACATTAGCAGAATACCCAATAAGATGAGTAACAAAAATTAATTTGATGTCCGAATGAATCTTAGAAATGTATTCAAGATCCTGCTCACAAAAACTGAAATTATCAAGATTAATATCACAAAAAATTGGAGTAAATCCAAGTTGAATTACTGGTCCAACATTTGTAACCCATGTGCAGGCAGGAACTAAAACCTTATCACCATCCTTTAATCCATAAAGTTCTTTAACGGCAGAAAGAAGAAGGTAATTTGCAGTACTACCGGAGGAGACATATAAAGAATATTTTGATCCCAACCAATCATTCCATTTGGATTCAAACTCTCTAACTTTTTTACCGTTAGTAAATCTATCAGATGTTAAAACAAATTTAGCAAGTTTTAATCTATCACCCAAGGTGATATTGTTCATCATTAAAGGCCATTTAAATTGCATTTTCTTTGTACCACTCATAAGTTTTGCAAATTCCTTGACGAATTTCAATCTTTGGACTCCAACCAATGGATTTAATTTTATCCACATTCAACACTTTTCTTGGTGTTCCATTGGGTTTGGATACATCCCATTCAATTTTACCATCATATCCAATAATATTAGAAATTAATTCAGTTAGTTCTTTAATAGTAATATCTTCACCTGTTCCAATATTAAGTATTTCAGGACTATCATAGGAAATCATACACCTATAACATGCTTCCGCTAAATCATCTACATGAAGAAATTCTCGCATTGCAGACCCATCCCCCCAACATTTAATAAAAGGAGAATTGGATTCTTTTGCTTCATGAAAACGACGAATTAGAGCGGGAAGAACATGCCCATTATCCAAATCAAAACTATCATTCGGACCATAAAGATTTGTAGGCATTACTGAAATTGCATTAAATCCATATTGTGTATAATATGCTTGACACATTTTGATTCCAGCAATTTTTGCAATAGCATAGTTATCATTTGTGGGTTCCAAAGGACCAGTCATCAACTGATCTTCAGAGATTGGTTGAGTTGCTAATTTAGGATAAATGCAAGAAGAACCAAGAAATAAAAGTTTCTTAACTCCATATCTATAAGAAGCATCTATCACATTAGTTTGAATTTGCAAATTATCTCTGATAAATTGTACTGGGTGATCAATATTTGATTTGATTCCACCAACCTTTGCGGCCGCAAGAATTACATACTCAGGTCTATTAATTTCAAAATATTTTTCAACATCATTCTGATCTCTCAAATCAAAATGAGTTCTTGGGGCAGAATAGATATTTTTATATCCTTTAGCAATTAAATTTCTTACAACCGCAGATCCCACAAGACCTCGATTACCTGCAACAAATACTTTACTATCACTGTCCATAAACACACATATCCTCAACTAATTGTTTAAATGAAATCTTAGGTTCCCAACCTAGTTTTTCCTTTGCCTTAGAGGCATCACCCAATAAAGATTCAACTTCAGCAGGTCGAAAATATTTAGGATTGACTTGAATAACTGTTTTTTTGGTATTCAAATCATATCCAATCTCATCCAATCCTTCACCCACCCATTCAATCTTCATCCCAAAATAAGGTGCCGCTTCCTCAACAAAATCTTTTACG
>Ga0181348_1000768_pt1 | contig 13978 bp, 22 predicted proteins | sample Su13VDMM110DN_FD_130092 | JGI IMG/M metagenome (GOLD analysis project Ga0181348, IMG submission 130092) | Freshwater viral communities from Lake Michigan, USA - Su13.VD.MM110.D.N | ecosystem: Environmental > Aquatic > Freshwater > Lake | place: USA: Michigan | collected 2013-07-16
AACATTCGGAGGACCGATCCTCGGAGACGGGATAGACGCTGCGGAGAAAACACGAGTGTACTCGTTGATTGCCGCGTCAGCAGACGCACTGATTGCCGCCATGAAGCCGGGATCAGGCTTGATGTTTACAAACACGTCCAGCAGTGATTCGTCGCCGTCAGCCACTGATCGTCGCTCCTAACGCAAGATATGCCTCAACCAATGACAGACTCATCGCTTCCCGGAGTGTAACCCCGGCGTTCTTTGTCACTGCGAGCGCCAGCATCTTATAGCGATTTCCATCAACGACATCCACCGGAGCTTTCTTCTCTACGGTGATGGTTGTGGATTTTGTGGCCCCAGCGTCTGGCTTTGTTCGCTCGGGCCATCGGAGTTTCCCAGCGTGTTGCCCTCATCCGTGGCAAACAATGCCATCTTCAGATGAGACTGCTCCTCCGGAGTCGCACGGTCCCAGAGATCCTTAACTCGCTGGATCCCCTCTTCCCACGTCTCTTCACGGAGCCCCTTGTTGGTCTTTATCTTCCGCTTGCCGCATCGCCAAACGTCGAAGAAAAAGCCCTCCAGCGATCGGTCGTACTGCAATTCTTCCTCGATCGAAACCGCTGAAGAATTGCAGTAAACCTGCTTCATCGCTATCCCGACGAGAATTTTGTAATTCTCCTCGGTCATGTCCTTTGGGAAACCAGAGATCAAACTCCACGGTTTGTCGCGACGAGACTTAATATGCTCGAGCTTCTCAACGTAGTTCAATAATCTCTTCGGCCTCACCCCAATCGTAGTTCCGCCAAGAACGACTGAGATCATCCGTCACTCCTCAATTACTGATTTTCCTGAGTTTGTGTCGCTGGCTCATAAAGCCACTCGTCGACCTCAAAGCCATAGTTATAGACCACTGGGGAATTCCCGGCGATGTCGAAGTCGACCGGAACCGACACGATGCGGATATTCGCTTCGTAGTAAGGATCCAGTGGAGATTCCAGAATGTTGTCGCAATCAACTGACCACATGATGTGGTAGATCCCGTTGATTGCAAACGGATTAGGACCGTCTCCGTTATGGCAGGCAATCGCAAGGTTACCCGCACTGGTCACTGTTCCGCAGGCAGTCTTCTCATTGCCTGCTGTTGACGAGGTGACGAGTTTCTTGACGGCACTCGTCTTTGTGAACGCGATTCGAGTGACGTGAGGGATCGCCTCCCATAAAGCCGAACTTGACGAAGCCGTCAAGTCCAGCATTACGCAGGCTTCCGAAGGACAGCACAGTTCACCAGCAGAAAATGGCATTTCAAATCTCCATCAAACAGATTCAGACGCGGATACGGAATCTGAAGATCCCGACTGCTTGTACGTCCCACGAAAAACAAGACTGTAAACGATCACACCACCCGTGCCACTGCGAATCGATGAACTTGCGTTCCCTCGCTGGCAAAAACATCCACAACTCCCAAGAGTCACGCAGCCGGCTGCGAACAGCCAGTCCTCGACCAGAGCACGGTATTCCTGAGCCTTCTTCTGCATCGTATCAGAAAAGTAAGCCTTGATGTCCACCGTGTGACTCTTCTGGACTGCAGACGATGTCCGGAGCCCAGACTGGGTATCGATCTTGACCACGACATACGGAAGACAATCCGAACATCGCTTCTCATTCAGAAAGTGATTCTCGCTCTTGATGGTCGTGCAGTTCAACCCCCGAAGGGTTTCAAGAACTGCGTCTTCGATGCAACATGACATCTGACTTCCTCACGACAACCAAAGCCTCAAGTGCCACTCCATGATCTCGTATCACGACGGCTTCAGCGATCTCCGGACTCAAGGCTTCCACCTCAATTGGAGATCCCGCGCCGTAAACAATGTATTTCATCGATTCAGTTCCATCATTTTCGTTTCGAAGACTCGGATCATGTCGCCTCTCGCCGATTCAAAGATTCGTTTTACCCAAGGCCGACCAGCTTTGTCGTGTTCCAACAGGTAATTCTTGTCTCTGCTCGTGACGTGGCTCGGCATGAATCCTACATAACCTTCAGCATCTCCAAAAACGTATTCAGCCCCACCCCAGATATAACTGGCAAGAAAGTTTTCCTGCTCCGATGAAAAACCAGTTTCCGGCCTGTTATTCGGAACTCCACCTTCTTGGCCGAAGAACATATACGGGATCTGTCCCGGCCTGGAATGCGGCGGAGCCTGTCTTCTCATCAACTTGTCTCTGTATTCCTGTGCCAACGTCTCGGCGGTTTCACGAATAGCCAGAGCAAGACGCTTTGCAATCATCTTGCTGACTTCTTCGCTATGATCCTCGAACCGAGCAGTCAGCACTTTCCTTCTCCAATCCAACTTTGAATGGGACAAACTTCCCCTGATCCGACACCCTCGTGATCTTGTAAGAACCTGTCTTCGTCTTCAGTCGATGTCTGGCCGATGGTTTGTCACTGAGAGGCCATTTGACCAGATCTCCGGAATATTGGTACACCAGATCTCGTCCGTCATTCCTCGATTGAATCTGCCCTGTCTCTGCGTAGATGCTTCCCTTGACTCTCGCAACTCGCCGGTAAACCGTTTCCTGACTGCAGTCGCAGTCTTCACAGTCCTCTTCGAGTACATCGATCGTCTCCGTCAGCAGGAAACACGCCGCAACCGACCGAGCCCACAACTTCCAGACACAGAACGATGCCAAATACTCGGTCGCGTAAACAACCCACTCAGCACCGTCCCCATCCGTAATTACCGCCCCCGCGCCGACTTCGACCGCGTTCTCCTGAGTCGAAACCCGGAAGATCCGGTCGCTCATATGCACGTTCGTGTGATTGTTCGCCGCCTCGAACTTCACGCCCTTCGATCTGGCCGACACAAACTGCGTCGTCTCGCCGCAATACTCTAAAGTGATCGCGACGTAGTCACAGAATGCCGTCAACCAACTCGTGCAGCCGCATGGAATATCGAGACAACACGATTCCGAAGCTGATACGCTCATCGGCGATACCTGCGATTCCTCCGAATTGTCGGAGTCGAAATGCAGACATCGCCAATGCAACTCACCGGAGTCACACACGGCACATGCACAAACTCGAACAAGTCAGTGGACGAACCACACTTCTTCGCTGTGTACAAATCCGTGTACGTCTTCAGGACTTCAATCTTCGCCTCCAGCCCCGGAGTTCTGTCCTCGGAAGTGTCGCCCTCTTTCGTGATCGAAGCCGTGCAGGAGGCTGCTGTGATCTCTTCCGAAAGATCACAGATCTTCTGCTCTAGCTCTTCACACGAAAGACAGCTTGCCACCGCAGATCTCCTCAGACTTCAACGATTCGCCACTCTCGACCACTGTTCGGCGACGGCGCACAAATCTGTGCGAATTCCTTCTGGAACTCCGTCTCGTCAATCGGCTTCAGGATTGGCCACTTCAACTCTTTGTCTCGCTCGACTTCCGTCCGGATCTTCGAGAACGACTCAAGGTAGGCTTCCTTGACCGTACTCTCAGAGATCGGTTTCTTCGACTTCACAACCTTCGTTGGTCCGCCAGGACAACGAACAGCCCACATCGTGCTACTTGCCATTCTACACCTTCCTTCAGGAACTGGAAACAAAAAGAGCGGCGGCGATCACTCGCCGCCGCTCTTCTATTCGTCATCTGCTTACCGCAGACTATGTTGAAGCACTGGAATCGCCGGTCAACCAAACAGCCTTCTGTGGCTCCTTGACGTAGGCGTATCCCTTGCTGATGCTGTCGTACTGAGCCACGATTCGACGACGCTGAGCTTCTTCGCTCAAGTTCAATCGAGTCACTGCTGGACGGATCTGGTAGACCCATGCCATGAACTCAGGAATCTTGCCGAAGAAGATCCACTCTTGAGCCTGAGCCTGAGTCAAACTGTATCGCGAAACGATCGCTGAGATCAGTCGCTGATACTCCATCGGGCTGAATGTCATCCCGTTGGCGACTTCTGGAGTCATGAAGTAATGGACCGTGTCGCCAGATCCCGGACAGGTCGCGTCCTTCTCAACGCTGGTCGCGTTAAGCAAAGGCAGGATTCGGTCTCGAGTTCGCTGACTCGTGAACACGTTCAGATTCGTCACGTCGACCGACATCGGACGACCGTGAACCAAATCTGTCATGTCGTAGAACAAGTTCTTGACAGTCTGCAGATCTTCGCCGCAGGTCAGAGTCAGAGAAGCTGCGTTGATCCAAGGTCCACCTGAACCGTCGTCGAACGGAGTGCCTGTCGCGCCATCTTCGTAGAAGATGTCGTACAGAGTTCCGCTGCGATCGTAAGTCACGTTGTAACCGATCAGAGCGTCGACCAGCTTTTCTTCGCGGTACAGGTTGTGAGCGTCAGCGATCTTCGGAACCTGCTGCAATGCAAATCCGTTTGGATCTTTGCAGAGTGCTTCGCGAGTGAACGCGATGCCGGCTCCGACAGTCTTGCCGTTCGGATGTTCCAGATAATCACTGGCAACACCGTACAGAGGGCTGGCTTCCAGTTCGCACAACTCATGAACCTTGATGTCGCTGAAGACACCCCAGTCCTTGAACGACTCTTCGCACTCACCACGACTCTCAACCGGAGTGATCGCAGAGAGCTTGTACTCTTCGCGAGGATTCTCCTGCAGCGAGTAGCGGATGGTTCGCTGAACCATCTTATTGAACGTGCCACTGGTCACGATGGCTTCCATCGCGTCCGAGTCCATGTTCATGATCTTCTCTTTGAAGTTCGGCCCGAAGTCCTGCTCAACGCAGAAGTTCAAGTCGATATCCATAGGCTTGATCTGCTTGGATTCGAGAGCTTCGTCGAACTCTTCCAAAACCTGCTCGCCGTGCTTCTTGTAAGCGTCAACGACCTTTTTCGTGAGTTGGCGATTCGCCATTTTACTGTCCTTGTCTGAACCTCGGAATCACCACACAAATTACGATTTGAATTCGACGAGAGCGTAAGCCTGGCTTTCAGTCCCGCTGTCGTTCACTGCCTGAAACACTTTCAGGCCGGCAGTATCCGTCTTCTGGATCGTGTCGTTGCTCAAAAGATTCGATCCGGCAACTTTACCGAACGTGAATCCCTGACCGCGAGTCCAGGTCGTCGGAGCAGCAGCGCCGTTAGCATCAACGATCTTGTACGCTCGCTGAAAGGTTGACCCTTCGCGATAAAGTGCGAACGGGATGCAATCCGGAGCGTCGTTGCAGACACCGTCGTCGGAATCGATTTCCTGCAGGTTCACACCCTGAAACTTCGCTTTTGCAGCAGTCTGCGTAGTCGCCAAGTTCGTGTCCCATGCCTGATCCGTCTGGATCAGTGCAGCCTTGAGAACCCCGGTCGAACTGTCGCTTCCAAGGAAGTCGCCAGGACACATATCAACCAGAGTGTCAGGCGGAGTCATGTGACGGATGTCAGTGACCGCAGGAACCTGACCGTACTGGTGCATTACATTCAAACAGCGTGGCATGTCTCGCCCTTTTCAAACAAACGAACCGAAACGGTCAGTGACTACTTGCCAATCCCAAGGTCCGCCAGAAGCGTACCCTTCTTGTAACCAGCCTTTGATCCCTGTGTCGGACGGTAAGCTGGCTTCTTAGCCTGCTCTTCCTCTTCCTTGACAGGGGTTTCTTCTGTGTCGTCCGGATTGTCGTCAACCAGCATCGGGCTGATCTTCGACAGAACCGAACTGAATTTCTTGCGAGCCACTTCCTGCATTTCGCAGGCGCACTCGACGATTTCTTTCATCAAAGGCTCTTCGATTGTCACACCTTCGAAGATCTTTGTGAACTCAACAGACACTTCGCCTCGCAACTTCTCAGCCGATCGCTCAGCTTCCAGTGCGTCCAGACGAGCCTGAAGGGTCTCCTTCTCTTTGGTTGCCAACGCGAGCGCGGACTCAGTCGCGTCAGTCACAGTGGCTTCTTCGAGAATTGATTTCACAAGTTCTGGATGCTTGTCGCGGAGTGTCTTCAGGTCCATGATCTCTTCTTCCTCTGATTCGAAAATGCCAGCAGTTGTCGCTGGCTTGGTGACAATGTCGACAGACCGGAGAACTTCGATGGATTCAACAATCATGTCCCCGTCGGCACCGACTTTTCCGGACTTGATCGAGGAATTGATCGACATTCCCAATGACTTTGGGGCGTTCACCACGTCCCACAGGAACTGTTCTGCAACAGCATGCTTCGGGTTGAAATGCACGTCCCCGAAGTAACCTTCGCCTGGACGGTACTCAACTTTCTGGCCAACAACAGCGAACTTGTCCCGATAGGAGCGACTGGTCGTTGCTGTCGCTGGATGATCGATATAAATCGATGTCCCCGGCAGTAACTTCATCGCTGACTTCTGGACTCCGGGTGTGTCGTAGTTGCGTTTGTTGAGACTTCTCAACCCCAGCAACTTGACTCCCCGGATAATTCCCCGCTCTCGGTCAATCCGGTCTTCGGCAATGGCTTCGAACGCATCTTCTGTTACGAGGATGTCACTCATTTTGTTCCGCCCTTGCCGCCCTTCGGTTTACTCTTACTTCCGCAGCCACATCCCATGGCAATCTCCTTTTGTCAAATCGCCAAAATGACAATAAGTCATTTTGTACGAACTTGACAAGTCCCGTGCAACCGAATTTAAGCGTTTCGAGTCGGATCTTTCTTCGAAACGCCTTTTTCCTGCATCGGATCGGCTTTATTGCCCGCTACTGGACCCGGAGTTCCCAGATTTTGAGGTGCTTGAGGCGATCCAGCGGGCAACGGAAGTTCCGCAGCCAACTCCATTTTCCGCTGCGCGTTCTCGGCCACCGACTCCAGTCCTTCCGGAGCCAGCACTGTCTTGTTGCCAAGCAGCCCTCGATCCCACCAGTCTTTCATCACTTCGTGATCTTCCTGGCGATTCCTCGTCTGAACTCGTGGCGGTTTGATTTCCAGAACCACCTGCATCACGTCAGCGACCGTTAGATCATGTTCTCCTGACTCCGCAGCGTACCACAGGGCTTGCTTCAGTATCCGCAGATCTTCCTGAACCATCAGACTCTGCTCGTACCGCATCGACTTATGGAACGGCCCCTCAGAAACCAGTGTCGACGCGAAGTTCCCCTCGCTGACGTTCGCGGTCAGCATGAACTCCGGCAACTTCATGCCCGCAGCGCACGCGCGGAGCAGCGACACCAGCGTTTCAATGTGGTTGCTGTTACCGGCGCCCGTCTCTGGAAACTCGTACTTGATCTGCGACGGAATTGTGACGACTGCCGCCGACGGAAAGTCGAATGTCTCTGATTGCCCGCTGCTTCCGCCGCCAGTCTGTTGCGTGTTCAGGTAACTCTTGACTGAATCGCTCGACGGATTGCCCATAATCGTCCGAATCGCACCAAATGCGGCCTGAAACGAACTGGTTCGCATCAGATTTGCCAGCAGTTTCTTCGCGAAGATCAGTTCTTCACGGACTGGCCAGTACAGCGTCAGTCCTCGAGGATCCACTGACAACACGTTTCTCTTGCGATGCTGAACCAGAATCCGGTCTTCAGACTCAGCCATCAATGGAATTGTGTCGCCCCGGTAATCCGCAAGCTGGTTTGATCTCGTGACAAAACGCAAATCCGGATACCACACGTCCTTCAGGAAGTACGCGACCGGCTTCGCGCGCAGATCATTCGTCTTCCGCACGCCCAGCGAATCGAAATACTCCTTCGATGCGTCGTCCGGATCCACAAAAGTGCTTCTCGGATCGTCGTCGAGATCCTGCGGTTCGCCAAAGTAAACCCGCACCATCCCGTCGTCGTCGTAACTCAGCAGGTCGAACACCTCGCCGTGCCGGTCGCATCGCTGGCTGACTTCCGACTGCCGTGTGTGCCAATGATTCTCAGCCGTCCAAAGTTCAAGGAACGCCTCAACTCGCTTCACTGCATCTGAGTTTGGCTGATTCTCGTCCTTCGGCTTCACGGTGATCGCATGCCCTGTGTCGGCGATGTAGTAGGACCGATTGTCCTTCGCGTTTGTGCCCCAGGGCATTCTGCCAAGCTGATCGCCGAGAACAATTGCCTCCCGGACTTCCTGAATAGTTTCGATGGGCTCGTCGCCGCCGAACGGAAGCTGGTCTCCGTTCGCGTTCACGCCGCCGCAACTGACTCCCAACTCCTCAAAGATCCGCGCAGCGGCCTTCGTAGCGGCAATCGACAGCTTTTCGTTCTCAATAGTCCATGTCGTCGGCAAACCGTTCATCTGATGTCTCCTCGACAACAGATTACACAGGAAAACACGCACAGACAATCTTAGTAGGTCTTGTATGCCGCCATTCCGGCATGAACGAGCAGATCATTCACACACATTTCCTCCTTGAATACCTCGGCGAGATACCTGCCGTACTTCTCCTGACTGTCCTTGAACGTCTTCACGTCGATCTGGGATCCGATCGGCACCAAGGCGATCAAATAGTCGCGGGAGACGATCCCCTGCTCCCGTTGCTCGCCTTTGACTTCCGGGGTATTGATCCTCGCCAGCCTGAGCTTCTGCTTTACCTGCACTCCAAATCCAAGGTCGACCATCACCGTGATCGTGTCGCCGTCATAAATCGACAAGACCGTCGCCGAATACTCGTACTTCGTGATCATTGCAGAAACCTCCACCACCAATGCGTCGATCTCACCGATCGCCGGTAAACCCCGACGTTCACGTTCTGATGAAATGATTGGTCCACTATGGTCGATGTCGTCTGAATCGCAAACTCAACCGGATCCGATTTCTCGCGGCATGAATTGCAGCCTCGCTTACTCATTGCTTATCCCTAAATATACCTCTAAGGTGAAAACCTCGCGAAGCCAGTCTCTCTTTGAGAATGGAAACGCGAGTAATGCCGAAATTTGTTATCTGAAGCAGTTCCTTCTCGGTCCTACATATAACTTGACCAACTCTTGTTATTCCGCAACAAGCCAACGGGTTCGTCACACAAGCAGGGCACCCAATGCTCTCAAGAGAATCCGGTACGCTTTCAGTTTCCTGCAGTGCCGCGATTGCTTCAGAAACATTCATGAGAACAACCGTAAGCTCGCTAATCTGCTTAGACGCTGCGTCAAGGCTCGCTTTTAGCTCATCTAAATTACTCATCTCACTTCTCCTTCCTCAGATTTTCCCAGTATTCCTGCTCATATCGTGGTAACTGAGTACACATCGCCAATGCATCCGGCCCGTCGTCGTGCTTCCCGACGCCGGGGATGCCGTCGAACTGCTTAATCTGCTGCAAGAGCAAAGTCGTTCCCGGATTCTCGAGGAACCGGAACTCTCGCTGAGTCAGTCGCTTGTCCAGCCCTCGACGGATCCTCATTTCCTTCTTCAGCATGTCCTCGACCGGAATTATTATTCCGCCCGACATCAAATATTTCGACAGGGCATAGTCCAGGTGATTCGCCGCGTAGTTCATGATCAAGTCGCGGAAAATACTCTGGAACTGCGTCGATTCAATCCCAATCAGGTCGCCCGATCTGATCCGGTGATGCTCCTGATCGCAGAACAGGAACAAGTCCTCAATAATCTCCGACGGCGATCGTCGTTTCAAGTCAGCGTCGACGTACGCCAGTTCTGACGTTTGTGCCATGCAAACGATCGCGGAATAATCACCCTTCTTGACGGAGCGTCCTTTACTCGGATCGACACAGAACATTCGGACAATGTCGTTTGCGTGTTTCGGGACTGGGAACTTTTCCAGCGGGATGTAGACGTTTGTGAACAGTTCTCGGTCCCACTCGGCGCCTGTTTTTGAGGAGGCGAGCCAACAGCCGTTCAGGAAGCGATCCCTGTCGTCTTCTGACATTTGTTCGAGACGCTGACGATACGCAGGGTCGGACTGCATCAGGTGAGTGTTGTCTCGCAGTGTCGCGCCGATGAATGTCGCGGATGTCGTCACGCACTCTGGTTCGCCAGTCTCAGCACTCACTTGATACTGAGGCTCGTCGTACCAATGAAACTCTGGTTCAACATACCGGAAGTGGCGAATGACTCCTGACCGTTCAGGAATCGGCAGGCCAGTCTCTGTTGAAATCCACCAGTACAGGAATCGATAAAGCCACGAGTCATTATCTGGGTTCATACTGAGCTTCATTCTCGGCTTAACTCCAGACTTACTTCTCGCGCGACCCCACAGGTACTGCACGAACTTCAGCGGCCACTGTGTGGCCTCGTCGATCGCCAGCGCATCCAACTGGGCTCCCTGATAGTCCTCAAGGTTCTTCTCGAACTGACAAGACCCCAGGGCAATCTTCGCCCCGCACGGGAATTCAAACTCATTGCGAGTGTGATTGTAGATAGCTCCGTATGGACGATACATCTCACGGCAATGATCCAGCAGGGCTCCTGATTTGGTTAACTGTGGGTACGTTCTTCTCATGATCAAACCGCGAAACATCGGGTTCGCATGCGGACCTTGACAGTGCCGAAGCATGTCAAGTGTGACAATGTGGCTCTTACCCGAGCCTGCCGCGCCACCGTATCCCACCCATTCTGCCTCGCTTACCAAGACTCGGTATTGTGGATCTGAGAGCTTCATTTTTTACCCTCTTCAAGCAACATCACCAACAGGCAGTACGTCTCCCACGAGATCCGCTGCTTCCGGTTCTTCACCTGACTCAAATATGTCGGCGATCTCTTCACTTTGCGAGCAACCTGACGGAGGGAGAGAGTCTCTGTCAGCAGGTCGATGATATCCGGAGCATTATTCACCAGAATCTGATTGATCTGCTCTGTGTCGTTCGTGATCTGCTCGATCTTGTAGCGAACGTGAGTGTGGGAGGCTCGGGATGATTTCATTGTGCATCCGAAATTAGTGCAAAGCCAGTCTCATCACTGTCTGGTGGTTTCGATCCATCTGCCATCGTCGTAATCATCCCGTCAGACGCAAAAAGCCTGAACTCCCAATTCAAAAACTTCGGGTCACTTAACATCAACAAAGCACTCACAACCCTCAATAACTCTTCTTTCCCCCACTCCAGAGGCTCGTAACTGTAGAGATCGATCCAGCAACCACGACTAAGCTCGTGCCGTCCTTCGTTCAGTTCAGTAAACGACCTGATCATTTCAAGGGAAACCTTCATTGCGGCGACTGTTTGCTTCTCAATAAAAGACTCAACCATCGCTTCGGAAGAATAATCATCTGACATTGCTCTATTCCTTCAAACAAAACAAGCGGCCAGCGATTCGGGGGAACCACTGACCGCTTTCGGGGAGAGACTTACTGGTCGCGTTCGGTTACGTCGATTTCCTGAGTGTCGTCGATAGTTCGCGGCGTCATCGAACGGACATTGGAGTCCACCCGGAACCTCGGCTGATCAATCGACACACCCGTAATCGTCGCCTTCACGTCCGATGACGGACGACCTCGCTTTGTGACGGATTGCATCTGGGTCAACAGCGCAAATGCTGCTGTCCTCGCAATCGACTCGGAATCCGCGTTCTGAACGTCGCACTCGACGTTGATCCTGAAACGAAACTGCTTACTCATGTTCTTCCTTCAACTACTAATGACTGTGCTCTCACGACGCTGTGAAAACTGTTCTGTGAGTGAAATACTATCGACTAACTGACCTCTTGCTCAAATCCAGTTGGCACTGTTGTCATAATCTCCTTCCCGATGATCGCCCCCTTCACTGGAACCAACTTCGGGATGGATGCTCCCTTTCCAGTCCACCGAATCGCAAAGTGCGGTCTCCGGAAGTGCGGGGATCGCTCAATATCCTCGCCAATCGTGAATCCAAACACTCCACGATTCTTTGCTCGCGCAATACGCTCCTCAATCGGTGTTGCCTTGCCCTCGTCTGCTTTTAACAGCACAGGCTTGATGTAGTCCGGGTCTGCGGCGAGAAGCAGGACACCACATGCAATTCTTGCAATTAGCCTTCGCACTTCTGACTGTGGTTCGCTTTCACCGTTAAGATGAACCATTCCTTCATCACTTAACTCAAAGCTCTCATTCCACACGGTAGCCCACGATGAACACCAATCTCCAGTCGAATAAGAAATCTGCAGCATCTTTATGCAATGCTCAAACCTCTGATTTATCATGATATCCTGAGCCTTCGGGTGCGTTTCAGAAACTCCATGACAAATGCTCATAAAGAACCATTTTATTCCATGCATGGACTCAATCTCGTGACCTACCGGGAACTTAACACATATCACTTCAAGTTTGTGAATCAGTGATTCTGGTGCGTCACACGGCCTCATTGATAAATTCGTTTTTGACAAAGCCTCAATGACTTTTGGGTAAACATTAAAAAATGGCCCTCCAGCCAAAGTAAAGTCGTCTTCAGCACAGCACATGTTGCTCCAGTGAAAAGTTTCCTTTCTCGACGCAAGAGCCCTTATCATGTCTATATTCTCGACCTTTCGTTTACTGCGCGAATAAAACTCCTTCTTGAGTCTGTTTATTTGCAACGGCGTGTGATCCATAAATTTCACTGTCATGTCATGTCCCCCATAAAGACAAACTGATTGTTTCTGATTTCTATCGACCGATCCTGCACGCTTTGCAATTCACCTTCATCGCAACCGCTTCACCCGCCTCATTCCAGTAATAAACCCCATCAAATGTCGTCTTCGGTGGCGGCCCGTACTGAGCGCGGTGACGTGCCTGATCCGCAAGATGCAATTCCCTCGGCGTCGGCTTCTGGGAAATCCTCTTGATCGGCGCCTTCCTGGCTGAGACAGGTGCCTTCTTTGATGGTGACTTGGTTGCCGAGACCACAGGTCTCGACTCCATTGCACCAAAATACTTGCCCGCAAACGCAGGGTCAGCCGCGTCTGTGATTCGACTGCTGGCTATGGTGAGAAACAAGAGAACAATGGTTGTGCGGATCATCGATGGACTCCTGAACTGTCGATTGTCGTGGTTGAATGGGGATGAAGAATGAATCCGTGCAGCGGACAATTTGCCGCGTGAACGAATGTGTAAAGACTGTCCATGATGTGCCTGCCGTTCCCCTGATGGTTTTGAAGGATCGGACAAAGACAGCCATTGGCGATGGCGGCGGGAGAGCCGGGGTTTGTTTGGGTCATTCTTTGCCGATCAGTGCGTAAAGTTTGTTGATGATCCCAGTCAGGAACTCAATCAGAGGATCGTCGATCTCCGGCGTTGTCGGATTCGAAGCGACCTCTGCTTTGCGGTCTAACGCTCGCTTCAGAAGCCAGTCGAGTTCGTTGCGGGTGAATTGTTCGTGTTTCATATGAGTAGAAGTGTAGACGAAATGTTGGAGAAATGGAATTGTTTTTTTATTTTTTTGGTTGGTTGAGTGAGGTGCCTAATCCCCCCATTCCCACCGATGAGAATTCGTCGCGAGTTCGAACTATTACTATTCGGCAATTACCTCGAAGCCAGGAATTCCGGAAATTAAAGTAGAATAATAGAATAACAGTATAGAAAAACATCAATCCAGACGTTCTAATATACGTGGCCACTATGTTTCACAATCTTAAGGAAATAGAACGATGCCTCTTGTAAACCGAAATGAAGATCTTCCGAAGTCAGCGATGATTGCTTTGTACTGCGAACAATTGAATGAGCTTGAAAATTCCATCCCGGAGTATCCCGGCGACGCGGAAGCAATGCCACGGCTGAAAGCAGAGCTTCTCGGAATCCTTTACGAGAATGAAGCGATTGTTCTTGAACTTGTCAACGGCGATGAATTGTATCCCGAAGTGCTTGAGACTCTTTATCGTCACACTGATGGCTTCGAGGATGCTTTCCAGTCGTCATTTTGGCGAATGACGGGCTGCTCCCTTGAACCTGAGGGCAGGAAGTTCAAGACGTCCGACGGGTACATCCTTCATGAGTCAGGCGATACCTGGAGTGATGGTGATCTGGTTTTTGGATCAGGCGCTGACGGAATGCCGGTTGAAGACGGCGGGGAACCTGTCGAGGGTAGTCTAATCGAGTAGACTGCCGGAGCTCCCCTGCTGCCGGAGCTCCCCTGCTGCCGGAGCTCCCCTGCTGCCGGAGCTCCCCTGCTGCCGGAGCTCCCCTGCTGCCGGAGCTCCCCTGCTG
>Ga0181348_1000769_pt1 | contig 13974 bp, 25 predicted proteins | sample Su13VDMM110DN_FD_130092 | JGI IMG/M metagenome (GOLD analysis project Ga0181348, IMG submission 130092) | Freshwater viral communities from Lake Michigan, USA - Su13.VD.MM110.D.N | ecosystem: Environmental > Aquatic > Freshwater > Lake | place: USA: Michigan | collected 2013-07-16
GGCCGGTCCTAATGAATGCTGTTTCGCACGCTATTAGCCCGAAAGAATCTGACAGTATTCCCATGAAACGGCACCTGCAACCCGCCAACGTAGTGGCCCTACAGGGGACATGGTCCACGGACCGGGCCCCCCTAGCGGCCGTGGGAATCGAAGCTTAAACCCTGCCCCCTGCCCGGGGGAATATTCCCCCGTGGCTAACCTATTGGAGCCCTTCTCATGTTCACCCTCAAGCCCCGTCACACTCTGCCCCCGTACACTCTCCGGGGCTGGTCCATCCTAGCCCCGGCTCTGTTCGATCCGGCCCATGCCATCCCGGCCCGGGTCGCCAGAATCGAAAAGGGGCAGGAGCCCCGAGCAGCTATCCTAGCGGCCGCCCCGGCCCTAGCTAACAGTCTGGCGACCCTTTGCGCGACCTACACCTATGGAACCCCCGCCGAGCTTGCCCAAGCTATCCATGCGGCCGAAACCCTTTTATCCGGGCTCGACCATCCCTCCACCATCCCGGGCGGTCCTATCAACCCGGCCTCAATCATCGAAAATCGACCCCCAGGCTATTGACAACGGCATCAAAGCCCCTAAAATAGCCAGATCGCAACGCAACCCCCCGGGAGCTACCATGCACATCGAAACCATCCATCGAAACGGCGTCGCCGTCCAGATCGACGCCTTTACAGGCGACATCATCGCAACCCTCGATGCCGTGACCGGGCTCCCTGCCCGTATCATCCACAAGGCATCGACCATCGCCGAAGCAACCCGCTTCGCTCAAGAATCCATTTTTTCCCTCGCTGAGCTGGGCTAATCCCGGCGGGGCCAAACCCCGAGAGTCAAGCCCCCTCTCATTTCCCCCCTAGAAAGTAAATTATGACTACCGAAAACACCCCCGAAAAAACCCGCCAGATGTCCATGACTGTCCTCGATGACGGCGTTATCCGCGCCGAGTTCGGCCCCGGGCTTGATCCGCTGAGCATCGACCCTTCGAAGCTGCCAGAGGACATCCTCCCTCAAGCCGTCGCCGAAGGCATCCGCTCTTTCCTCCGCGCCCGGGGCTCTAAGCTCTCCGGCGATACCCGCACCCCTGCCGCTCTCCGGGCGGTGGTAGCCGAGGGCATCGACGATCTGCTGGCTGGCAAGTGGTTCACCCCACGCGCTGCATCGACTTCGACCGCCGACATCACCGCCGACGCCGAAGCCGCCCACGTTTACCGCAAAACCCGCTTTGCCGAGACGAACCCGGGCGAAGAATACACCGGGACCCTCGCGGCTGATGCTGCGGCCTATAAAGCCCTCGATGAGGGCAAGCAGAAGAAGCTGAAGGCCGTTCCCCGGTTCCAAGTGGCCCTCGCCACAGTCAAAGCCGCACGCATGGCCGCGAAAGCCGCCAAGCTGGAAAAGAAGGTCGCCGCCACGGAGACGGAAGACAGCGACTTCTGATTTTCCCCGCCGGGAATATCCCGGCTTTGCAAGCCCCCTCGGTGCAAGCCTTGGGGGCTTTTTCGTTGGGGGTAGTGTTTCCCCGAGGAGCGGGGATAATCCCCAACAGCACTAGGGTTTCCCCTACTATCAAACGCTCGGGCCTAGCCTATCATCGAACCTCGCCCTCTCCATCCCTCAATCATCGAAAGCCGCCCCTATGCCGCGCCCTACCGATCCCGAACGCTATCCCCTGTCCTTCGGCGAAGCCGTCGCCTACACCGTCGCCACGGCCCCGAAACCACTCTTCATCCCCACGCCAGACCCCGCCGCCCTCCGCAGCCAGTTCTACGGCTACTTTCGGGCCCTGCGCTCGACGGGTGACACGGCCGTGGCCGATGCCATCGCTATCTATATCAAGTCCAACCCCCCGGGCATCGAACTCACCACCCGGGACGCCACGGCGCAAGCCCTGACAGTCTCCGCAGCCTTAGCCGCCGCCCGGGGCTCGACCCCCCAGCATCCCCGAGACCCTCAACCCTTCGAACACGAAGCCCCCGAGCAACCGAACTTGCCGAGCGCATAATCCCATGACCGACGAAACCAAAACCCGCACTTTTACCTACACCCTGTCCTTCGAAGAGACAGTCCTAATAACCGCCGCCCTCAAGCAAACCGCGGATTATCTCCTCGACGGCATCAAGCAATATCAAGCCCTTGCCCTCGACAAAGATAAAACCCTCGCGCCCATGCTCGACGAGATAAACGAAGACATCAAAAACCTTCAAGCCCTTCGAAAGAGGTTTCTCGCAAGAGGTAACATTACATGACCGCCCCCGAACATAATCCCTTCGAAGAAATCCTAGAAGAAGACTATCATAAAGCCCTCCTCGAAACGGTTAATCTCCCTTGTTTCAAATCCGGGTCCCATAAGTCGACCGGGCATGACTGCTGGCTGGCCGAGGGCTTCGTAGCTAAAATCCACGCCCAATGCTGCACGGGCTGTGGGAAAAACCACTTCTACGTTATCGGCTTTTTCCGCATCGAGTCCAACGTCGCGAGGAAGGCCTCCCGCTTTGTAGCCCTGAAAGAAGGCGAAGCCCTCCCTTCTCCGGGGGACGTTCCCCACCCGATTGAAATATCTACCGAAACCCTCACCACCTGCTATAGCTGTATGAGCAAGCTCGGTTTTCCCGATGTCCAGCTCGTTTTTGATAATCTCCCAAAAAGGTAAAACCACCATGAACCCAATACTAAACCCCCAACGATTCAACGAAATCCTCGAAGCCGAGGCCGCGCGCTCGGGGGAAACCAAAGCCAAAACCATCGCCGGGACGGCTATATTCGTCGCCCTGCTTAACATGGGGGCCCGGGATGAGCCAACCCGAGACGCTCTTTCGGTGGCTTTCTTCCGAACCCTGAGCAACCTGCGCCCGGACTGGACCGGAGAAGATTTCGACCGCATCGCTGTCTATATTCACGCACTCCTCGCCGATTATAGGGACTTCGACAAGTGAACCCCCTGACCACGCCCGAGATAAAATCCCTCCGGGAAAAGGCCCAGAGAATAACCCTCACCTTCGAAGAGGTCAGGCTCTTCATCGCCGCGACGAGGAAAAGCTTCCTAGCTCTTCCCGCCAAGGCCCCCAAGGCCCTGACTTCGAAGCAAACCCCCATCACGGAGAAAGAAATTGACTTCTTCTAATCTCATCGCGAAAAAAGCAAAGTATTACATCGGAGATCCCCCCTCCCTAGGCTGGTGGCCGACTTTTGACCCTCTCATCGGCGACGCCCTAAGATGGTGGAATGGCTTTTACTGGTCCCGCTCCGCATCGCCCACGTTCAACGCCGTGCAAGCCTCCGAACGGGCCCGATTCTGTAATAACATCCCCCACCCTATAAAGTGGGCCCATCGCCCGACTAGCTGGCCCGAAAGGAGCAAAACATGAATAACATTAGAAACTCAATACAAGCCGCGCTAGACCTTATGGGCGAAGCCAAGTTCGTGAAGGCTGCGGAAATACTGTTTTCCGTCCTCGCGCAGACTGATGGGGACGATGCTGATGCAATCATCATTCAGTATCACGAAGCAACCATAAAACGGTTGGAAAAGCGAGTTATCGAACTCGAGTTGGCGTTATCTCAAAGGCGTTTTATCCAGACTGCTTACGCGCAGTCTGAGAGCAAGCCGCTGACGTATGAGGAAATAAATGAAATTGGAAATGGTCTGAACGGAATATATCCGCCGATCAGTCGGCAGCGTCGGGACTTGCTGTTGGTGCGCAAGGCCGAAGCCGCGCATGGGATCGAAGGGGGGAAAACATGACGAACACCAACCCCGACCTCCAAACCTCCCAAACCGCTTACGAAACCCTCGCCGAGAGAATCCGTAACGGGGAAAACATCCCCCTAGCCGAACTCATCGAGTTTATAAAACACTCCGATGGCGTTCTGCGCCGGGAGAAGAAAGCTAAAACCACCACAGATAAAGACGTTGACTTCTTTTAACCCCAACTCCTCCCCCCCATGAGCATTATAATCCACACTCCCAAAAAGCGAGCCCCTTTTCCCTTATGCTGGGATAATACCATGCGCTCGGCCTTCGTCGAGTGCCCTCAGAAAGCCTACTGGCAATACTTCCAGCACTACAAGGGCGGCGGCGAAATCTCAACCGACCTCCACGCCGGGAAAGCTTTCGCCTCCGGCCTCGAAACCGCCCGACGCGCGTATTATGACGACAACAAGCCCGAAGACGAGTCTTTCGCCATCGGCCTCGATGTTCTTTATAAAGAATACGGCGACTTCGTCCCCCCGCCGCATAAAGCAAACAAAAGCCTCGACCGACTTCTTCAGGCTTTTATCTATTACCGAAAGGCCTTCCCCTTTGCGAGAGACCCTGTGCAGCCCTACCGCAAAAAAGACGGGAGCAGCATGGTCGAGCTTTCCTTCGCCTTGCCTATCGAGCCCGAGCTACTCCTCCACCCTGAGACAGGCGAACCCCTGATCTACACGGGCCGCGCGGATATGATCGCCACCTATGCCGGGGCCCTGTCCGTTTACGACGACAAGACCACCTCCCAACTGGGCCCCAAGTGGGGCAACCAATGGAATCGCCGGGCCCAGTTCACCGGCTACACATGGGCCGCACGGGCCTATAACATCCCCGTGACCCAAGTAATAGTCCGGGGCATCGCCATCCTAAAAACCGAGATTAACCACGCTCAAGCCATAACATCCCGCCTCCCCCATCACGTCGATGAGTGGCATTACCAACTCATCCGCGACCTAACCCGGGCGATAGACTGCTGGAAAAATAACTACTTTGACGTAAACCTCGCCGACGCTTGCGGGGCCTATGGCGGCTGTATGTTCCAACAGCCCTGCATGGCCGTCGAGCCCGATCCTTGGCTAGAAACCAACTTTATCCGCAAAATCTGGAACCCCCTCGCCCGAACCGAAGAAACCATCCTCCCGGAGCCTAAAAATGATTGAACAAAATTACACCGACTTCTGTCTTGACCGCTGGAAGCTTCTCCCCACCGAATCCGGTAATCTCCTCCATATCGCCATCGGCTTTACTGGGGAAATCCTCGAACTCCTCGAAGCCAGCTTCCGGGAAAATCTCCTTGAAGAGCTTTCCGACGCAAACTTTTACCTCACCATCGGGGCCAGCTTCTACCCTTGCTCCGATAACTACAGGCCCCCTGAATGGCCTAAAACTAAGGCCGAGCGCGAAGCCCTCCTCCGTTCAACGGCCAACGAACTCCTCGACTACGCGAAGAAGGCTTTTATCTACGAGCAAGCCATCCCGGTTTTTATGATCGGGGAGATTATCTTCCTAGCCAAAACCCAGCTTAAAATCTACGCCGAACTCCTGGGCTTTGACGAGGCCGATCTTATCGACTACTCCCGGGCTAAGCTCCTCAAGCGTTATCCCAAAGGCTATTCTAACCACGCCGCACAACTTCGGGCAGATAAATCATGAACAAAAAAGACGAAGCGCTAAGGCAAGCAATTGCTTGGGCTGATTTTCACGGCGAAGACGTATTTGCAGGTGCCGGCTGGAGAGCAGTCAAAAGCATGAACGAATGGCGGGCTAAGTGTGCTGAAGTTTTGGCACAACCTGAGCCAGCAGCGCCCCGAACCATGATCGAGGATTTTATCGTGGGGCTGGCGAACGAAGCGATCAAGACGCCTGACGCAAGCATTGCCGAGCTGCTCGGCGCACTTGGCTACGTCAGGGCGGCAGCGCCCACGGAACCAGCGCCGGGATGGTGTATGCTTGCGAACGGTTGCAAGACTATTTGCGGGAACTGCCCGAACTTTGACACCGCCCCAACCCATCGCAAGCCGTACAAACAGGAGCCGTAATATGCTTTCCTACATTTTCCCAAGCCGAATCGACCGCCTCAAAGCCCGCCAAGCCCGCATTGCAGAAGACATCGCCGAGCTTGAGCTTGAAGCCCTCCGTATTAAGCACCTAATCACCATGTTAAAAGAGCAAAAGAACTACTTCGCATCGACATTCCCAACCCTCATACCCAAAGGATAGGAGCCATGTTATATGAAACCGCCCTCAAAGAGAGAGCTTCTTCTCCAGAACCAACTAGCGATGTGCGCTGTGTTGTTGTTCCGGGTTCGGGAAACTCTCTCCCCGTCAACGAAAACCGAGGCCCTGATTATCGAGATAGAACATTTTTTCTCGGAAGCAAAATTATCTCTAGCGGAGGCTTTAGAACAAGAAGCTACAACCCCTCCCTCGCGTACTTTTGCACCGCCTGTGGAAACGTCTGGGGCCGGGTCTTACTGGGTTCCGGCGGCTGGCACTCGGTATCAGTACGCTGCCGAGAACACGGAGGAGGAAGTTTCCTCACCCCCCTCCTCTGGTGGGATCACGCCAACGGAAAAACTCACGACGCCCAACTTAGCACCTTCCCCGAGGACATCCTTCGGTATGAGGCTGAAATCCGTGCTTTCGGCGCAAAGGGAGGGCTAGGATTATGAGCTTCCCCTGCCCAACGTGTGGAGAGCTAATGTCTACCATCTCCACCCGCGAAATTGAACGCCGCCGCCAATGCCCCCAAGGCCACCGCGTCACCACCATCGAAATAACCAGAGAACAATACGACAGAAACGCCCATGACCTAGATTACCTGCAAAACCTCAAACTCGCGTTGATCCCAGCACTTAATAACTTCTCCAAGGAACTCCATGACAACAACAACGACAACCAATCCAACCCCCGCCAGCTCAGGCTACCCGGGTTTTAACATTATCCTCGAAGGCCCCACGGGCACGGGGAAAACCTTTTCCATCGGAACCCTGTGCGACGCCGGACTTGAGGTATTTTACTTCGCCCTTGAACCCGGCCTGGAAAGCCTTATCGGCTACTACACCGACACAAGCAAACCGATCCCGGATAATCTCCATTGGCATTACATCCAGCCTAAAACCAAAGGCTTCCCCCAGATGAAAGCCACCGCAGATTCCATCGGCAAGTTCGACCTCTCGGGCCTGACTAAGATGCGGGATATTAATCGCGCTATTAACAACCCCATGCTGGAAGTTTACACAGTTCTAAACAACTTCGAGGACCAGAAAGATGGAAAAAGCTACGGCCCTGTGGATTCTTGGGATTCAAACCGCGTCTTGGTTATTGACGGCCTATCTGCTTTATCACGCCTCGCAATGGAAATGGTCACGGGCGACAAACCTGTACGAGATAAACCGGATTATGGCATTGCTCAGAATAATCTCATGGGCCTTATTCACAAGCTCACTAGCGGTTGCCTTTGTCATTTTATCCTCATCGCCCATGTGAACCGCGAAATCGACGAAATCCTCGGCGGGGTCAAACTATTCCCCAACACCATCGGCAAGGCCATCCTCTCTGATATTCAACAGCCCTTCTCCGACGTAATCCTCACCGTGCGCGAGGGAGATAAATTCTTCTGGGATACAGCCAACTCCCAAGCAGACCTTAAAACCCGCAATCTTCCCATACAAGCCAAACTCCCCGCCGACTTCCGCCCGGTATTCGCCAAGTGGAAATCTCGCATGGAAGCCGCTACTAAGGGCCTAAGTAAGTCTTGACTTCAGCCATCTTTTCTGATACACTATCTTTATTCTAGTGCAAGAGGGACGCTAGAACGAAGCTCAACCCTCCTCCCTCAATTCAACCTTTAGGAAATACCATGTCTCTATTCGATCCAGCATCGCTTCTTAACTCCGACCTCGGGGAAAACAGCACCCGGCGTGAGCCTCTCCCTGTGGGCGAACCCATCGCCCAGATCACCAAAATCGACATCAAGTCCGGCGAAAGCGCAAAGGGCAAGTGGTCCCGCCTCGACGTTACGCTTAATATCTCCGACCCGGAATATATGGCTACCTACGTTGACGGCTCCCAGATCGAAGCCGTTACTAACCTCGGCATCATGCTCGACATGACGGAACACGGCGGCATCCACACCGGCACAAATCGTAACGTCCGTCTTGGCCGTCTGCGCGAAGCTGCTGGCGTTAACGGCAAGCCCCTGTCGGCCCTCGTCGGCCAGTTCATCCGGGTGAGCATCGTTCACAAGCCCGCCTATAACGATCCATCCCAGATCGCCGATGAGATTAACGGCTTCTCGAAAGTCTAATCTTTTCGGGGGTTAACCTAACCCAAGGGGAGCTTCGGCTCCCCTTTTTAATCTAAAGAGCCAAAAAGTTATGACCGACATACCATACCAGCCCTGTAAAACTTGCGCTTTCTTCCTCCAAGGGATAACTACCGGGCTTTGCTGTAAGCAGTCCCCTGTTCTCCCCGAGCCTACCTTAACCTACCGCATAACCACCTGCAAGGGCAAATTCCATGAAATCAACCGGCCCCATCGACGCGAAGGTGATGATAATCTCCGACTTTCCAACGCAGGTGGAGAAAATTAAAGGTGAGTTCCTGTCCCTCGGGCGGGAAGCTGTTCTCCTTGACAAGCTCCTTCAACGGGCCGGGTTCCATCGCACCTCAATTTACCTCACCGGAGCCTTACACGAGGTCCCGCCGAAGGATAAGCTCAACCAGCCCGACCTCGATCAATGGGTAAATCCCCGCAAAACTTGCCCCGGGGAAAATTGGGAAAAACACTATGACCATTGGCTATCTCCCGAAGTCCTCGCCGGCTGGAAAAGGCTCCGAGAAGAAATCGAAACAATCAAGCCCAGCCTTATTATTACCCTCGGAAGCCTTCCGCTTTTGCTCCTTACCGGGGCCAAGGGAGCCACAAAATGGCGGGGGTCTAGACTCGCCCCCATCGGATTGCCCGGAAGCCTCCTCCCAACCATCCACCCCACCACCGCGCTGAAGAGCGAGGAGCTAATCCCGATCTTAGAACTTGACCTCAAGAGGGCTAAGAAAATCTTTACCGGGGAGCAGATCCCCCGAAGCTACGCCTTCACCCCGGAGCCAACCTACGAGGAGGTTATCGTCTATCTAAACTCCCTCCTCGCTCGGGCAGACTGGAGTGGCTCTTCTAAGCTAATCCTCTCCGGGGACCTCGAAACCCGGCGGGGCCATATCGCTTGCTTCGGCATCGGCGAGAGCCCTGAGCGCGCCCTGTGCATCCCCTTCCTCCGGGCGACGGGCGACACCCCCTTTTACTGGACTGAAGAGCAGGAGCTATATATTATTTCCCACCTCCAACCCCTCTTTAGGCATGAAAACATCCTCTGGGTCGGGCAGAATTACCTCTACGATTGCCAATACTTCTGGCGGTTCTGGGGCTTTCTCCCCCGGTACGTCTTTGACACCATGATCGGCCATCACTCCCTGCACAGCAACATGAGAAAAGGCCTCGACTTCCTTTCCTCGCTATATTCCCAAGAACACATCTACTGGAAAGACGAGTCTAAAGACTGGGACGCTGACCTCGGGGAAAATCAACTCTGGACCTACAACTGCAAGGACTGTGTAATCACTTGGGAAATATACTCCGGCATTACCAAGGCCCAAGAGCAGATGGGAAATCTTTCCCACCATGCTTTTCAGCAGGAGTTATTCTTCCCCATCCTCCGCATGATGAATCGGGGCTCACGCATCGACATCGGCCAGCGGGCTGAGCTTAAAAAACAGCTCCTCCTCGCCGGGGATGAGCGGCAATGCCTCCTCGACCACATGGCGGGGCATCCGTTAAACCCCCGAAGCTCCAAGCAGCTAATAGACTTCTTCTACCACGATCTCGGCTTGCCCGTAATCCGGGCCCTGAAGAGCGAAACTATTACCACCAACTCCCCCGCGATGGCCGAGATTGCCCTCCGGGAACCAGCCCTCAAGCCCCTATGCCAAACCATCGTTGAGCTACGCTCCATCTCCGTTTTTCTTAACACCTTTGTAAACGCCGAACTTGACTCCGACAGCCGTATGCGCTCTTCCTTTTCCGTAGCTGGCCCTACGACTTTCCGCTTTTCCTCTTCCGAGAACGCCTTCGGCAGCGGCATGAATCTACAAAATATCCCCAAGGCTGAGAAGGCAAAGATAAAAAGCGATAGCTATGTCAAGCTGCCTAATATCCGAAAGCTCTTCATCCCCGACCCGGGATATACCTACTTCGACATCGACCTCGACCGGGCCGACCTCCAAGTAGTAGTCTGGGAGGCCGAAGACGCCGACCTTAAAACTGTCCTCCGCGAGGGCCTAGACCTGCATTGCGTCAACGCCGTAACTATTTTCGACATAAAAGGCATCCCCATTGAACATCTTCGAGAGAGTCATCCGAATTATAAAGAACTTCGAGGAAAAATCGGAGAGGCAAAACGCGACAAATGCAAAGCCGGTGTCCACGCTACAAACTACGGAGTATTCCCCCGTAAACTTGCAGCTACTCTCGGAATTACTATCCGAGAAGCGGAAGAGTTCATTAACAAGTGGTTTGGCGCCCACCCCGGAATCCGCAAATGGCACCAACGCACAGAAGAATCCCTCAACACCCGGGGCTACATCAAAAACAAGTTCGGAGCGCGCATCTATAAGATTGGGCGAGCAAATCTTCCGGAGTTCTACGCTTGGCTCCCCCAGTCTACAGTCGCTGGAGTTATTAACCGGGCCCTAGTCGCCATTGACAAAGAGCAGCAACTCGGCCATACTAGTATTGAACTCCTCCTCCAAGTCCACGACTCCCTCGGCGGGCAATTCCTAACCGCTAAGAAAGACATCGAAGTGGAAAACCTAACCCGCCTCGCCTCAATAACTATTCCCTACTCCGACCCCCTTGTTATACCCATCGGAGTTAAAACCTCAACGGCTTCATGGGGAGGCTGTGTATGATGACCGACTTCAAACGCGAGACCGGGGATTGGCTCACCGACTTCGTAAAGACTACCGAGTGGGGCGAGGCCCCTACCCATCTTTACTTCTGGGTAGGTATTAGCACCATAGCTGCGGCCCTGCGCCGAAGGGTCTGGCTCGACATGGGGACTTTCCAATGGTATCCGAACTTATACACTCTTCTCGTTGCCCCGCCGGGAGTAGTCGCCAAGTCCTCAACCGTAGACCTTGGCTTTTCTCAGCTCTTAAAGAAAATCCCGGGAATAAACTACGGCCCCTCGACAATGACATGGCAAGCCCTTTACGACAACTTTGCCGAAGTGGGCGAGGAATTCCCAATCCCCGGTGGAGGTATGTCGCAGCAATTTGCGCTTACGATTGTTTCCTCCGAGTTTGGTATCACACTCAACCCGAAAGACAACGAGATGATCGACCAACTCGTTCACATCTGGGACGGGCGGGAGATGAAAAAGCGCACTAAGAAAGACGGGGAGCTGCTAATTCCAACCCCGTGCCTTAACCTCATTGCTTGCACTACCCCCGCATGGATCGCGGAGAATATGCCAAAATACCTCATCGGCGGGGGTTTGACCTCACGGATGATATTCGTCTATGCAGACAAAAAGGCAAGATATATTGCCTACCCCCAGGATCATATGCCGCCGGACTTTATTGAGCGACAGGCTCGCCTTGTGCGGGACCTAGAGCGAATCTCAACCCTAGTCGGGGGCTTTACCCTAACGCCAGACGCTAAGATTTGGGGAACGAAGTGGTATGAAAACTTCCACCGGAACGAAAGTTCGAAGCTAGACGCCACTATGCTCGGGGGCTACATCGCCCGAAAGCAAACCCTCGTCCACAAGGTCGCCATGTGCCTCTCAGCCTCGATGGGCGACAGCCTCACCATCACCGCCGAAATGCTCGAACGCTCTGCCGCCCTCCTAACCCAGCTCGAAGAGTCCATGCCCCTTATCTACTCCCAAGTGGGCCAGACCGAAGACGCCAGCGGAGCCCAGCTAGTCCTCTCCTTTCTTGACCGATTCAACGGCACGGCCCCCTTCACCCTCGTTTATCGCCAGATGCACAAAAACTTCCCATCCCCGGAGAAATTCGATGACATTCTCCACGGGCTCATCAACGCCGGTTATATTACCCTCGACCGCCAAACCGGGACAATTACTAGGACAACCATCCAATGAGTAAAGCCATACTCCCTAAAATCGCCGCCGAAGGCTATTGCTGCGTCCGGGGCTACCTTCGCCTTTGCGAAGCCCGGGGCGAGAAGCGAAAGGATATGTGCAATCACCTAGCCCTTGTCCCTGATACCCTTGCTTATAATTACCAAATGCTTGCCAAAGGAAAGCGCATCTGTATGCACTATTCCGACTGCATGGAGCCCATCATCGAGGAGATTCTAAAAGACAAAAAGGGACCGAAGCCCCCGAAGGTTTAGTTAAACAAAACCTCAAACCATAGAAAGAGCGGTAGCTTCTACTTCTTCAACCCTGCGCTCCATTTTAAGGCATAAACCAAATAGTTTTACCATTAGCCCAAGAACCGTAGGGTACAATTTGAAAATGAGCCCATCCCGGTGTTTTAGAATCATGTTCAAGCCAAAGACCCACCTCTAACAAAAATTTCTCATTAGCTCTACACCATTTATCTAATTCACCATCTGGGTCAGCAATATCAATAGCTTGACCAAATAAATGCTTACTTTTCATAGGAATTAGTTTCTTATCAGTAATTCCTTTTCTAGCGTAAATAGCCAAATGCTCCGCCATACTTCTATAAACAGAAGTTGGAGTCATCGGTTTACCGTACTTTTCTCTTACCTTATTAAGTTTTTCAAAGACTATTGCTAGGTTAGCTGCGTGGTCTTTAGGAATATCTTCCAGCTTCTTACCCATCAAAATTTCTTTTATTGAAATTGCCATAAATATCTTTTTAGCTTAAAAATAGCAACCCTGATAGATGGGAGTATGAAAAAGCAGAGCGCCTCTCAAAACAAGCATCCCAGTTGGTGTTCATTTCCTTAGTGCCTCACCTTTTTCCTTCGAGCCAATCGAGGAACCAAACCAAAAGTTGAGCATAGTAGCGATCACCGTGCCCAATATAAATCCGAGGATCGTATCGGCAAACCGGACGTTTGGTTCGGGGATTATGCTGAACGTAATAAAACCGATGTACACCGCCGCAGCAATGCTCCAGAACGTCGTCAGGTACATCGTGAACCGTTTGCTGAACACGTCCGATTGCTGGAGCGCAGCGATCTGCATGGCCCGAGCGTTTTCGGTGTTAGCGTATTCCGCCTTCAGTTTTTCCAGATCGAGTTCAGCCAGTTTACGAGCCGCTTCTGGATCGCCAGCAATGGCTTTGGCTACTTCGTCTACGGAGTCCTTTACTCCCAACTTGTCAGCAATAGCCGATACGACCATACCACCAGCGGGGCCGATAACAGCACTTGCGAGGCTAGGGGCAATGTTGCCAAGTAGTCTGAGCAATTCATTCATTTGTCAACCTTATTATCAAGCCGGTCAAATATCTTATTAAGCATCTCTTTAATCTCGTAAATGTCCCTGCGATAATCTTCTTTCATAACATATGACCGAGGCAGCTCTTCACGCAGTTTAGCAAGATCAGCTTTTAATTCTTTAACCGCTGACCACATTTCACGAGCAAACCAGCCCAGCACGCTAGAGGCTACGCCAAATGCTATATTAAGAAGGTCTTGTTTATCCATTTATGCACTCACTTTTGATGCTGCAATGAACAACTCATCAACCTGCGCGTCAGATAATCCCAGCATGGCGGCGAGCGCGGCCAGCGTGGGGCTGGTGCGCTCCCAGTCCGTTGCGTTTTCAAACGCCAGCCGGGTGATATTGCTGCGCGGCAGGGTATCAATGTATGTATGCACCGTGTCCAAGTAACCACCAGCCGCAAGAACAGCCAACGCTTGAAACCTCGTCACCGTCGCAGGGATGGGTGGCGGTGGCGGCACATAAGGGTCAGGCGTATTGCCTTCGGCGAGCCATGCTAGGTATTCAACATTGGTGTCTGGATTGACAAATTCAAATGTGCCAACAATTTGAGGCCAACCTAATGTGAGTTTATATTTCATGCTTACAATTCCGACGATACAGTAAGAGAGCTAGATGCAACCCCGCCAAGCGATGCATTTCCTATATTTATAGAAACTGAATCAACTGAAATTGAATTTGTTGTCCAAGTGGTGGGTGTTATTGTTGCACCACTCGAATTAA
>Ga0181348_1000770_pt1 | contig 13967 bp, 11 predicted proteins | sample Su13VDMM110DN_FD_130092 | JGI IMG/M metagenome (GOLD analysis project Ga0181348, IMG submission 130092) | Freshwater viral communities from Lake Michigan, USA - Su13.VD.MM110.D.N | ecosystem: Environmental > Aquatic > Freshwater > Lake | place: USA: Michigan | collected 2013-07-16
ACCTGCACCGAATATCTAGATTTTTTCTTAGCTGATAATTGGCTTTGATCCCTTGCAGGTAGTAGATTTAAAGACACAAAGGGGAGAGACTCCACCATAGACTCTAACACATCTTTAAATTCTACTGAGGAATTATCATCAATTATATGAAGATGTTTATTATCTATTACTTCAAGTTCTTTTATAATAGAATTTAGACATCTAATAATACATTCTTTTTTATTTACAATACGAGTAGATTGTAACGAGTGCCTATCACAGGTTCTTAATACGACATGAATCATTTTTTCTTCCATAAAGAAAGACATTTATCTGGCCGGCGATAATAGTCAAATCTATCCACCAGGTTCATCCTCAGGCTAACCTCTGCATCTATATCCACCTTGTCATCATTCCACTCCACATATCTATCTTTATCCATACCCACTGGTACCAGACGATACGGTTCATTAACCAGAACAAAGGTGGCATTATCCTTCATAGCAGAACATATAAACTCAATTTCCTTAATAGGATCTTCCACATGCTGTAGGACAAAGCTACTTATAACTAAATCGAATTCTGGTTTAATCTGAAACGGGGATGTGGGGGTATTAATAATGGGGGTAAATTTCTTACTGTTAACATACCCCTGGGCCACCTCCAGCATCAGTATACTTGAATCCATACCCGCCACCTGACAACCAAGATTGGCTAATTCTCTACTTATTCTACCCATACCACACCCAAAGTCTAATACCTGGGGGTGGGTAAACAGTAATCCTCTATCGTTAAGAAATTTAATTAAGAAGTTAGTTTCATCATTAAATTTGTATCGATTATTAGAATCAGGTGTAATGCAAATATTCTTTGCATTTTCAAAATCGGTGGGTTTAAAAGCATCATATAAGTAGGTCATAAGTTAACTCAAACGTTTAATAGCAGTCTGATATCCCCCTGGCATTTCTAATACCTGAAGTCTATTCCAATTACATTGTATGAAAGAATCTATAGCAATCTTGGGTGAGTCCTGAATATGTTCACCATACCTCCAACTCACGGCATCATCAAATAACATTACCCCGCCCAGATTAAGTAATTCAAATCCAAGTACGGCATCAGCTAAAACATCTTTGGCAAAATGAGAACCATCTACATAGATAAAATCAGCCTTAATTCCTCTTTGATGTAATTCTAGAAGACCATCAAAAGATGTTTTTTCAATTAACTCTACCTGAGGAAACTCCTCCATATTACTGATGAATTGTTTCTTAGCCTTATCTACCACTTCTTGCTTGAGATTTTCTGATGCCTGGAATGGATCTATGGCATAATGTTTATATTTTGGATTACGAGATACTAATAGGTTGGCTATATTAAAAGTAGTTTCACCTTCAAAGACACCCAATTCAATTGTAACTTTAGGTACAATGACCTCCTGAAGGATTCTGGAAAAACTAGACTTGACATGATCATGGAAAATAACAGAGAATTGCATAATTTAATTTATATAGGTTTATACGTTAAGTTTATCGTTGCGATCGGTTTTTCTACCTTCCTTGGGTCTACCTAGGATGGTGGTGTTGAGTTCGGTGGTATTGGGTTTAAATTCCTTAATATCATATGCATACATTCCCATCTGATGAATTGGGAATATATCGGCTCTAAGAATAATATCCAGCGGTGCTGATATACCAAACTTTAGAACATGGGCCAGCATATTCTTGGCCACCGCCGGGTCAATAGCATAGGCATGTGCACGACAAATGAAATGGTAGTTGGGTCCCTCGGATGCATGAGGCGGGGTGGCATATACACCCCAACCCTGCTTAGCCTGTTCATTGGATCCCAGATAGGCAATGGAGTTAAATACAGCATGTTCGGTATATGCCTGAATCATTACAGCATCATGCTCTAGTATTACCAATGGTTGATCTTGCTCCACACATTTCGCCCAGAGGCTAATATGCGATAGGGCGCATGCCACCTCACCCCTGGTAAGATAGTGATCAGTCACCTTCATCATTTTCATGATGGAGTTATGATGAGAGGGGGGCTTAATTTCACCCGCTATCCCATCATATGCATCCCAGAATTGAAATGGCATATTAACCTGATTACAGGTAGCGGCACATTTAAGTGCCTGCTCTTCAGAGTTTTCGTTGCCTTTTACTCTGATGATATATGCTTTATCGACTTTTGTTTTGTAAGAAAAAAATAATGTATTCATAATATATTGTTGTAAAATTATTCTACTGAGATGGCTAGAGAAAGACCCCCTCCTCCAGCAATTTTTGACCAAGTTTCTTCTGCTGAAGGAGTTAATCCAATCTGTACAGGGCTAGATTTATTTATTGCTGTATCATCACCCAGCCGACCATGAAGATTATATCCCCAGGTCCACATCGTACCATCTGTTTTAATGGCCATAGAGTGGGATTCACCATTATCAATTTGTGACCAGGTATTTAAGGCGCCTACTTGTATGGGGCTGGATCTATTTATATCTGTGCTATCCCCCAGCTGGCCACTATTATTTAGCCCCCAGGACCACATCGTACCGTCAGTTTTAATGGCTTTAGAGTGTGTTTCACTAACACTAATTTGTGACCAGGTAGTCAATGCACCAATCTGCACAGGACTAGATCTTCTTATTACTGTATTATCACCTATTTGCCCTTGAGTATTACCCCCCCACGCCCACATAGTGCCGTCAGTTTTAATAGCCACAGAGTGTATTTCACCAACACTAATTTTTGACCAGGTGGTTAAAGCGCCTACCTGTACAGGGCTGGATCTATTTATTACAGTATTACCACCTAGTTGACCATCAACATTATTTCCCCAGGACCACATCGTACCGTCAGTTTTAATCGCCATGGAACTGTTACTAACACTAATTTGTGACCATGTGGTTAAAGCACCAATCTGTACAGGGCTGGATCTATTTGTTATTGTGCTAACCCCCAGTTGTCCATAATTATTTTGCCCCCAAGACCACATTGTACCATCGGTTTTAATGGCCATGGAGTAACCATTACCAGCAGAAACCTGAGACCAGGTGGTTAGTGCACCAACCTGCACAGGACTAGATCTTTCTAATACTGCATTATTTCCCAGACTGCCAGTATCACCATCTCCCCAAGCCCACATTGTACCATCGGTTTTAAGAGCAACACTGTGTCCCCAACCACCAGAGATCTTTGACCAGGTAGTTAATGGACCTATCTGCACAGGACTGGATCTAGCTATTACAGTATTATCACCCAACTGTCCAGCACCGAAAACTCCGGTGTTATACCCAAAAGCCCACAACGTACCATCTGCTCTAATGGCTAAGGAATGAGAAGTGCCCGCACTACTTAATGACCAGCCATATACCTCAGCCCCTATCTGAACAGGACTAGATTTACTTATTACTGTAATATCTCCCAGCATGCCAGTATTATTACTACCCCAGGTCCATAAAGAACCGTCTGTTTTAATGGCTAAAGAGTGAAAATCACCTCCAGAAATTTTTGACCAGGTGGTTAATGCACCAATCTGTATGGGGCTAGATTTAGCTATTATTGTATTATCACCTAATGCGGTGCTACTGCCCCAGGCCCACAACGTACCATCGGTTTTAATAGCTAAGGTGTGACGCTGGCCAACAGCAATCTTTGACCATGTAGTTAATATACCAATTTGAACAGGGCTTGATCTATTTATTTCCGTGTTATTTCCCAGTTGTCCATAATCATTACGTCCCCAGGCCCACATCGTTCCATCAGTTTTAAGGGCCATGTTATATTGTTGACCTGCAGCAATCTGATCCCAGGTGGTTCCTGCACCAATCTGTACGGGGCTAGATCTTTGTATTGCTGCATTATCACCCAGGGTACCATAAAAAAACCCTATGGTATCACTTTTACCCCATGTCCATAAAGTACCATCTGTTTTAATAGCAGCACTATGCTGTTCATTTACAGCAATCTTGGACCAGGTGGTTAATGCACCAATTTGGACGGGGCTGGATCTATCTATTATTGTATTATCACCTAATGCCCCATACTCATTTTGCCCCCAGAGCCACATTGTACCATCAGTTTTAAGAGCGGCGGAGTGATAAGAAGCAGCAGCAATCTTGGACCAGGTGGTTAATGCACCAATTTGAACGGGGCTGGACTTAGATATTCTGTCATTATGACCTAGTCTACCATCAGTACTATTTCTACCCCAGGACCACATTGTACCATCAGTTTTAATTGCCAAGACGTGTTCAGCAAAGCCTGCAGCAAGCTGAGACCAATTAGCATCTCCTGCTCCGGGTGTATAGTTAATCTGTACAGGACTAGATCTGTATATTATTGTATTATCACCTAGTTTACCATCACTATTAGCCCCAAAGGTGTACAGTGCACCATCAGTTTCAATAGCCATATTGTGTCCAGTACCAGCAGCAATTAAAGACCAAGTACTTAATGTACCTATCTGGACAGGACTGGATCTAGCTATTACAGTATTATCACCTAACACACCGTCAGCATTTTCACCCCAAGCCCACATAGTACCATCTGTTTTAGTAGCAATAGAATGAGTACCAGCATCAATCTGAGACCAGGTAGTTAATGTACCTACTTGTATGGGACTGGATCTTCTTAGTATTGCATCATCACCTAACCGGCCATCATTATTTCCCCAGGCCCACATGGTACCATCTGTTTTAACGGCCATAGAATGAGCAGTACCACCAGCAATCTGTGACCAGGTGGTTAAAGCACCAATCTGAACTGGGCTTGATCTATTTAATATTGTACCATCACCCACGGAACCATTAGTGTTTATACCCCATGCCCACATTGTACCATCGGTTTTTATGGCTATAGTAAAAGTACCACCAGCATCAATCTGAGACCAGGTGGTTAATGCACCAATCTGTATGGGGCTTGATTTTTTTGCTATTGTATTATCACCTAGCTGACCATTAGCATTATTTCCCCAGGACCACATTGTACCATTGGTTTTAAGGGCAATAGAGTGCACCTGGCCAGCAGCAACTGACGACCAGGTAGTTAAAGCACCAATTTGTACAGGGCTTGATCTAGGTACTATTGTATTATTACCTATCTGACCATGCTCATTGCTTCCCCAGATCCACATAGTACCATCTGTCTTAATAGCTATACTATGACTATCGCCACTAGTAATCTTAGACCAGGTGCCTAATAAGCCTACCTGTACAGGACTGGATCTATTTGTTATTGTATTAACACCCAGCTGGCCATTAGTATTTTGACCCCAAGTCCACATGGTACCATCGGGTTTAATAGCCATAGAGTGTTGACTTCCCCCAGCAATATTAGACCAGGGGGTTAGAGCACCAACCTGTATAGGACTGGATTTATCTATTACTGTATTATCACCCAACTGTCCATTAGTAGAACCTGTTCCCCAAACCCACAAATACTTTTCTAAAGTCTTTAATGGCCATAATCCGGCTGATTTTAATGATAGAGCCTGATCCAGTGTCCACATTCCCGACGCCGATCCGCCCTCCGACCCAAACTCAGTATTAGTCGGTCCCACCGTTGCAGTGGGACTCTTGGTTATAACCCCGCCGGGAAATGCTCCTGCCATATTATTCCATTAATGCGTCTAGATCTTCATGGGTTACAGCGGCGTTAATAGCTGCCACACGTGTTGCAATCTCAGCCTTTACCGCTGTAACGGCGGCAGGATCAAATTCTTCAGCAGGATCAGCACTCATTTCTAGGCGAAGTTGCTCTTGCACCACCTGCTGTAGATTACCCTTGGCACCACCCAGCAACCCACCGCGACGATCTTCCACTGTCAGTGAGGTTTTTGCCCAGACAATTTCTGCCGGTGTCACAGTCAGATCAAATGAATGGGTGGTAATGTATTCACGATTAGGGGTTACATCGGGCTTAACCTCCTCCGCTGCACGCCATCCTGGTTCGGTGGCTATTTTTGTATCATTGGGCTTTACATCCCAGCAATCGGTCACAGCACCGCTTTGTTCACGAATCCAAAATCCCGTTGTTCTTGTTACCATATTTTTCTCCTATACTTACTTAGTTTGCATTTCTGCGAGTTTTAAATTAAGCTTCTTAAAAGCACCAGACCAATCACCAAATTCTTCCTGCCTGAATAATCGTACATTATCATACCAAGGTGTGGTATCACCCTCCCTAGCCCACAAATAATATGGTAGAATCGGTACCATAATCCATGTTGGTACACCCATAGCACCTGATAAGTGTGCAACTGATGTGCATGAACTAACTACCAAATCACATGATGCAATTGCCGCCTTCGTATCTTCCCAAGCATCCAATGGAACCTGCTTGACCCAGCTGGGACAAAATTCCGCTCCTTTATCTCGCTGCAAAGAAATAAACTCTGCATCTAGATCCTTCAATGCATCGAACATTAGATTAGGTGGAAAGATTCTATGCTGCTCATGCTCAAAAGCTGGATTACCCTGCCACCTTAATCCTATTCTCAAACCCTGATGTTGTTTAACCTCTGGTTTATTTATATAGGCAGAGCCGTCTACATCAGAATATTCTAGTCCCAGGGGCATAACAGTGGACATAGATGGGGTCCAGTAATCATGCACCACCCCAAAAACAGCATCATGCTGCACCACCGCCACCACCCCTTTAATACCTCTTAACAGAGTAGCTATTTCACCAGAACATGCAATTATTACCTCACACCCTTTATCGGTTATGTATCTGGCATAACGGGCTCCATGGATCTGATCACCCAGTCCCCCTTCAAGATTTAAAAGTACAGTACCCTTAGATACACCATCCCACATTTGAGTAGGTACCCGGGGTATAGGGTTGCCGAATACTTTTTCAATACGACCGCGGAATAATAGCTGCTCGCCCTCTAGAAGCTTACCCTGTTGTAACTTATACCAGCCACGATTGAATGCTGCACGATGATTCCAGGGCTCATCAGCCTCGATCTCCTGAGCCAGCCTCCAACCTTCTTTAAAATTGCCCATTAGACTGGCGGTAAGCTGTAGATCTAGTTTATGTATGGGTCTGGAGGTAGTTTGTTCGTTGAGCCAGAATCTTGGTTGCAGGTATTGATCATACATATGACCCAATACGTCTTTTGGATCCTCATAATGCTGATACCCCAACTTAGGTTTAATATCATGGAGACCCTTTACAGACCAAACCTCTTCATCTCGCTCCTTGAGATTAGCACCATCCAGGGTATCAAAATCATACTCATGATCGGGTAGATCTAAAAACTTATGTACGCGTTTTAATTGAGTTGCAGGATCACGCATTAAGTCATCATAGTCTACAAATAGAATACATTCTGGTGCAAAATGATACCCGGATTCTAGAGACTGATAGGACTCCTTAACATGGCCTACAAGATCTGAATCACGAAGAAATTGATATTTGTCTTCAGGCTTGGCAATTCTAACAAATGATGCCACACAATCTGGAATATTACGAACGGTGGCTACAATTTTAGGTTTATGACCAAGAACATTTGCCATAGTAGGGATATTGATACTGGATGACCAACCCCTGGCTTTATCTAGAATAACAGGTTTATCAATAGTGGCATATTTTTCTTCGCAAATATTACGTAGAATACGCTTGATTTCATCTTCATTGGCTGCCTTATCCATGGATGCTCTCACCGTCTGACTGTTATTCCAGGCAGTAAGTGTACCCACCAGAATATCTAGTAACCCAGAGGTAGACGTGGCATGAACAGATGGGTGTTGATTAAGAATAGCTGCCAGAACGGTGGAACCAGACCGAGGAAGACCTGCCAGGAAGTAAATACTTTTCATGATTTATATAGTAAAAGAGTGAATAAAAAAATAATTATAACCTATTTTGAGGTAAAAATCAATAGTTAATTAAGAGGGAAGTGATGCGATACCCACAGTAGCTCCGCCGGCGGTAATTTTAGACCAGGTGGTTAATGTACCAATCTGGACCGGGCTGGATCTACTTAATATGGTGTTATCACCTAGATGTCCAGCGCCATTAGAACCCCAAGCCCACAAAGTACCATCAGTTTTAATAGCCATACACCATTCTGATCCCCCATCAATCTGAGACCAGGTGGTTAGAGCTCCAACTTGAACTGGGCTTGATCTATAGACCGTATCATTTAATCCCAATTTACCAAAACCGCCTCCCTGATTTTCACCCCACGACCACATCGTACCATTGGTTTTAATGGCTAAGGTTTGTTGACTATTGGCAGCAACCTTAGACCAACCAATCTGACCATTACCAGCACCGATTTGAACTGGGCTGGATCTATTTGCAGCTGACCCATCACCCAGTGCATCATTAATATTAAGTCCCCAGCCATATAACGCCCCATCAGTTTCAATTGCTAATGTGTGTTCTGTTCCAACAATTTTGGACCAGGTAGTTAAAGATCCTATTTGTACAGGACTGGATTTACTTATTGATCCTGTATTATTACCCAGCTGACCATCACTATTTTTACCCCAGACCCACATTGTGCCATCGGTCTTAATAGCCATAGAATGAAACGTACCACCAGCAATCTTGGACCAGGTGGTTAAAGCACCAACCTGTACAGGACTTGATCTATTTATTTGTGTACCATCCCCTAGTCTACCATCAGAACTATTGTCACCCCAAGTCCACATTGTGCCATCGGTTTTAATGGCCATGGAATGAAACGTACCACCTCCAGCAATCGATGACCAAGTAGTAAGAGCACCAATCTGCACGGGACTAGATCTGGATATTACTGTACCATCACCTAGTTGACCGATTTGATTACGTCCCCAGGCCCACATCGTACCATCGGTTTTAAGAGCTATAGAGTGGTGCTGACCAGGGGCAATCTGAGACCAGGTGGTTAAAGCCCCTACCTGAATTGGACTGGATTTATTTATTATTGTATTATCACCCAGCTGAGCGTAAAAATTATAACCCCAGTTCCACAAAGTACCATCGGTTTTGAGGGCCATAGAGAACTCTTCACCATTAGCAATCTTGGACCAGGTGGTTAAAGCACCAACTTGGACTGGACTGGATCTAGGTAATATTGTATTATTACCCAGTTGGCCACTAGTATTACTTCCCCAATTCCACATCGTACCATCGGTTTTAAGAGCCGCGGTGGTATAACCAATACTAGTAGCAATCAATGACCAGGTGGATAGAGTGCCAATTTGTACAGGACTGGTTGCGTATACTACTGAATTACGACCCAGCTGACCGATTTGATTGCGTCCCCATCCCCACAATGTACCATCGGTTTCCGTAGCTATGGAGTATCGACCTCCAGCAGCAATTTGTGACCAGAGGGTTTCTTCAATTGGAGTTGTACCAATTTGAACAGGACTGGATCTATACACTCTTGTATTATCACCCAGCTGACCGCAAACAGCTCTACCCCAGGCCCACAACGACCCATCGGTTTTAATAGCCATAGAGTGACGTAAACCACCAGAAATATTTGACCAGGTAGTTAGTGCACCAATCTGTACAGGACTGGATCTATTTAATACAGTGTTAACACCCAGCGCACCGTTAGACCCCACCCCCCAAGACCACATTGTACCATCGGTTTTAGTGGCTATGCTGTGATAGGTACCAGCAGCAATTAAAGACCAAGTGGTAAGAGCACCAACCTGAATAGGACTGGATCTACTTATTATTGTATTATCACCCAACTGACCACCGCCAGTACTGTAAGTATTACGACCCCAGAGCCACATGGTACCATCAGTCTTAATGGCCATAGAGTGATAGGTACCTGCAGCAATTTTAGACCAGGTAGTTAATATACCAACCTGTACAGGGCTGGATCTAAGTATTACGGTTTCATTACCTAGTTGACCGTAAGTATTACCACCCCAGTTCCATATTGTACCATCGGTTTTAATGGCCATTACGTGACCGCCAGAAGAAATTTGTGACCAAGTATGTAAAGAATCGACTTGAACGGGACTAGATCTACTTAATATGGTGTTATCACCCAGCCCCCCATTGCCGTTTGTTCCCCAGGTCCACAAATAATCTTCCTGAATATTTTTCCATGTACCAGCACCCACAGCCTGAAACTGCTGTGCCAATGTCCACATTCCTGAATACTGTACACCTAATGGCATGAAAAAACTCCGAGTCTTTGTAAATTATTATGCATAGGATTAGAAGGGAATAGCTACAAGGCCAATAGAGTGATTATCCCCTTGAGCTGTTAAGGACCATGTTAATGCACCCACCTGTATGGGACTGCTTTTACCTACACCTGTATTATCACCTAGTTGACCTTGACTACCATTCCCCCACACCCACAATGTACCATCAGTTTTAATAGCCATAGCGGTATTACTACCACGAGAAATAATAGACCAAGTGGTTAAAGCACCAACCTGAACGGGACTGGATCTACTTATCGTTGTATTATCACCCACCTGACCTGAACCATTATCTCCCCAGGACCACATTGTACCATCAGTTTTAACAGCTAAGGTTTGACTCTGCCCACCAGCAATCTGGGACCAGGTAGTTAAAGCACCAACTTGTATCGGGCTTGATCTATGTATTATTGTATTATCACCCAGAGCAGCTTGGTTATTTTTTCCCCAGGTCCATAGGGTACCGTCAGTTTTAATTGCCATGGTGTGATCTTGACCACCAGCAATCTTTGACCAGGTGGTTAAAGCGCCGATCTGGACAGGACTGGATTTATACGCTGATCCTAATCCCTGATTACCCAGTTGGCCAGAAAGATTGTTTCCCCAGGCCCACAGGGTACCATCGGTTTTAATGGCTAAGGAGTGAAATCGACCTGCAGCAACTTTGGACCAAGTAGTTAATGCACCTACCTGGACGGGGCTGGATCTAGCTATAGCTGTATTATCACCTACAGCACCATAATTGGCATTTTCTCCCCAAGCCCACAATGTACCATCAGTTTTAAGGGCCATACTATGTGTCCCGGCAGCAATCTGGGACCAAGTGACTAGAGTGCCAATTTGTACAGGGCTTGATCTATTTACTACTGAATTATCACCTACAGCACCAGCAGAGTTATCTCCCCAAGCCCACATCGTACCATCGGTTTTAATGGCTAAGGAATGATTTTTACCACCAGTAATTTTTGACCAGGTAACTGTACTAACCTGAACGGGACTGGATCTACTTATCGTTGTATTATCACCCACTCTACCATAATTACCATTCCCACCCCAAAGATACAAAAAATTATTATCACCGTGTTCAGCAAGTGGAGTCCAAACAGCCGATAAAAATCCTCCGTTATAACGCTTAGACATTAATATTGCCTCTTAAAAGAATCTATTCTCAAAACTTAGGAAAGTTCTTCGAAAGATACCACACAATGTAGGGCTGATGTAGTACCAGCCAGGGCAACAATAGATGAATTTTCTTCTAAATAAAATGATGTGGTTTTATCGGTGATAATTAAAGAAGCTGCCGCTGGCACTGAAATATCATATGCCAGATAAAATGAGGACCCAGCACCTGCAGCCGCTGTATTATAAGCCAACCTTACGGTGGCTGCAGAAGCTGTAATATTAGATATAACTATATTATTAATCTTCAGCACCTTGCCGCTTGATGCGGCGTTGGATACCTGGGATGCCAAAGATGCGGTTAATAATGCGGCAGCTGATTTAGCTGTTATAGTAGCAACGTTTACAATATTGGGTGCGGCCATTTAATTCTTCCTTAGAAATACAATTGTTTTTTTATTTATCCGCCAAAGACCATGGCCATTGCAATGGCTTTTCCAGTCGTTGCAAAGGTGGGGGTGGCATTGGCTACAAAAGAAAGACGACCGGCATAATCCACTGTTATGACAGGTATAACCGATGTGCTACCATATACCCCGGCTGTAGCGCCTGCGGGCTGTATTTGCGTTATCATGATGTTACCGGTGATCTGACTATTGGCCACCGATGTAATCTGTGAACTAATAATATTACCGGTGATCTGGGTGTTAGCCACCGATGTAATCTGCGAGCTAATAATATTACCGGTGATCTGGCTATTGGCCACCGAGGTAATCTGTGAACTAATAATATTACCGGTGATCTGGGTGTTAGCCACCGAGGTGATCTGCGAGCTAATAATATTGCCAGAAATCTGGCTATTAGCTACAGATACGGATGGGGCTTGTCCGATATACGCCATTTTTATTCCTATTTAAATTCTATGTAATATTTATACGTAAATCGGAGAGCATGTTTTATAAACAAAATTGAACACTGGGTAAATATACACATTTAGTTGTTGGTAGTAAAATCATGTAAATATACTAGCCTATAGCTAAGGAATGAGCAGTGCCGGCAGCAATCTGAGTCCAGGAGGTTAAAGTACCGACTAGTGCCGGACTTGATAAATAGATAACATTATTACCACCTAGTTGACCATCAACATTTTTACCCCAAGACCACATTGTACCATCGGTTTTAAGGGCTAAGGAGTGGTCACCACTAAAACCAGTAGCAATCTGAGACCAAGTAGTTAAAGCGCCAATCTGTATAGGGCTGGATTTATCATATGCTGTACTATCACCCAGCTCACCACATGCCGCGTTACTACCCCAGGCCCACAACGTACCATCGGTTTTAATAGCCAAAGAGAATACTCGACCACCGGAAATCTTTGACCAGGTAGTTAATGCACCGATCTGGACAGGACTGGATCTATTAGTAATAGTTCCATCTGTATTATTGCCCAGCTGACCTAATTGATTATTGCCCCAGGTCCACAATGTACCATCGGTTTTAATGGCTAAACAGTGTTTAGCACCAACATCAATTTTAGACCAGGTAGTCAAGGCACCAATCTGGACAGGACTGGATCTATTTATTACTGTATTACCACCTAGTTGACCATCAACATTAGTACCCCATGACCACATCGTACCATCGGTTTTAATAGCTACTTTAAAGTATTGACCAGCAGCAATCAACGTCCAGGTGGTTAATGTACCTACCTGCACGGGGCTGGACCTATTTATTACTGTATTATCACCAAGCTGACCAAAGTTATTATTCCTACCCCAAGTCCACATTGTGCCATCAGTTTTAAGGGCAATAGCCGTAGTTTGACCGCGATCAATCTTTGACCAGGTGGTTAAAGCACCGATCTGGACAGGACTGGATTTAACCACATTAGTATCATCACCCAGCTGCCCAGTATCATTACCCCCCCACAACCACATTGTACCATCGGTTTTAATGGCCCCGGAGCCTTGATTACCAGCAGCAACCTGTGACCAAGCAGTTAAAGCACCAATCTGGGTAGGGCTGGATTTATTTCCCACAGCTAAATTATTACCCAGCGCGCCATTGCCGACATTACCCCAGGCGTACAAAAATGGTCCAGATGCAAAACTACCACCCCACAAACTATGCATGATCCCGCTCATGCTAAGTTACCCGTGATCACAGCAACTGTAGCAGTGATAAAAAGTATAGTAGCCACCCCCCTTGTAGTAATGCTAAAGGTGCTAATATCTGCATTCGTGCCACCCTTATAAACTGTCGTAACAGCAGAGCAAGTGCAGGAGATAGTCCCTGCTGTATTGTTGAAGATACTGATTACATCACCTGTCGCAAATACAGATGCCGGGACAACAATTGTACCTGACGTACCTAACTCTACAAACTTACCTACATCCCCAGCAACAAGGGTGTAGCTAGCTGTCTTGATACCCGATAGCGGAATATTTTGGTAGCCCACCTTGTTTGTACCATCAACCGTACAAGAAGATAATGTGCCGCTGGAAGGTGTTCCAAGTGCGGGTGCTGTTAAGGTCTTATTGGATAGTGTCTCAGAACCAGCTAATGTTGCTAGAGTCCCTGTAGTGGGAAACGTGACATTGGTTGCGGCTGTGAGCGTTCGCGTGTAGGCAAAATTACCAGCACCTGTTACGGTCATAGCAGCGTTATTTGCTACTCCGGTGCCGCCATTAGC
>Ga0181348_1000771_pt1 | contig 13963 bp, 10 predicted proteins | sample Su13VDMM110DN_FD_130092 | JGI IMG/M metagenome (GOLD analysis project Ga0181348, IMG submission 130092) | Freshwater viral communities from Lake Michigan, USA - Su13.VD.MM110.D.N | ecosystem: Environmental > Aquatic > Freshwater > Lake | place: USA: Michigan | collected 2013-07-16
AAGTAAATATGTACAAGTTACAAAAATGTGTCGCCATGTGTCGCCATCGCCAGTTTTAAAAATCCCCAGCGACAAAAATAGAAATGGCGAAAAAATCACAATTACTCTGCCAAAATGTCTTCTTTACACTCACGTCACCTTTTCTTTCGCTTTTTTTCCAAGGTTTCCGACTTGGAAAACCGTTACATGTCTTACCATATTGTCGATAAGGATATTTGCCATGTGGCAAAGTGTGGCATATGCAAGTACTGTGAAGTTTGGAAGGAGGTGGATACAGTAGGATATTGCGAGGATTGCAAGTACGATCTCATGTCTGACGACGGTTACAACTCGGAAACTACTGTGGATTTCGCAGCGTTGGATTCGGATTCGGAACCGGGGCGGGTTCTGGTGGGTGATCTTTTTCGTGACGACGGGTCTTTGAACCCAGTGGGGGTGGCCCGGTACCGGGCCGAGGTCGAGGACGGTTGGGCGGCGACGCTTCGCCATGTCGTCGAGGTTACTAACGAAGATTCCGACGTCGAAGAGGTGTTCACTGCGCCTAATAAGCGTTGCCGAGGAGTCGTAGTCTATTGTACTGATTGCTTAGGATCTACTATTAACGATTGCTTATGTATCGAAATTATAGATTTAACTAAGTAATTTTAATAAAAATTTCTTGTTTATTTACTATTTATTACGTAATTAGATATTTAGTTTACTCATTACGTCTACTTCTTTCTCCGGAAAACGGTAAACTTCGGGGATAACATTAACCACTTTATGAAAAAACGGCAAATGGCAGCCGAGCTCAACGCCAGCTAACGTGGGTACCAAATGCTGAGCTTCCCATTTTTCACGAGCTTCCGACCCTACCGCCGTTAGAAAGTCAAATACTTCCTCTGGCATCGGGAGCTCGTAGAGCTCAATAGCTGCTTTCTGCAAATCATTGGGGATTTCTTTTTGCCTGTATACAATCTGAAGACGTGTATTTCTATCCCCATTAATTCGTCTACGCCCTGGATGCATGGAGTCTTCCAACACATCGCGGGTGAGCTCTTTAAAATCAACGGAGCTCGGGTCACCCCCCGCCTTTTCCACTTCTTCCGCTGCCTGGTAAAGAGTCTTGCCCTCTTTTTCTAGCTTTTTTAGAAATTCAGCATACTGCTTGCGAGCTTCCTCGTTTTTCTTATCAAGAAATTGGGAAATGGGGCCTTGCTTGTAAAATTTAGATTCCATGATACAGCAGTCTTCTGATACTAATCTAAACACCACAATAAAGTTGAGCCCGTTCACATCAAAGCGTTCAAACATATAGGCATCTTCTGATTCAAAGTCATTCACACAAGTAATCTCCCCAACTCGATTATGATTCATAAACGATTTGTAGAAAATATCGCGCTGAATATCAGCACATTTTTGAAAGATGGTAATTGCAGACATTTGTAAATTATGAATTATTGCTATTTTAATAATTTTTAATAAAATAAATACGCGTCTTTACAAGATATTTACATGGCAAACAGTTGTGTTGTCAAATAAAAACATTAATTAAATTAATAAAAAATCACAATTTATAAAAAATGGCTTCTGAATTACCCGTCCCCCTTGCTTTGAAAGTATCTGGCCGCAATGTTTATGTGGGTCACCCGAAACAACTAGTTGATTTATTAGCTGCCGAGGTAGCTACTCCTATTATTGAAATCACGAGGACAAAAGGAGGAATGCCTTTGTACAAGTTAAAGCTACGATGTAAAATATTATTCGAGGGAAATTTAGATGTATGCTTTTTACTAGACTACCCCAATCAGAGCCTTACCAGCGAAATTGTGGATGGACAAATATTGCCTGATGTGGTGTTTCAGCTACCTACCGATACTAGATCAACTCGGGCGGTGGATATTCAGAGAGCCGAATTTTACGGAACTCATTTGGAGACGGCGCTCAACTTTTGGGCTCAATTGATGGAGCAACAGGTTGCTTCTGTTTACCCCGACAAGACTCCTTTGCAGATGGACAGACTTGCTCGCGATTCAGTAATTTCTATGAAGCCTGCTGTGTTTGGGGAGCAGACATTCGAACTTTCTTCTTTTTTAAAAAAGTGCGATCAACAAAAAGGGATTCCCTATTTCAAAGTTTCTTTTGGTTGGATTGCTTCCAAGGAAGATCCTCGCAGCGACAACCACGCATGGGGTTTTAAATTTGAGATTTCTCCTTATTTACAGCTACCTCCTTCCGCTCGCGTGCGAAAGCCAGTGAGTGCAGCAGAGAAGAAAGAGCAGTTGGATAAGAAACGTAAAACAATGTCAGAGTCGGATGAGGCGAAAGCCGAAGAAACTGTAGCTTAGAATAATAATATACTTTTTACGCAAAAACACTATTTTACAAAATGTCGTTGTTACCTAATTCTATAAAGAACGAGGGGCTAGTTTATAAAAAGCTACCTTCCCCGGAAACTTCGGAATCTTTATTTAAATTACATACACTGGCGGCGTTTATAGGCCCTCGCGGCTCTGGAAAAACAAATGCGGTTGTGCTACTAGCAAAACGATATTTAGATGACGGGTCTATTAACCGTATATTTATTATTTCCCCTACATATGACTCGAATCGTATTTTTGATTTATTACACCCTGATCCTGGAGATGTGTTTAAAAATATACAAACTTGCATAGCAGATTTATCTTTTATTTTGGAAAAAATACAAGAAATGGTTAGCGAGTACAACAAAGCAAAAGCATACAACAAGATTTACGACAAATGGGTTCGCTTTGAAGAGGGGAGAGGGCCTCCATTGAAATTGCAAGAGTATAACCTAGTGGAAAAATACGATTTTAAACCTATGGAACGATTACCACGACCATCTCCACTTTTAATTATTGACGACATGTCGCATTCCGATTTGTATACTCCTTCCAAGAAAAATCCATTTATAAATTTATGTTTGCGTCACCGTCATTTGTTCAAAGTAGGTTTGTCGATATTTATGTTAGTACAAAACTTCAAATCAGGAGTTCCCAAAGTTTTGAGACAAAATATTCAGCAGTTTTTCTTATGGCCAACGCATGATATGACACAATTGGAAAGTATGTATGAAGAATTTGCCAACCTGTGTAGCAAAGAAGAGTTTATCAGCATGTTTAAAAAATGCACTTCAGAACGTCATAATTTCATGACGATAGATTTGAATGCTTCGGAACCGTTATTACGTTTTCGCAAAAACTTTGATTCTATTTTATTACCACAAAATGAACTTTCTGAAGAAGAAATTCAAGAAATTGCAGAGGAAGTAAAAGGTGCAAAAAGCAGAAAACGTAAAAAGTAATGTTGGACCCAAGTCGATATGCGCTCAATGCGGAGACGGTAGGTTTTCGAAAACGAATGAAGTTGGCAGTGCCAATGGATAGCTTTAAGAAAGCGCTACAAACGCAGTCAGAGAGCATAAAAGTAAGACGCGAAATCCAGGAAACACCCATTACGGAAGTTCACATCATGGGGGGTCAAATGTATGGATTTCAGGGAAATGATAAACTAATTACTTTGGAAAGACAGCAGCGACAAATCAATGGCTACCCATTGCGATCTTTTCGAGTTAATTCGGGGCCTATTTTTCTACCTGCCAAATTTGGAGAGGGATATCAAGCAACTCCTACCATGATGGGCAGAGTGGCGTATACATCGAATGCAACAGAAGGAAATTACATTTCGAAAATGACGGAGCCAGACCCAGACCATATCTCTACATGGAATCCTGTACAAAAAAGGAAAATGTTGATGGGGTTGGAGCAAAAGTATTCTGAAATGCAGAAAAATGTAGCAGATTGGCAGGAAAAACGCGGTTTTGTAAACCAGATAACAAAACAAGACAATTTTCAAAGGCAGGCAAATCAAATTAGAGCAAACCAGAGAGACCCTGAAAAAACGCAAAGTTTGGAAATGGCGTTAACTGCCCAAGATATAAACAGATTGGGAAGAGATCAAAGATTTATGGATGTGGCTGGAGAAAGGATGCGACGTATGACTAACAATATGGACATTAGAAACACAACGACATTCACAAATAATGTGCAAAATAATCAGCAAAATTATCAGCAAATTCAAGTTACGATTGGTGACGATGCCATTGCAAGACAAATAGCTAGAAGAGCAAGAAAAAACAGGAGAAGGGAGCGAGGAATGGAACGAATTTCTTTTAATAAATTAGAATCTGCAGAGGTATATTTAAAAAATGCCGGAAGTGGGACAATGAAAGTAATACAAACAGAACGAGTCAGAGAGGCAATCATTATGCTGAGTCACAATCAGGACCAGTACGACCTCGAAGCTATTGAAAATGAGATACAAGAGTTCTTGGCAGTGACACAAGAAAAACATCCAAACGTTGAAATAGTTACCAACGCCATTCCAGCCCAAAATGACGTTAGCGTAAACATGCCACAAGACCTTGCAGATGATTATAAAAGAAATGCGTCAGCCAATAGTGGAGATCCGATGCGTGCTTCAAAAGAAGGGGGAGCTGTGAACGTTGGGCCGGAGGTAGCAGAAGATCAATTAACTTTGGATGAACTTCCCAATGCTCAGTTGCCCAGCGAATCTGTTTTTGTTGATCCGACGTCAGCGTATGGCGATACATCTGAGTTACAGGTAACAGCCGTTTCCGATTCGGAAAGGTTACAAGTAGTAAGAACTTTAGCAAAAATGGATGCAATCATCAAAGAATTATACGCTGATTTAGAACAATTGGAAAATGATAAGGATTTTTTAGTGGATCAAAGTGCTGAAACTAAAAAGGGAAGAAAATGGCAGCAAAATTATGTTAGCATTACTCTAAAAATATCTGAAAAAACAGCGCAGTTAACATCAAAACTTAATGCTTATGAAGATATTGAAAGGGAAAATAATTTGCAATAATAGTTACTGATCTTTGTATTAAATAAAGTTTTATTTTCATTATTTTTCGTATGGCAAATTTATATGGTTATCGCGAAAGTTTTGGCAATGTAGTCACTTTGGCTACAGACCAAATTGTACAGGGCACAAAACGCTTTCGTAGTTTTGATAATAATTACAATGGCAATTTAGTAGACGTGCAAACGATTGTTTGTAAAGGGCAGTGTGATGTAGTTGGTAATTTAATTGCGCAAAATAACATGAATGTCAATGGCACCTTATCTGTTTCTGGAAACGAAACAGTGACGGGAGTTTTGACAGCTACGAACGCAGGATCTAGAGTTACTTTGGCCAACAAAATTGTGACCGAAGGAAGAGACGATGCAGTTCAATACTATATCCCCTTTGTGGCAAGTAAAGATAGTGCTCCCAATGGCCAAACTTTGTTTACTGACAACGGAGCCACTGGGGCTCATTTGGGGTTTAATCCAAGTACTAATACATTGGCAATTGGAAATTCTGGGGGGGCAAACGGGAAAATTGAAGTAGTTGGCACTTCGTCTTCATTAACAATTGCAGGAACGGGGACGGCACTGAGTGTCAGTGGTACCGCAACTATTGCGGGAGCAGGGACGGCGTTAAATTTGAGCGCCGGGGGTTTAACCGTCGCCGGCTCAATCCAAACGAGTACGGGAGTTCTATTGCCTACAACTTATACCCTTGCTAATTTTACGGCAAGTACTTTGGGATATAATGTTAAAACAACTACAAATGTCGGTGGTACAAGTGTTACTAGCGGCGTTGAGAAAGTACTAACGCTTGGAGTTACTTACGCTCCTGGGGTTTATTTAATTCATATGCAATTGCAATTAAACAGTAATAGTGCAGCTGGTTACCTAAGGTATGTGAATGTAGGGGTTACCGCAGGTGGGGGATTCGGTGGTGAAGGTACAGGACAAATTGCAATTGCCTCATCATCTACTTTTACGGCCTCAGCTTCATACATAATTGCAAGCACATGTATTCCAGTGATTTTAACAACATCTCAAACTTTAAGTTATAGATTGGTTACTGATTTTAGCGGCTTTACAATAGTTGTAGATTCTACTCAAAATTATTATAGAATTGTTCGAATTGCGTAACTGTTGAATATTTTTAGCTTTTGTAAATATTTCATTATTATTACAATCATGGCAGGTAAAAAAGTAGGTAGATTAATTCGAAAGAAATTGCATGGGGCAATGAAAGCTTCCCCGGAAAAGATCGCGCAGTATACAAAACGCGCGATTGAGAATACAGGAAAAGGGGCAGCGGCCTTATCTATGGCGGGTGAACAGTATGCCGCAGGCGATTACCGCGGGGCAGCCAAAACGGCACGCAAAGCCGCCGTCACAGTAGTAGGAAAAAATAATATTAAACAAGTAGGGAAGGCGGCCCTTACTTCTAAACAATACCAAGCGGCAAACAAAGGAGGTCGTTTAATAAAACGAGCCGACAAGGCATATGGTCAGTATGAAAGTGGGGATAAGGAAGGAATGAAGCGTACTTTGATGGGTAAAAAAGCCTATGAGGAATTATCAAAAGGAACCAAAATGCCGGGGGATTTTACTTTAGACGAGCGAATGCAGCATCATGTATCCAGAGCAAATCATCATTCCTCTCAACTCATGGCGTTACAGTCGGCGTTATCGGGAAGACCAGTTCCCATGTAATTAATGACAAGACGTTTTTATTTTATTTATTATAAGTACCCGGCTACGTGAGCCGTTATATTTGGAGCTAGTATTCTATCTGCCACTACTAAACTGTTGTTTCTAGTTAGTATTTGACGACCCTCTCTTAGCTTATTTTCCGCTTTTTTCATCTTTACTCTCTGAACTTGCGTTTTCAACATAACTTTACTAGGTTTTTTATATGTATTATCAGGACCTTTTTCAAACTTGTCGTGTCGTTCACCAAACTTTCTTAACAGCTTACTTCTTAATTCAGAACCCGGCTCAGCCAGAAACAAAGCATCATATTCATTATCTAAAACAAAGTTTAATCGCTTTTTTTCTCTGCTTTTTACTTTACCCATTTTTAAAAAATGACTTATTTTTAAATTTAATAAATTATATAAAAAGAGCATTCTTATTTATTTTTTACTACAATTTGCGACATGAGAGTTCGTGAGTACTCCCGCGACATCATTAAAACATAAACGCATAATATGTTTGTTATATTCAATACCACTAGGGAATTGAATTTTCTTTTTAATTTCATCATATTCGAACCCAAGGAAGGAACATACGTAGCATAGATGCATGAGACGTAGGGAATGTCGAGCCATTCGAACGGCCCCCACAGAATTTTTGTTTCTTTTGGAAGAAAAATGAGCCATCGTCGCTGGATCTCCACAACGCAAACAATACCCCCAGCACCGGGGATAGTAAGGCGAATACACATTTTCCACTCGCATGTAACTGGGGGTGACAAAACCGTGAATACGAATGTAGTGGCACAAACCAGACAGCACCGGGTTCACTTGCTTTAACTGAAGGTCAAGAAACCACAAGTAATACTTTTTAATCAAGGCTTTCACAAGCAAAGGCATTCGCTTTTCGACATACAAAGCCAGTATGACGGGGGCACTTTCGGTAAGAATGGGAGTCGCTTTCCATTTCATGGGCCCCGTCTTGTACCAGAGATTGCTTTCTACCAAATCAACTTGGTAGCGAATACGTTTTACAGAATGCTTTTGATTTAACTCCATCAAAATATCCGCAATGTCCGCCTCTTGTTGATCAAATGTCGCTGTGTATTTTGACATCTCGTAGATTAAAATAATGATTTATTTATTACTTCTATTCCATTTCCAATTAATTATTTTGTATTTTTACTCTTGGAGAGATGTACACCATTCAAATTTTCCACGAAAAATCGTGTGGTCAGAAATTTTTTTTTTAGAAAACGTGTGGTGTATAATCGACGGCGACAAAAGTAGAAAAGGAGTGGTCCATAATCTTCGTAGTAAAAAACAGTCAGCGACAATAATTAAAATAAATCGTAGAATCACTATTTTTTATTTTGTCATGGATGAATATATAACTCCTATTCGTGATTATCTTCAAAATCAGGAATGGCCGCCAGACCAGATAGCTTCCTTTTTTAGATTTTTAAACGAGAAGGATCGTAGAAACCCTGGCTCTGTAACCACTTTTTTGGGAGTCACGTCGACTTATAGAGGGCGAGTAAATGAATTGGCGCGTTTGGCAGATCAATATAGAGAAAATCGAGGTGATGCTGATTTTCGATTTGAAAGGCAGATTTTAAATCAAGTGGTTCCTGGCATCTTACCTCCGACTCCTGTGCCAGGTTCAGCAAACTATGTACCAGCTGAAGTTGCAAAAAAGAAAAAGAAAAAAACTAAGGAGCAGTTAGCAGAGGAAACACTGGCGAAAAATCGGCGTTTATATAATTTAGCCCCTTTGGAGACTCCCGAAGTCCTAGTGCAAAGAGCGCAGCAACAACGTAATGCAGCCCCCGGGCGTTATCAGCGTCAGGTTATGAACCCGCAACCCCAATTATCTTTGCAAGAACAAATGAGAAGGGATGCTGCTTTACAGATTGCAAGTGCCGCTAGAAGGCTAGTGGCTGAACGGCAAACTATTCAATTTAACGACATTGATGTAGTTAATGGAAACAATGACGAAGTAGATGCGGTAGCCCTTGGCAACGTTGTGGGGGATCCAAATGCAATGTTGGCTGCTCCTCCGGAAGATTTGGATTTTCTTTTTAATGTGTTGAATCCGGGGAATGCTATGAATGCGATGGATGCGTACCAAGATCCATTCAATCAAGCCTTGCAGCCAGTAAATAATACTCAGGAAGTGGATATGTTTGAACAACTTGATTATTTGTTTGATGAAGACAACAATGCGTTGACGCAAAATGACAATTGGCTTGAAAATAACTTTTTTGCGGACCTTGGAGTGGGTGATTTGCAGAATGAAGACAATGCGGACATTGGTGAAAATGGGTTTGAATTGGTGCCTATGGCAGTAGCCAATACACCCTACGGTCGGGTCACGTTTCAGATTCATCCTAATTTTGCGCCTGCGGGCGGAGTTCCTGTCATCAATGTCGATGCGGATGTCGATACCGACGTGCAGTATGATAATATGGGAGGAAATGGAAATTTACCTTTTATCGAAGTGGTGGGGTTAACGTTCCAAGATGCGTATAATCAAGCCGTGCAATCTGTCGGTGCCAATCGAATGCCGGGAGATTATGTTCAAATTCGACTGATGGCAGGACACGAAAACGACATGACGTATGATTTGGCTTCGCAAATGGTTCCTGTGCAAAATGCCATTGGAGATTTTCAGCGGATGATTGATATGTACGAACAAAGTGATCGTGATTTGAGTACCATAACGTATTATCGTCTGCGATTTACTTTTGTTTTGTCCAACGGGCGACGAGATGTGGTCAATGCCGCCAATGTCGGGGATATTATCAATATTGCGGGTCGAGCCAACCGTAACCCTAATGACCGTCTGCCGCGTCCTGTGACTGCACAAAATGCAAGGTTACGATACTTAGCAAATGCACTTGTACCTGATGCGAGCAACGATAGTCGAATTATTTCCACGCTTCGTCGTCGTAAAGTAAATGCCCTCGTGCGTCGTCAACGAGACATTGCCCCTGCCGAGGTGAATACGGTCGGACCCTATCGCCCCAGACCGAGATTAGGAGTGGTCATTAATAATCCGGTAGGCGCGATTCCTTTTCCTCCGGCTCCCAATGCCAATGCGAACGCAAGACCGAGAAGAGTTCTGACGGAAGAGCAAAGACAACGGTACAATGAGAACAAAAGGGCCAAGCGGACCAATAATAATCGAGAAGAAACTCGCGGGGTATACGAAGATATAAAACGGCGTCTGTTCCACCATTCATCGATTGAACAATTTTTTCGGTCCAGCAAAGCCATTGATAAAGTCCCTAATACGTGGGAGGAAGGGCATTGTTTAATGATGGCATTATTACATTCGGAATTAAGAGTCTACGTTACCTCGAATCCTGAATTGGAAATATGGGAGAGTACTCCCATTGAGTACGCATTTAATACCCCGGAAGGGTTTTTGTACCCAATTCAGCCCGCGTATCAAGCGTTGTGTGGGAAGATAAGCCCGTTTGTCGATGGAGATCATATTGTCATGTTTAACCCTTACAAAAAAATATCAAAAAACAGGGAGGCTAAATTTAAATACGATTGTGAAGTGACGGCAGAGGAGAAACAGATCTGGTTTCAAGCGGCCTGTTCTATGCACAGTCTTGTTTGTGAAACAGTAGGGCGTGAATTAGATCCCAATTCCAACGATGTGCTTCAGCATTACGCGGACGCGTTCGGGGTATACATTTGTGTCTACCGTTTAGAGTGCCGCGGTCGTCGTACGAACGTCTACCGCCCTTTCAATGATCCGGTGGATACCCGGTCTGCGGAAACAATTAAAGTGGTAAATATTTTAATTACCGATGGTCATGCGTCTTCCATCACCTCTTTGCGCGATTTTATGAAATCAACCATTACGGCCAACCGAACAACCATGTTTAATTACTGTCTTTTCTGCGAACGAATGCCGACAGCGAATAATGAAACAGTGGAAGAAAGCAAATCTCATTTTTATTCTTGTTGTGCAAAACATAATGGGAAAATTACCTGTGCAGGGGAAACGGCCTTGCAGCGAAAAGCCATTTCGGAAACGTGTCCCAGTCCGTTTGCGACACGCAAAAAAGATCGAAGTATTTTTTGCCGGCTTTGTAACCAAGAGATAGTGGGTGGAATGGATGGGCAAATGGAACACGTTTGTTTCATTAACAAACCTAGCGACTTTAAAGTGGGTAAAAATTCGGAGATTTTTGTGTACGATATGGAATGCGCTCAGGTTTTTAACGCCAGTAATAATCTTTTTATCCATAAAGTCAATTTAGTTTGTGTGCGTGGGGTGTATCCTGATGAAAGCGGAAACTATGATTCGGCAATGTTTCATGATATCCAGTCTTTTATGGATTATGTAATGCAACATTCGACGGAGAACCGTGTCTATATTGCGCACAACGGAAGCAAGTACGACGTTCAGTTTGTAATGAGATACCTTGAAAAGAATTTGATCTCGCATAGTTTTGTACCCACCCCGTCTTCAATGCATGCGTACCTTTCTGTGACGATCCCGTTCGGTAACAATCTGGCGTCTACTTTTATCGACTTCCGGCACTTTATGCCCGGTTCATTGAAAAATATCGGAATCTCTTTTGGGTTGTCGGTGGCCAAAGGGGATTTTCCGCATAAATTCAATAACGGGTTGCATGAAGATTACATTGGACGTCTGCCGGAACTTGATCATGCCGATGATTACTGGTGTTTGTCGAGTAAAAAGACCGAAGAAGATATTTTGGAATTTCGTGAGTGGTACTTTGAACAATCGGTTATTTATTGTACTTGTGATGGTTCTTGCCTGTGTGACCGGAAAAAATGGGATTTTCAGGAAGAAATCATCCGCTACTGCTGGCTTGATGTCGATGTACTGGCCGAAGCCTGCATGAAATACCGCAACAATGCGTTAGAATTCGGGGTCAGCGAAGAATACAACGAAGGGTGGGTGAGTAAAGGAATTGACCCTTTCCAGTATTTAACCATTCCTCAATTGGCACTGAATCTACTATTGGGTGGTGCTCCGGAGGAAGAACGGGTATCGATCACCCTTCCCAAAACAAGAACGGGTCGTGTCCCGCTTGCCATTGCCTGGATGGAAAGGTATTATTCGGAAACGGGCGATAAAGTAGCCCACATTGCCAATTCGCACCGTGAATATTTTTGTTCGAAAACAAAAAGGTATTTGGACGGGTATAGTCAAGCGAAAAAAGTCTTTGTCTGTCTTCAATGCGAATTCCACGGATGCCAGTCGTGTTATTATAACGAGATGGAGATGGGAACAAACCACCCGACAAGGGCGGGAACGTACTCGATGGTCAATGCCGATACCAAAAAGTTTGTGACGGATTTGTTCAAATATTATGGGACCGATCGAGTTTTGGTGATTTGGGAACACGATTTATCCAATTACTCGCCTCGAGAGAAAATGCTGGGAGATATTATGAAAGAACGGGATATGTTTTACGGAGGTCGAACGGAAGTCTTTTCTCCTTATGCAAATACGGCACTAATTGCCGACGAAGAGATAAAGTATCACGACGTTTGTTCTTTGTACCCCTATGTTTGTGCTTTTAAACGATTACCCACGGGTCATCCTGAACATTTGTTTGGGGCTTTTATCGACAAAGACCGAATTACGAATCTCCAACATCCGAATCCATACTTTGGGTACATTCGATGCACTGTCACTCCCAATCGTCAAGATACGTTAGGTCTTCTCCCTTTTCGTGACCCTACTTCGGGTCGTTTGGAATTTCCATTGTTTACGATGACAGGGTGTTGGGGTACTGAGGAATTAAGATTGGCATTGGAGAATGGGTATATTATCGAGGATATCTTTGAAGTGTACCATTGGACCGAAGAGGAAAGTAGCGATACCCTACTTCGTGGGTATGTCTCTTTCTTTTTGCGTATGAAACAAGAATCGGAAGGGTGGAAAAAACTGGGTGCTTCGTCCGAAACCCCCGATTTGGAAGAACAATTGTTGGTGCAACAGAAAGTTTTCATAGAATCGGGATGTATTGGTCGTATTCGAATTGAAAATGTGGCTAAGAATCCGGTGAAACGTCAAATGGCCAAACTATTTTTGAATTCGTTATGGGGAAAATTTTGCCAAAAACCGCATTCGGAACATTATACCGTGATTCACGGGTACCAACAATTTGCGTCGTTGTGGTTTGACCCCACGGTCGATCGTAGTAAATTTTGTTTTCGTCATTTAGGTGGGGATACTTGGAAAGTCAAATACGCGGTGTTTGACGATTATACTCGCCCCAACCCCAAGTACAATATTTTTTTATCGAGTAAAGTGACGGAATGGGCCCGGTGTATTCTGCACCGTCGTATGCTAGTCATTGGGCCGGAACGCGTATTGTATTGCGATACGGACAGCATTATGTTTTTATGGCCCAAAAACGGAGTCAAGTTGGATAATGTCGGGTTGGGCAATTGGGTGGATGAATACCCCAACAAAACCATTCTTCGGTTGTACGCATTAGCACCTAAATTTTACTATTTAGAATTTGAAGACGATAGTTTATTAAAATCGAAAGGAATTCAAGTCAATGCGCACAATACTTCCCTGATTCACGGTGAATCACTAGCAAAACAATTACTCGAATTGTTTTTTCCTCGCAAAGAGGAAGGAGAACTGGTTCCTTTCACAGGATACATTCCCATGCAAAACATGCTTATCGGTATCAATGCGACCAACGTGAACATTTCGTACGGTGAAATGACGACCCGTAACACTCAAGATAAGAGATTGGGCCCCGTGTTTTCGAAACGAACGTTTGTTTACTATACGAAAAAAGACAATGTGACATACTCGGTCGATATTCGACATTTATTAGCCCGTATTTACACGCTACCTAAACATTATTTTAAAACATTGACGGATGTTTCGGTAGATAAGTATGATTATTTAGACGTGTAGTAAAAAAGACATGATTATACAATTAATAGTAACTTAGTACGTGACCGCCAGGAATAAAACTTAGCTTTACGATATGGGGTACCAAGGCGGTGCAGCCGACGGCATTGACACTTGCTGAACTTCCATTCACACTTTGAATGGAAGACAACAAAGGGCTCATCAATTTCGTACCGGTAATTCGAACGGAGAGTTGTTCTTGGCCCAAAAACTTACCCGTTCGCATCACATCTTCATGGTTAGTCCAGCTTTCAAAATCCCAACCTAAAAAGAAAGTTCCAATCGGAGGAGTGAACTTGTTTAACGTACCCACAAACTTTCCTGCGGTAGTTGCGACCAAAGGTGGAGCACGAATTCCACGAATACGACCTGAATCAGAAGCAGTAACCGCATTTCCCTCCGACTTAAGTTCTACCATTTGATAATAGGGGTTCTGGGTAATGGTCTGATCATCCAAAGCAGAGGTG
>Ga0181348_1000772_pt1 | contig 13952 bp, 12 predicted proteins | sample Su13VDMM110DN_FD_130092 | JGI IMG/M metagenome (GOLD analysis project Ga0181348, IMG submission 130092) | Freshwater viral communities from Lake Michigan, USA - Su13.VD.MM110.D.N | ecosystem: Environmental > Aquatic > Freshwater > Lake | place: USA: Michigan | collected 2013-07-16
ACGCCCAGCATAACTTTAACTCCTAGTGTTACTCCAAGCGTTACTCGTAGTGTTACTCCAAGCGTAACTAGAACCGCTAGCGTTACTCCTAGCGTTACTCCTAGCGTTACTCCAAGCGTAACTAGAACCGCTAGCGTTACTCCTAGTGTTACTCCAAGCGTTACTCCAAGCGTAACTAGAACCGCTAGCGTTACTCCTAGCGTTACTCCTAGCGTAACCCCAAGCGTTACTCCTAGTGTTACTCCAAGCGTTACTCGTAGTGTTACTCCAAGCCAAACACCAAGCCAAACTCCTGCCGTTACTCCAAGCCAAACTCCTGCCGCTACTCCTAGCATTACGCCTAGTATAAGTTTAACACCAACTCGGACTGTTACTCCAAGTACATCTAGACAAATTGTTCCTCTTTACAACTGGTCAGGAAGTTCGAATAGAAATGACTACAGTGGATTTGTAGGAATGGCATTTCTAACTCCAGCTAGTGGAACATTAAAAATTAATGCTTTGGGAAGATATTTCTTTACTGGAAACTCTGGGACTTGGACAGTTTATGTATTAGATCTTAGTGGATCTACTTTAGCTTCAGCGAATATTACTTTTGTATCTGCAACTGGATTTAATTATACTAGCATTTCAGAGTTGACTTTATCAACAAACACTTACTATCTTTTAGTAGGAAACGTAGTAAATGGTGGAACTGCTGCTTGGTGCAACAGTCCCCAAGTAGTAATAGGATCAGCGAATGTTAACAGTATCAATGGGACTAAAGTGATGTCAACCCATATGTCTTATTTTGCTGGAACAACTCTAAGCGGACCGTATACATTCGATAGATTCGATGCTTGTTTTATTCCAGTAAATGCTAGAGTGAGCTACTCTTAACCAGCGTTTTCTTTTCTTTGTTCTGGCTGATAATGAGAGACTCTGTTGTGATTTATTGGGCTTGCAAGTAAGATTGCTGATTTGTATTTGCCTTGTAAATGGTCTTGAAAAATTTGACTCATCCAAGTTTGCTCGTATGGATGGCCCCATTTTATGTCAATAAACATTTTTTTATTGCCTTTTTTATTTACTATCATCGGCCAATTAGCATAATAAATATTTCCTGTTACATAAGCAAGCTCTTGGAATATATTTATGTTTTTGAATTCTGTTCTAGGGCAATTAAAATCTAATCCATTTATTGGTAATTGATCATATTGTGGCCAGACTTCTGATCTAACTGATTGTGGAACATTATACCAAGAAACTTGAAGATGATTATCCATATAAACCTCAGTAAAAGAAAGCTTTAAATAATCAAAATCTTCTCTAGCCATTATATTATGAATTTTATCGTATAAATCCGGCACAAATTGTCTAAAGCCATTTCTGCAATACTTTTCAGGGCTTGGCTCATGCAAGCACATATCGTCTTCAAAAAACATATAATATTTAGCATCGCTATTTTCAAAATGTTCTGCCGCATATTGTCTTCCTCCGCAGATGCCTAAATTTTTACCGGTGATTATATGTTCAAATCCATATTTTTTGCAAATTTCATCATATTTTTCAATAGCTAAATTACTATCTGAATTATTTATTAAGATTTTTCTAGGTCTTGAAAGCCATTCTGGATATTTTTCAAAACTATCCATTAATATTTGGAATTGTTCTGGAAAATTAAAACCTAAAACGTATAAATTTGTTTTATCTGTAGATCTGTTGTAGTGGCCTAGTGGATCATTATATTTAAGTTTTAAAGGCTCTAATTCTATTTTATCTAATATTAAATTTTGTATAAATTTACAGACCAAACCATTTTCATCTAAAGAATATCTTCTATAAACATAAGGGTCAAGATAAGACATTATTGTAAAAATACTTTCTTCTGTACCCATTAATCCTTCATTTAATGATGAGTTCAAAAGATTCCAATACATTCCATTAGCGCTAGATATGGCGTCTTTGTGACCGCCAAATAGTCCCCCTCTGCAAACATACTCTACTTTTTTTTGCGCATATCTATTTATTTCTTGATATTTGAATCCGTGTATTTCTGAATCAGCGAAATACGGATAACTTAAAAAGAGCATAGAATCTAAATATTTATTTATTTTATCTAAAGCTCTATCTTGTATGAAAAAATTCTCATAAACAGTGGTGCTTATAGCTGCGTCTAACCAAATAAAATAATTTGTATTAAATGGATTTAATGTTTTAGCGTCATGCAGCATTGGCATTTTTGATTGAACGATTGGATTATACCATTCACAAACAGCTTGAGGGGAATTAATTAGCCAAGGAGCTTGATTATACCAATCTGAATTAAGTCTTATTGATTGAGTCGGCTCCCAGAATTTGCCATAAAATTGTTTAAGATCTTCTAGCTCAAAAATTTTTACTACTGTATTTTCCTTTTCTCTTCTAGCCCAAACAAATTCTTCCAAAGATTTAGGTATATATATATACATAAAGTTTGGTATGTCTAAAGTTTTAGCGAAGTGAGTCAAGTATTCTTCAAAAGGTCTATTAGGTCTGTTGATATCCCAAAGACCTGTTACTACAGTTAAGTCTTTGTTTATTATTTCTATTTTTTTCTTTGATATTTTTTCTATTAATTCTGGCGAAGACTTATTTATTGATTGTATTAAATGCCAAATATTCTTATCTATAGCTGTTAATGATTGGTCGTGTTCTTCATAAATATAATTATTAGAGTCTATAACTTCTATGGCTAAATCTTTCTCATATTGGCTAAAAGATCTCCAATTTAAACGTATGATTTTGGGTTTGTTCTTTTTAAAATCTATCTGAAACAATTCTAAAAATAATTTTTCTGATAAATCTATTTCAATATTATTTTTAATTAAAAAACTAGTAGATATTTGGAATTTAGTCATATTATTTAAGATAATTCATTGCGAGGAAAAAATGGAACTTACCATCTACATGTTCATCTCTATACATTGTGCAGCCATCTCTATATTGATTAAATATATGAGATAATATAGGAAATGTTAAAACTCCTCCTTTTTCTTGCCATTGTTTTTCTGTTATTAATTTTTCTTCGTCTTCGTAAAAAGTAACTAGCTTTTTTATTCCGACCTTTGTCATATAAGCTGAAACAGTAATGTCATCATTCCAAGAACCAAGTCTAATAAATTCTTCAAAATCTTCTTTAAAAAATTTTCTTCTATAAGACACGGTTTTGTAATGCTGCAACCAGCTTACATAAATATTTTTATATATAGAAACAACAAAATGGTCTCTGACATCGCCAAAAAGTTCTTCTCCGTTTTCTCTTTCTGCTCTAACGCCATCATAGCCTACTGCTGTATTCTCATAAATAAATTGATTATTAACTTGCTGCTCTAGCATCTTGGGGTGATATTCCAAATCGTCATCGCAAACTACAATAATAGACTCTGGGTCAATTTCTCTTTGAACTGTATAAAATATCTTAGTTATACTGCCTATATCTTGGAGATTTTGAAAAATTTTTAATTTAGAATTTTCATTTGCTAAATTTTTAATCCATTCTGGAATAATATACTTTTCTTTTGTTTTATGATGTTCTTCTGGTATATTAAAATGAATTTCATACTCTTTATCAAAATCTTGATTTATTAAAGAGTAAATGCATTTTTTAATTGCGTGTTCAGATTCTTCTTTAAGTCTATTCGGAGTGGTTGTTAAAGTTATTATAATTTTCATTCTTCGTAAATTATAGAATTATCATGAATATAATCCATTACTTCATTTTTTAATCTTCCCATATGATTACCAGAAAGTTTTCTATAATCATTGAAGCCACTATCGTCATGAGATATTTGATATTTAATGGGAAAAGACCATGCTGGTCTAGAATTTTCGTTCACAGGAGTTAAGTCTGTTTCTTTATCCCAAAAACAGCAAGTAATTAAAATCTTTTTTTTCTTAAGATAATATCCGATTAAATAATCATCATTATCGCATAAATTTAAAAAGTCTTCATTAAAAAAATCTTCTTCAAAGAATTTTCTTTTATAAGAGACAGAATGCCAATGACCAGGAATCGCCAGTAGTCTGTCTTCTTTTACAGGGAAGAAAGTGTGCAATGGTTCAAATACATATTTTTTAGGCTCTTCTTGTATATATCTTTTAGTAATCGGGGTATCTCCTCTGAAACAAATAGCAACTTTTTGATTATATTTTTCTCTCATTTTTATATGATATTCTAACATATCTTCATGATAGCACTGGTCATCGTCGCAAACTATAATAATATCTTCTGGGTCTTTACTTATAAATAAACAACCAAGAATTTTAGTAATAGGTCCATAATCTTTATCTATTTGATTTATAATTAATTTTGAATTTAATTTTTGGAATTCTAACAATTCATTTGGAATATCATAAGCTTCTGCTGACAAAACGTGGCTTCGAGGTATATTTAAAATAATTTTATAATCAATATTAGTTTTTTGATTAACAAGAGAATTTAAATTATCAAGAAATTGTACAATATTTCTAAGTCTTTTCGGCACAGTTGTTAAGGATACGTATACGTTCATTTATATGTTTATTAATTTTAAAAAAGCTAAATCATGTTCTGGTTTTGATAATTCATTTTTTACATCTAATCTTAGATCTGGGAATTCTGATTTTTCTACCCCATAAGCTTCTATTGAATTTTTATTTACAAATGATATTTCTAAAAAATGAGGCATTATATATGGCTGCCCATTATACTCATAATCTGAGGTTCCTCCATAATTATTACCATGTACATGACAAATTAAAAATCTATTATTTATTTTGCTGAGTAAAGAAAGAAATTTATCTAGTATTTCTTTTCTATTAAAGAAATGGAATTCAATTACCATGCCGCAAACTTTATTAGCTAGTTCATCAATATCTGTATTTTCAAAAAAATCATATTCAGCTCCTTCCGTATCTATTTTTAATAAAACTTTACCAGTCATGCCTTTTTCAGAGTAGTGTTCAAAAAAATGTTTTTTATCAGATTCTGTTTTATCCGAAAGGCCTTCTTTTTTAAAATTTAAATATTTAAGATAAAATTCTGAAACGTTTATATCTTCTATAGTGTGATCGAAGCAATAAGCTTTTTTTCTAGAAATTAAAGCGTAATCTCTTTCAAACGCAGTGTCAGATCCGATACCATAAGTAAATAAAGCTTCGCTTTCTCCGATTACATTAATTGGTACTGCATATCCACCGTCCCATGGATTACCTAATCTTATTTTAGTGGTATATACGTTATATATTTTTAATTGGTCTAGCATATTAATAATATTTTTTTACTTTAGCAAAAACATGAGTGTCTGTAATTTCTTGGATTTCAGCTCCGTGATTTTCATAATAATCTTTAAGTTGTTTTTTATTTTTTTTAATAAAAGACTCGATGTCGCAAACACCAGAATAGTCAAATCCATAACGTTCTTGCCAAGGAGATCTGCTACCAAAATACAAAGTGTCTTCTGGCTTTGTGATATGCAAACCTATTTTATATGTTCCGGGTCTTCCTTCAAAGGCCATATCTATAAAATCAAAACTATTTATCAACTTGTATTCCATTTTTTCAAATATAGTCATAATCGTAGGAACTAGCCAACAAGCGCATATAATATAATTTCCACTATATAAGTCTAAATGATTAGGTATAATTTTTAAAATGCAATCATTCCAAGTTTTAAAAAATAATCCCATGTCTTCTATATTTTTGAAATGAAACCCTCTAAGAAATCCATCAGCCCAGAAAGGTTGTGCGTTTGATAAATCTATATTGTTAAATATAGGTTGAAGTTCTTTTTGAATAAATTCTTTATGCTCTAGATTGCCTCTATATTGTCCATGGAAACATAAACAATGTAAAGTTCCAGATTTTATTCTTTTAAAATATTCTTCTATAACTTGTTCGTCATTTGTAATAGAAAAATCAGAACATACAATAATAAAATTTAAAATATTATTTTTAATTAAATACGGAAAAGCAAATCTATGTATTTCAAATGGATATAATCTTGGAAATCCTTCTTCGCAAAATGTGCCAGATAAATTATAAAATTTAACAAATTCTTCAAAATAATCTTTTACATTATTTTTATTTAAAAGACATTCGTATTTAAATGTATCTGGATAGTCTTTCCTAATATCATCTAAAATTATAAAATCAAAATCATTATGGAGATCTTTGTATAAATCGTATGAATAATTATCTGTAAATATTAGAAGCCATTTTTTCCTTATTTTTTCAGAAAGAGTTCCCTTTATTACTTCTAGCCTATATTTCATGGCTGGGCCAGTTACGCACATTATAAATTTAGCGTTCATTTTTTATGTATACAGTTTGTCTTCCCCAAAGAATTTTTACATACCCATTATCTAATAAATATGGACTTAAAAGTTTATCTTTTCCTTCTCCTATTATTTTAAAATCAGTATCATCAATAGATATTAAATGCATTGGCGCTAGCTTGTCTTTAGCAGCTAAGAAAGCTTCTAAGTGCCGTTCATCATAGCCGCCTGTGCCAACGTCCCACCCATCAAGAAATAGAAAATCAATAGGTTTATTAAAATTTTTTAAAAATTCTATTCCATCTTGAGGCATGCAAAGATGAAGATTTTGAGGTATTGGCTCTTTAATATGATATTTGTATTGATTTTCTAATTGAGTTTTGCATCTCTCGTCAATATCAACAGTATACACTTCAAAACCTTCTCTGGCCCAAAAATAAGTAGAATGTCCGTCTTGACAGCATCCGGGAGCGCAGGCTGGTTTTAAATTATACGAATCATCGTGATAGGATATACACTTTTGAGTAAGCTCTGATCTTGTAGAGCCAATTTCAATAATTATTTTAGCATCCATTATTTTCAAAATTTCAACAGTTTTTTTGATCCATGGGGCCGGATAATTTCTTAAAGAATTCTCATGAGGCTCTAGTCTTACTCTATCCCAATAAAGAGTATCGATCCTGAAATCATGACAAGCTTTTAATATTTGTTTTTTTATTGATTGCATAATTTATTTAAATCTATTAATTTACATATTATTTCAGAATTTTTTTGGGCTGTTCCATTTTCAGAATACCATGCTTTTCCATTATGAGATATGAAATCAAGATAGTCTTTATCTTTTTTTATTTTATTATATTTTTCAATAAAAGCATCGCTAAAAGTTTTAAAATCTGCTTGGTCTTCGACTTCAACACTAGCGTAATGATATTCTGGTATCAAATCATTGTGAAATTTTACAGCTAATTTTGGTCTTAACAACACGTTCCCTAAGCCTAAAATATCTATATCTCTATGAGATATTTCTCCTATTCCGTTGAAAGATAAATTTATTTTATCGTTATTTAGTTCTTGAAGGTAATCCTCTATAGACAATCTTTCTTGGTTAGTATCAATAATATTAAATCTTCTGTCTTGCTTGAGGTGCTTTCTGAATCCCATACAAAAACCTCTAAATTTTGGAATCTGAGGTATCTGTTTAGTAGTTATTTTTTTATTTAATTCTAATATTGTAGATTCTGCTTTTATTAAAGTGTGGCTGAAAGAAATTGGGGTATATTTTATAGGCGGAGAGCAAGGCAGATAGCGATCAATGCTGTCTTCATTTTTTTCTTGCACTCCTATACTAGTGAAAAGCTCAATTAAATTTTCAATAATAAATCCAGAATTATATTCTTTTATAAAAATATCTTTAATAATATCCCAATAAGAAATCAAGAAGTATTTATTATTTTCTTCATTTTCAATCCTGAAGAACATATTGCTGTATTGATTAGATGGCCCACCATAAGTTGCGGGATCTTTCAAAGATGAGCTGTCTATAAATTTAAATTTGTGTTGTGGATATTTTTTAATTAAATTTTCTAAAATTTTTTGAAATATAACGCAAGGATTCCACCCATAGCCGCAGTCTTTTTGAAAATAAACTAAAAATTTCATTTTAATAAATATTTATTATAAATTAATTTGTATTCTGTCTACCCATCCTCTTTTATTGCTAAATGGCCAATATACAACACGCTTAGGTTTTCTATCTGTTAAGAAAAATTCTTCGTAATGAATTATTGCTTTGCCATCTATAAAATCTTGAAGATCTTGTCCATTTATGTATTTAGTATTTATTGAATTTCCATCTTTGTCATCAAAAGCTATTAATAAATTATCATAATCATTTCCTGAAAGACTTTCTTTTCCAATATCAACTAGATGATAAAAAGAATATTTTAAAGATTTATACCAATCTTCGTCGGAAATTGGTGGATTTGGAGGAATCTCATTGTTAGCTGTATATTCTTGAACAGATTTATTTTTAAAACAAATCCCAGCAAACCTTTCGTAATCATGAAGAGTTCTTTCTGATCCTAAATCGTATCCAGTCAAATCATAACCATTATATTGAGTCTTTAATAGTTGTCTTATCTTTGCTCTAGCATTTCTTTGAGCGCTTTCGCAGTCTTCTCCTCTTTTAAATTGATCATCCCATACTAAAATTCCATCTCTTTCATTTCTCATGGTAGCATGCCAAATAACTACTTTATGAGGATGGAATATGTCGTATCCATGAGTAAAAGATCTTACTGTAAGATTTATTTCTTCTCCACTAAAAAATATATCGCTATCATGCTTGATGGTTTTACCCCAATGGTTATCAGCAAAAGAAAAATGACCTGATAAAAATCTAGCTGGCACTGGCTCTGTTAGAGATTGCCAATTTTGAAAAGCCATTGGCCTAATAAATATTGTGCCATGTGGATAGAAACAAGAAAAAATACTTTGCCAAGGTTCATTGGCCCTTGCTGCTGGATCATTTTTTGGATCATAAATTGGTAGATATCCTCCAAGAATTGGTTTTTGAACCCCTTTCTTTTTCAGGCCATCATGCATATCGATTAGCGTTTCGTCCCAATTTTCCGCAAACCTATGGTGAGAGTCTAACTGAAGAATATACTCTTCATTTTCCAACATTGTATTTATTTGATACCTTGCGTAAGCTAATCCTTTAGCCTTTTCATAAGGCATGTCAATAATTTTGAATCTTTTGTCGTTTCTAAACTCATCTACATTATCAAATGTATCATTAGGATTGAATTGTCTACAAATTCCAAATACTAATCTTTCTGAATTTTTAGCATTCTTAATTGCATCTTTTATTGTAGGAACAAGTTCAGGCTCTCTATAAGCTGGCAAATGTATGAATATTTTTCTTTTATTTGGATTTTTATTAAAAGAAAATACTTTTTGTTTTCTTTTGCCAAATTCTGTCCATAAACTTTCGGGATCTGGAGATAATGGAATCTTAGGGGGTGGACATGGAATACTATTTTCGACTCTATTTAGCCATCCTTTAGAAACGCTGTGAGGCCAAACTACATATGAATATGGAAGGTTGTCGGTGTCGAACTCTCTCCAAAGCCTTATCCACCCGTCGTCAGCTGCTCCACTTACTAAATTATTTATTTCATCTGCGTGAGCATCAACTCTAATAATCTCTTGGCCTTTGCTATCTTTAAAAGCTATGGCCCACATATCATAATCTTTTTCAGCGAAAAGAGAAGCTTGAAGATCTATGCAGTATCTAAATTTTGAAAGCCAATTTTTATCCCAAAGCTCTTTATTCACAAAAGGAGGAGCTCCTATGTGCAAATTGTAAGTGTGAGTATGAACTCTTCTTTTCTTAAAATCCAACCCTGCGTATGCTTCATACTCTTCTATGGATCTAACTGGTCCTAGACCATATGGCCCGAAATCAGTATTGCATACTTCATCATCTATTCTAAGGAGTTGTCTATTTCTAGAATGGCTAGTAATATCCCTATCTTCCCATTCTTTATCGTCGTCCCATTGCCTTGATTTTTTATTTCTTCCATACTCATGCCATATCAAAACTTTATGCAAATGAAATAAATCATAGCCCCATGTGTAAGCCCTAGCACTTATAGAGATTTCTTCTCCTAGAAAATAATAATTTGGATCATGAGGAACTTCTTTTACAAAATCTCCAATAGTAAAAGCAAAATGAGCCCCATAAAATCTAGCTGGAATTGGAGCCTTTAGCTCTTCATGCATCGGAATAGTTGAGGGCTTAAGAAAGATGGCCCCTTGAGGAAGAAATCTATCAAAATCTAACTTCCAAGGTTCCATCGCCCTGCCCTCCGGATCTCTTTCTGGATCATAAGATGGCAAATATCCGCATAGCAATGGCTTCTTGCTGCCTTGTTCTTTCTGCAACCACTTTAAAGCAGAAATTAATTCAGTATCCCAATTTTGAGCAAATCTATGATGGCTATCTAATTGAAGAGTGTATTTTTCTCCATCGTATTGTTTTTGGAGTAGATTTCTAGCCCAGCATACTCCTTGACTTTGACGGTAGTCAATATCTATGACTTTGAATCTTTTATCATTAGTAAACTCCTCTAAGCTCTCGTTCTCGTCGTGCTGCCAACATAAGGAAAAAACAAGATTATTTGGTTTTTCTGCTTTATCAATACAATCTCTTAAAGTTTTTAATAATTCTGGATCTCTATACGAAGCAATTTGAATGAAGATTTTTTCGTTTTTCTTGCTCATGTTATTCAACTTAGCTATAATATTATTGCAACATAGTAAAATCTATTTTTTATGACCTATAGAGATGACTTTATCCAAAACTCGCCTTACTCGTATTCTCATTGCACTTATTTAATAATGAGCAGCGAAGAGTATTTTCAAGTTAATCCTCAATCAGAATTTCCTGCTGATTTTTTTGATTCTAATCAAAGATTTAATGTCGATAATACTAAAACATTCCTAAAATGCAATGGGCCATTCCCTGAATATATTTCTTCATTATACTCAACAAAAGAAGGCCCGTATTCTTTTGATGAAATGATGTTAATTATAAATACTCCAGAATGGACGAGCTAAATACGCTTAAAAAGTGTAATTTTGATTATGGCGTCATTGCTTACAACATCTGAGAAAACAATCTTCAAATCCGCACTGGATGATTTGTTTGATACATTCAAGCAGGATATTGTCGTTTATAAAGAGGCCCAAATACAGCTTACAAATATAAATCAATCAAGAATGTTTGGCTACAATGAGAGGGTCGACATCTCAAACATCAATTATGTTCCTGTGACCGGGGTGTTTCCTGCTTTAGTCAATTTTAATAAAAAACAAAATCAAGATAGACTAGAAGACGTTGGAAATTACATGGCGAAAGGAGAAATAAGCATAAAAATAAAACCAGACGCTCACGATTTTATATCTAACAATGGAGCCACTATAAACATAGAAGTCGCAGACAAGATGTTCAAAATTGTAAGCTCTAGTTCAGATAGAAGGTTTATTTCTTCTGATTACTATATTTACGTATTAGAAAGGGAAAGATAATGGCTAATACTTTTGAAATAGATTTAAAAAGAGCGATCTCTTCTAATAAAGTGTATCAAGCCGAAGTAAGGGCTATAGTGAAGGAACAATTCGAAGAGAAGAAAGCTCAGCTAATAGAAAACTTTGAGAAGCATCCTGTTACTCAAGAAATTTCTAATCCTAATTCTTCTAATATAAGCAATACTCTTGGAGGGTATGGAAATTTATATGGTTTTCTTGGGTTCGAAGAGAGCGACCCAACCTCGCCAGTGGAAGAAGTTCTATCTAATAAAACAAAAGTAAACGCAGTTTCAATGAGAAACGAAGAAGTCACATTAAAATTTACAGTCCCAGATTTAGAAGACTTTGATTCTGCCGCAGCGTTACAATGGGATACAAAAAATTGGGTCAAAGGGATAGAAAAAGGAATCTCTGGATTTCAAAACTTTATGGCAAAAGAAGCAGGAAGATCTGGGAAAGGTTTTCAAATGAAAGGCAAAGTGAAGCCTTTCGCTGGAGGCGTCAATAGATTTCAAAATACAAAATATATGACTGATTTAATTAATAAATTTAAATCTTCATTAAATAAAATATGAAAGTTAATTACCAAAATACTCTAACTAGCAGCTTTTTATTATTTTTAGACAATCAGATTCTAAAAAAGGGAGAAGCTTATACTAATGTTTCTAGTTTGTTCTATCCAGTGACAGGCGTTTATGATGGATATTATACATATGCCGCACCATACAAACAAATAGTTAGTGACTCTTCTATTGCTGGGATCAGTCAGCTATCAGGTGTTTATCTAAATGGAAATTTTGTAGTGCCGGGGCAAAGTGGATTAGTTGCAATAAATCATTATGACGGACAAGCAATCTTTAATGTAAATAGAAACTCCGCTACAATTAGTGGCAATTACGCTATAAAAGATTTCAATGTTTATCTTACCGATAAAACTGAAGAAGTTATTCTTTTCACCACAAAAATAGAACCCAAGAGTCGTAAAGGAATCCCAGCAAGAGGATTAGAAGTTAACGAAATAACTTACCCAGCAGTATTTTTAAGGATGGATAGTTCAAAAAATGAACCCTTTGCTTTTGGCGGAGTAGACATGACAAATACTAATTTCAGAACAGTAATTATGTCTAATTCTATGTTTAGCTTAGATGCTGTTTGCGGAATTTTAAGAGATACTTCTCACAATTTTTTTAGATTAATAGACAATGATAGCCTTAAATTAAACGCCATGAGCGCTTACACTGGCACTTCATTTAATTATGCTGCCATAGCTAGTGGCGATCCAACTTACATTTCTGACGTTGGAGTTAGCAGAATCGGGCCAATAAGTTCTGCTGATTTTGTTAATTTAAATCCTCAAGTTTTTTCTGCTATAGTTGATTTTGAAGTTCAATCAGTTAGAAATACTCACGCTTATTAAAATAATTTTCTAAACTAGTATTTTTATGTGTAAATAAATTTAGAATATAAGGAAACCATATGCCAAGAAATCGTGTAATTTACCAAAGCGAAGCTTTATTCGCAGCACCAACAGGCACCAGGATCGTAACCACTGGTGACCATAACCTACGAAGAATTCAAAGCTGTAATTACAACTTTGCTATTCAACGTCAAGATATCAATCAATATGGCGAGCTTGCTGCTATTGACAGGTTGATTATTCAAGAGCCCACAGTATCGGTAGATATGAGTTATTACTTTGAACCGAGTGGCTTCAACGAGCAACACTTGGGTCTTCAAGTCAACTCATACACAGGAAGTGAACTTACTGCTACTGGAGCTTCTCTTGTCGCTGATCACATGTTGAATCAAATTATTGCTGGCGGAGCTAATTTTGATCAAAAGAATATTTTTGTGTTAGTTAGCGATGCCGGAATTGACGCTAATGATACTGGAGTTAACGCTATGTTTGATAGCGGAAACTATAATGGTATCATAGGAATAGGAAACGCTTTCTTGACTTCTTGGTCTCTTGACGCTGCTGTAGGAGCTATCCCAACAGTCAGTTGTGCTTTTGAAGGCCAAAACATCAACTTTACTGGATGGGGGTCTGAAGGTGGTCTTCGAGCTGTAGCTGGTGTCCCGACTATTTCTGGAGCAATATTGAATCCTTCTATTGTAAATGGCGTTGAAGTTACTAACGCTTCAGACCCACTTCGTTACGTACATTTGCCTTCTGGTGCTTCATTGTTTGAACCGACTAGTCAAGTTTCTGCTGTAAGACCAGGAGATATAACTGTTATTCTATCTGGAAATAGCGGCGATAATAGCCCAGTCGTTGGATTCTTAGAAAGCGACTTGAAAGTTCAAAGCGTTAATTTTGCATTATCACTTGGACGCGAACCAATCAGAAAGCTAGGAAGTTTATTCGCTTTTGCTCGCGAAATTACCTTCCCAATTAATTGCACAATGTCAGTTTCTGCTATAGTTGGCGATACAATCGGGCAAAGACTATTCTCTCTAATTAATGCAGCTGGAGATATTAACTATAATTGCGCAGTTAAGCTTACCGGATATAAAGCTGGCAGCACAACCGCAAACATATCTTATATTGTCCTAAAGGGAGCTAAAATTGACTCTCAAAA
>Ga0181348_1000773_pt1 | contig 13948 bp, 17 predicted proteins | sample Su13VDMM110DN_FD_130092 | JGI IMG/M metagenome (GOLD analysis project Ga0181348, IMG submission 130092) | Freshwater viral communities from Lake Michigan, USA - Su13.VD.MM110.D.N | ecosystem: Environmental > Aquatic > Freshwater > Lake | place: USA: Michigan | collected 2013-07-16
CAATTACGTTTTGGATTTCTTTTAAAAGTAGTTCTTTCATAGCTTAAATATAAGAATAATTTAGTTTCGATCCAACTGGTCGCTATCCTTTTTATAAATAGGACTTACTTTTTTCTTCCTATTGGTCTTGATAGGCTGGTAAGGACGAGATTCTTCCTCCAGCCGATCTAAATCCTGTAAATGAATCTTACCCATCTGTTTATAGATTGATTAAAGTGTTCTGATATTCAGTTAGTGCTTTGATCTTTAAAGTCATAGTACCTAACATGAACTTACCTGGACTTCCATTCATCTGAAGTATCAAAGGTAGCTGTTGTAGTATTTGAAAATCTCCTTCTTTAAAAGTATCTCTATCTATTCCAATTATTACTTCATTCTCTAGTTTATCCAAAGGAGTAGTCTTAATCTTCTTACTAAGATCCATTTTGGTATTGGGCTGCTCTTTATCCAAATAGTGCGAGGTTAGCACTTGCATCTCATCATCGATTAGAATAGTTGAACACCATGGCTCTAATAACTCCAATAGCTCGCTGTTACATCCTGTAACTTTAATCCCAATATCGTATTTAGGGTATATGATAGGTTTCATTAAAGCATCGTGTTTAACAAAGTGACCCCATTTGCGTATAAAGTTTCGAGAACTTCTTTGATTCTGTGCTAGCCACTCCGGACTATCTTCGTAGATGTTCTTAGCTTTATCAGCCGTATTACGTCTACTCCCTCTGCAGGTCATGTGGTAAACACATCCGTGCCAAGTCTGTACAAATGTTATTCCGTCAAGGAGGAATCGGTTAAAGATATCTGAGTCTTCTTTTGATTGAGGCGCGTAAAGAGGATCATGGCCGCCTATCTTCTGGAAGTCTTCTCGGTAGAAAGCCCAGGGTGCAAACACGCCTTCAGTAACATCATCATTAGGTTCTCGAGAATTAATAAAAGCAAGCAAAGCTTCTTCCTTAAACTCTTCCGGCTCTACACCAAAGTCTCTTAAAATCTTCTCTGGGCCGTCTGGGTGTAGAGGGGGTTCAATTCTAGTAAGAGAGACAATTGTGCGAGGTTTAATCTTCTGCTCAATAGCATCTAATGCTCCTGGGCATAGATACATATCGGCATGGTAGATCATAGCAATATCCTTTGTTGCTACATCGTTGATTAAGCGGTCGTATAAAACTGTGTGACCTAGCCTTTCAGGTCCCTCGTTACGAATCCATTTAAAGTTAGGATCTTTCTTTTCAGTTTCCACACACCAGGCCCAGGTGCCGTCTGTAGATGCGTCATCTGCTACACAGATCTCTACCTCATGATCGCCTTGATTCTTTCTAATAGCTTCGTAGGACCACTTAAGGTACTTAAGGTTATTCCTAGATGGCTGTATAAAACTTATTTTCATGGTAATGTTCTTGGTATAATTCTTTAGCTTGTTTACTGCATAATATATAAAAATCTTCGTCAGTATGCAACTTCTGTACTAACTTTCTTGCTGTTTCTAAGTCTCCATCCTTAACAGCTAGGTGTGGATGAAGTATACGTTGGGTATCCAACCCTTCATATCCTACACAAGGAATACCTAGGTATGCACAATTCATAGCAAAAGTACCTGCTGCATGAGTTCTCATCATATGTATACCAATTCTCCTTTTACTTAATTCAGTTATCCACTGATTCCATTCTAGATATGGTAGTTGTATGATTCCTAATTGTTCTTCTCCTTCTTGACGTCTGCCCATTTGAGGAGAGTAAATTTCATCTGTAATGCTCTTAGCTAACATAAATGAATCAAACCCTCCGTACCAGCTCTTGAAATTGCCTCCGATCATTACTCCGGTTCTTTTTTCTAAAGGCACTACTTCTGTAATAGGATCTTCTACCATAAGAGAACGTAATACTCTTACATCTGGATGGTCAGTTAATCCTTTGTAGTATTTTCTATCTTGTTCGTTGTGCACAAAGATAATATCCGCAGACATTAGGTTATTAAAATAATGTACCTGCTCTGGAAGGGAGTAATCTTGAAAGTACCAGAAAGGACCTTCTTGCATGATACCTACCTGTTTACATACTCCTTTTAACTTAGAAGTATCTACCCAGTCTGGGTGGGTTTTGGAATTAATTATAATTCCTAAGTCATACTGTCGGTCAGGTACCTGTGTTAAGTGGTAATGATCTGCATTCATAGCTACCATCCAAGCGAACTCTGTACGCATATTTGTATGCGTACGAGGTACCTTTCCGGTAAACCCCATTTCTGTAAAAAATGCTATACTTCTCTGCATATCAATCCTTCTACTGCAAACAAAGTTCTTGGAATTTCTTCGGTAGGTTCCCCATATACGTAACCTTCTTTTTGCCCTATGCCTGTAACAACTTTAAGTATTCCTTTATCAATATACTCATCAACTGCTCTCTTTACTCCTGGGAATATTCCATAGTCGTCAAACACTATAATTTTTTTGCTCTGTTGTGATTGTACACAGGTGAGTACGCTATTAATATCTTGCAATACTGCTGGATAGTCATGTCTAGCATCTATAAAAAAGATATCCCCGGTTGGGATATTATTCCACTGGGCAAGGTTTCCGCTGTATAGATCAAAGGCATGAGTAAATATATTTTGCCGAGAAGACAGGTAGTTCTGTACGTTTTCGCTTTGCTGTAGATTTATAGTATGCACTTCTTTAAATAAGTAGCTAGCTATCATGGACGTATATCCAGAAGATGTTCCAAACTCAACGAAGGTGAGTTGTTTATAAGCATCTTTGTTAAAGAAGTCCCAAAGGTCTTGCTTAAACTTATGCGTAGTTGTAGCGTGGAATGCTGGTTTGTCTGGGATATTATCCCGCTGTATTAATTCATTTATAAGCATTCTTCAAGTGTCTTAAAAGTAACTTTAGTTGTATCAGTCAAAAATTGCAAAGATAGTCTCATTTGCTTGTAGTTTGTCTCATTCCAAGTATTATCATTCCAGTCTCCAGCAATATGAGATTGGAACATAATCATATCTCCATTATGAAGACCTACATCGGTTGTATGTATACCGTCATGTCCGTAAAATGTTTTACATGACCAGGGTATGTTGTGGTTATGTTCGTAATGTATAGCAGCATACTTAAATCTTTTACCCAACTCTTCAATAGCAGCCGGGTGTGCTAACCAGCCCGGGTTGCGCCATCCTTTAGGAAGATGTCCTACTGCTTTCCATTCTGCAAGTAAGTTATCCAACCTATCAGAAGCTTTAGCGGGAGTATCCAATTCAAAAAACTCACACTCACCTATATCTGTCCTCTCACAGGCATGGTAATGTCCGTGAGCTGCTAGCTCAAAGTAACCTTTACTTTTTAACCATTCAACCCATTCTCTATTCTGGGATAGTGGGGCTTTATTGTGGTAGTTAGAGGGTATAAATAAAGTAAACTTAGCACCAAACTCTTTATTAAGCTCATCTAAGTACTCCATGCACTGATCTCCTTCTACACCCCAACCTTGTTCTGGGTGTACGTCATCTATGGCAATCGTTACTTTCATTAGAATAATTTTTCTATAAGTTCAAATACTCCACTATAGTCGTTAGTACCTGTGTTATTTACTTTATATCCGTAAGTTTCTTTATTTATGTGTCCCATAACATCGTAGGCAGGGTAAACTGTACCTTTAGATAGCTTTTGGAAGTAACTATCCGGTCCAAAATAGTTAGGTCTCAGTTCTTTACCTTTGTGTACATAGCTAATGACATCTCTGTCAAACATAGCAGATAGTATGGAATTACCGCCACATACTGTAATAAATTTTTCACTATTGGCCATAACCATAAGCTGTGTTGTATTGTAATCGTACTTAGAGTTGTCCACAATATCCTGTAGTAGTATTACATTATCAAAATATTTACAGAATTGAAAGTCATTTACAGTTCCAATCCCCTCTACATCAGCTAGGATGTCTTTATAACCTAGGTGTAGTGAATTAGTTTCGTTTTGATCAACAGCAAATTCCTTTTCAGTGTTTGTAGCACGCTTATATACTATATTGTAACCTTTCTCTTTTAATACAGTAAATATCCGATATAAAGCCTCGATAGAGAAATAGCCGTAGGGTACCTCTCCATGCTCCATATTATACTTGTTAGTAATAAAGACTGTAGGTTTGTCGAAAACAAATTCAGAGTTAGTATAATACTCCCTATAAGAGGGAGCGGTCCATTTAGAATAGTCTAGTACTCCTGGTTTTTCTAAAGGATTAGTACCATGTATCCAGTTATTAGGTAGATCATCTAATCCTGCAGCTTTATTATCGATTGTTCTTTCTTGAAATTCTTCTCGTACATTATCACAAAAGTAGTAATATGGAGACATTCCTCTACTTGTAACTACACCTTCTAGTTCTCTATTTTGATGTAACCAGTAGGCATATGGAACTACTAAAGCTAGCTCTATTCCAAACTCTGGGTTCGTCTTTACTACCATGTCTGTACTTTTTTAATTACCTGAAATGCTTCTGCGTACTTACATTGAGCTTGAATACCTCTAAATTCTGCTAATACTCTTAAGTTATTCTCTACGTCAAACCCGTGAGCTTTATACTTTAACATCTGACTCTTATGACAGTTAGCAGCTTCTATTTTTTTATCAAAGCTATCAGTAATGTCTACATAGTAATTTATATTCATAGGATTCTCAGACATACGAGGAACTGGTATCTGTTCGTAACAGTAAACATTTTTAACATATCTGGAAGCTGCCATCGTTGTTTTAAACGTGTTAATATGGTCCTGATTAGCATCTCCTGTCCAGTGGGTGTAAATTATATCTATATTATACTTGCGTATAATTGCTTCCACACCGCTTACTGATTCAAAAGAGAAAGGTACTTTTAGGTCTGTAAAAGGTAGGAACTCTATTGTATCACAGTCTAATACTTTAGCAGCACATTCAACCTCTTGGTAGTTTTGCTCCTTAGAGCGTAGTAGTTGACCTGTAACTCCGTCTACAGACTCTGTACTAGTCATACATAAGTATACTACGAAGTCTCCTCGCTGTTTATGTTTAAATAAAGTACCCCCACATCCGAATTCAATATCATCTGGATGGGCTCCGATTGCTAGGATTCTCTTCATATAATATCTGTACCGTTAGGTCCTTCGTTAAAAAGTAAATCTACGATAGACATATAGGGTATAAACTCTCCATACTGCTGAGAGTAGGTAGGATGGTCGTAGTGTTGCCATATTAGTTCTATCCCTTTTGCGTTAAATACTTCTTCGTCAATATACCTCATTGATCCTGGTCCGGTTCCGGAAATGTATTTCGTTGCGTTAAGTTTTTCTAATATGTACAATATACGATCAAAACCTGCTATATCCGGAGGACATATCTCTGAACTTTTAATCAGTTTAGTTTTTATGTTTAACACTTCCAGAAAGTATTTAAGCAGCTCTACATTAAGATCAGATAGGCAGCAGTACTCTCTGCAGATAAGCTCTTTTAGTTTTGGAAAATATTGAGTAAAGTACGGTGCTTTACTATAGAAAGCTTCTATTAACCTTACGTGTTCATCCTGCCAGTTATCAGATATTTCTATTACATTAAACGGCTTTAAACTACTTTTGTCTCTAACTGAGACTGTTAACCATTTTTTATCTGTGTTAGTCTTAATATAATTTCTATGTCCAAAATGATTTTTACCTCTAGGAAACTGTACGTCATCAAAAATAACAAAGCAGTCGCTTTTTTTTATTTTGTCAAAGTACCCTAACCAGGGTAAGTAATTAGGCTGGTGTATACTTACAATCATTTAATAATACTGTTTACAGCATTGGCAACATAATCAACTTGCTCTAAAGACATTTCGTAGTACATTGGTAAAGCAATATGACGATGAAGTAAATCATCTGCAACAGGGTAACTATATCCCTCTACATATTCCTTAAATGCAGGTTGTTCGTGACAAGCAGGCCAGTACGCATTAGCTGTGGGAACATTATACTCTTGAAGCAGTCTTGTACATACTTCTGTTCTATCTAAAAGAGCTGTACCTGCTTTTAACACTACTATATACTGCCACCAGGTCATAATCTGATTTAAAGGTACCTTAAAGATGTTAACCTTAGTACTGTCTAGCTTCTCTGCATAACGTTGAGCTATCTCGTTACGTTTAATAACAAACTCATCTACTCTTTTTATTTGAGTTATACCTACTACAGCTGCCATTTCTGGCATTCTATAATTAGAAGAAGCCACACTGCAAGTTACTCCATAATCTAATCCTACTACTGGGGAGTCGTTTCTAACCGAACCGTGATTGCGAAGTATTCTACATCTTTCAGCAAACTCTACATCGTTGGTTGTAATCATTCCTCCTTCTCCTGATGTTATAATCTTTGTGGCAAATAGAGAGAAGCAGCCTGCTAGTCCTAAGTTACCTGCTTTGATTCCGTCGATAGAGGCACCAACTGCGTGTGAAGCATCTTCAAGCAGTATCAAATTGTTTTGATCACAATATTCTTTAATCTCGTGATAGTCTGGAGCTATTGTTCCAGCCATATGTACCCACATGATACCGGCTGTATCTTTATCAACATTAGCTTTAATAATGTCTAGATCCAGGCACTGAGTATCTGGATTAATATCTGTGATGATTGGTATGTTGTTTGATCTAACAATAGCGCTGACACTAGCTACAAAGGTCTGAGTAGGGACTAAGAACTTTTTACCCTCTATACCTGTAGCACGTAGTGCAACCTCTAGCGCTGTAGCACCTGAGTTTGTTGCAATAGCAAACTCTGTACCACAATACTCAGCAAAAAGTTTTTCAAATTCCGATACATATTTGCCCTGTATGAACATTCCTGATTCTAAAATCTGCTTCCAGGCATCCATAATGTAGCCATGGTCCTGTTCAGGAAAGAAAGGCTTTGCTCTATATAAATTATTCATATCCGTATTTATCTTTTGCATTTATATTATACCACTTTAGGTATTCTGGTAACCTGTCTATAAAAGGTTCTTTAAAGAACTCTAACAGGCTTCCAGGTGTTAAGACTAAATCTGTATTCTGGTAGATAACTTGATTGCTATTATACTCGTAGATAGCAGTAACGCCCAGTAATTTAGCTAGCTCTTCGATAAGCTCTAGCACAGTGTAGTGTTCATAACCCACAGCATTAACTGCTGTTCTAGAAGGGTATGTCCCGATAGTAAGTATGTAGAGAGCTTCAACTAAATCTTCAACCCATACAAAGGACATAACACCCAAACCGTCTTTGTCGATTTCGATAGCTTCTCTATTCTTTAACTTATTAATAAAGTAAGCTAAACGAGGACGATGACTATTTGCTCCATCTACATAAGGAGGCCTAACAATAACGTAGTCTAAATTGCTCTGCTGGATGAGGGTTTCGCACTCGGCTTTCTCTCTGCCGTAAGGTTCAAAAGCCGACAAGCCTCCTATAGGTGCATTAGCATTAAACATAAATCGGTGTGAATCGGCATAGGCAGCAGCACTACTTATAAAAATATACCTACATACTAACCGGTCTTTAATTAAATTAAATTGCTCAGGCTTAAATAGGCAAAAGTCTACTACTACATTGTACGTACTAAAATCTATCTTATCTAGATCTTTACTACTATTTCTATCTCCTTGAATAATACTAACATTACTAGGTCCGGTACCTGATCTATTAAACACAGTTACCAAATGGTTATTACCTAGCTCCGAAGCTAGATGTCTACCTACGAATCTATTACCTCCTAGTATAAGTATATTCACTAGATGAGCTCTTTAATCTCTTCAATAGTATACTGTTCAACTTCATTAGAAGCAGGTCCTTGTTCAAGGATCTTCTCATGCAAATTCTCTCCTGGCTGGAGTCCAATTACCTTAATAGACTTCTCCTTACCTTCAGGTAAGTATTTCTGTGCCATAGCTTCCAAAAGGCTTTCAATACTCATAGCCTTCATACCAGGTACATAAGGCTTACTATCTTCTGCATTCTCTAAGCAATCATAAATTAGATCTAAAGCTTGATCAACTGTCCAGAAGAAACGAGTAGCTTCAGGGGCTGTAACAATAACTTCTTTACCTTCTTGTAAGAGATCTTTCCACTTGCAGAGCACAGATCCAGTAGAGTATAGAACGTTTCCGTACCTAACAATACGGTAGTCACATTTAGTATTAAGTTTTTCAAACTGAGTAAATAGTCTTTCCATTAGTAGCTTTGATGCACCGTACACTCCGGCGACTTGTGCTGCTTTATCAGTGCTAATACCTATCACAAAGTCTAATTCTTTATCTAAAGAATGTTCTAAGATATTCATAGAGCCAATAGTATTCGACTTAATACATTCCCGAACTTGATACTCTGCAATACCTACGTGCTTAGATGCTGCTAAATGGAAGACCCCGTCTACTCCTTCCATAGCCTGTTTTACTTCAAACCAGTCCGCAACATCTCCTGTTAGTATTTCTACTTCTGGGTAGGACTGTTTAAGAAGTATGAGCTTGCCTTCGTCCCTAGAAAGTACTCTAACTCTAGCTCCATCTCTTAAGAGTCTTGCCACTAGGGGAACTCCTAGAAAGCCACTACCTCCTGTTACAAGGTAAAGTTTATCTTTAAAATCATAACGTGTCATAGTCCGTAATTTAATAGTTATTTTTAATTTGCATCCATACATTATTAAGTAGCTCTACCTGTACATTCCTCTCTACGTTATTAAAATGCCAGAAGTACCCCATGTCTATAAAGTATCCGTTGTATAAGATCTCTCTACGAATCATATGAAAGAGATTCCATTTCTCTGAAATAAGTTTAACATCTGCTCCTGCATACGCTAGAAAGTAGTTAAAAATAGTCTGATCATGTCCTTTCCGGTACCTGTCTCTATACTGCTGGATAGCTGCTTGGTTATCTATATAGAATTGTTTAAATGCAGTAAAGAGCTCTTTGTGACTACTGTCAAACAGAATCATACCTGAGTTAAAGTACTTATCCCAATCTAGCTCTACCCCGGGAAACATACTCTGATAGGCGTTAATACCTTCCCAGATCCAACTTAACCCACCATTATCTTTTACAGCATATATACTCCCAAGTTTAAATTCATCAAAGATATTAGGTGCATCCCATCTAGCAAAAATATCTGTATCGATATACAAATACTGATCATAGTCAGGTTTATGATCAAAGATCCAATACCTAAACCAGTGTGGAGGTGTATCAGGGTGCTGAGGGGTGTCAATAACATAAAAGTCTATACCGTAGCGCTGGCAGTACTGCTCCCAGGTCTTTCTAGCAATATTAAAGATATCACTGTCTTTAACTGTTCTACCTTCTGTATTAACAGCGGTGGTAAATATTAACCTTTTCATCAATTATTTAATATATGAACTTCTTTTTTATTTTCCAAATACATCTTTCCAAGTATATGCCTTATACGTAGGATTAAACAAATTATAGCAGTTTTGCTCGCAAAGCTTATTTGCAGACTGGTACCAGGAATGAGCTCTTCTCTGTGCTCCTGTATCGGTCTTACTTATTCCTTCCTCCCCAGCAATATAATTTCTCTTGTTAGGATGCTTTCTGTTATGTACTACTAGAATATTTTTAAAATGATATTGAGGAATATTTCCTAATATCTTCTGAGTCATTAACATAAAGGCTGTATCTTCGTGGATAAAGAATACTGATTGAGGAATGTTTACTCCTGCTTTAATAACTTCTGAGCTTATTATTAATCCACATCCGTTGTATTTGTGAGGGTGTATAACAGATAGGTCTAGCTCTTCTACCTTATCGTTGAAGGTATTCATCTCTTCTTTAGTCATTGTGTACCTAAGAGACCACCAGTTCTCAGTATCCATATCAATAAAGGGCTTGTCTGTAAACTCTACGTGCTCTAAAGGCTTCCAGCTATCATCCCACATCTTACAGATAGCAAACGTTGCCAGGTACTTAGGAGTGTTTACATTCTGGTGTAAGTTATTAAGAGCGGTGAAGGCCTGTTTAGGTACTAGCATATCGGTCTCACCCCAAATCAGTACATCGGCCAGTTCACAGTATCTTGTATTAAACTCCCTTCTATAATCCGCAACAGTGGTAAGACTTTTGTCAATAAAGCCATCACTGTGGTAGCCTTCTAATCTCTCTAACTGTTGATTAAATTGAGATAAAATGTAATCAAGCTTGTCTGGATTGTCTAATCGCTCAAGGTCTTGATTGATAACTAATTTTAAATCAATAAGTACCTTATCCTTATCATAAGCGTTTACAGCACCTAATAGAGAGTCGATGTACTCAGGAAGTATTTCTATCTCGTACCACTGTACTAAGCAGCCTATTGCAAAAGTTGTTTTCATAGTATATAGCCTAATGCGGGGTCTTCTTTGTGTATAAAGTACGAACGATTAACTCTTTCTGAAACTTTCTGTATTAGTTCTAGTTCTGCAGCTCGATTAACATCATCAAAAATTAGAGGCACGTCTGTATTAAATTCATCTAAAAATTTTAGGAAACCTCCTCTTCCAAATTGACCGCCTGGTCCATCAATTAGTATCAAGTCGTACTGTTGTGGAAGATTTATAAAAAGCTGTTCTGGGTTAAACCATGCTCGTTGAACGCTTTTCATTTCTGGAGCAGTGAATTGTTCATCGTACCACTTAGTCGAACAGTTTATATAGGTAGTTGCATTAGGGTAATGTCCCATCCATTCGGGTTGATTTTCTACAGAATACATTTTAAAGTACTTACTTAGCCGTACTGTACCTTCCCCAGAGCCAAATTCTAAGATAGTACTTCCTTGTGGGAGTATTTCTTTAATAAAATCCACCACTGTACTTGAAATTGAAACGCTTCCTATTCCCATTATTTATCTAAATTAATATTAAAAATTTTTCTACAAAAATCATTAACTGTTAAGTTACTAGTGATGTCGAAGTAAGCTGCTGGATGTTCTGTGGCTAGCTTAGTGTATCTTAGGTTTACACCCCAAGGGTTTATAGTATCTTCTCCAAAGCTACTTCCATTGCCGATTTTACTTTCCGGTAGCTGCTGTGTGTAGGGTACATGCCCCTGTAGTCCTAATCTACTGGCTACTTCATTCCTATAATCCTCACTGGTAGTCCATTTATTAAACAGTATAAACCTGTCTGGGTGATTTTCATACAGTTCAGCATATTTCAACCAGACTTCTACTACACTTCTATTATACCCAGATTTATGACGATGCCTGGCTGTGTCTTTGTACCCTCTACCGCTTACATGACGAGATGCAGCAATATTATACCAATCTCTAAAAAGTATAATAGTCTCAGAATGTTCAATTTCTTCTTTAGATGGTTCAAAATCTTCGTACGAGAAAATTGTAAGATCAGTTGGAGACAGCAAATCTCCATACTCTTTTTTAGACCAGTGGTTATTAGGTTCAGGCCATCCCCAACAGTCATTATAATGAGTGGTGTGTGTAAAATGTTTAGATAACCATTCTATAATCGTATGATTACCTGTCCGACGGAGTCCAAATATACTAAAATGTCTCATTCCTCTATAGTAGCTAATGCAATTGCTTCTTCCCCTTTAACTGTATAGAAGATATAAACTATACCTCTTACTTCTATAATGTAAGGATCTCTTACCTCATTCACTCTAACAGCTGGGCCCGGGCGGGAAGGGTTAGGAGTATGTCCTCCTGTTTCAAAGTTATAAGTCGGCTTGATAACTTCTTCAACATCTCTTATATCAAACTCAGGTAAAATTAAGGTACCTCTAAATATACTTTCCGGTGAGTCTCCTATACAGCTCCAATACAGTTTATGGTTATGATATGCACAATGTCTCATATTTGGAAGAATTTTTCTTACTTCTTCAAAACTCGATCCTTTCCGTTTATAGGCTATTCCTCCATCGTTCTTATATTTTGCTACAGCATAGTTATCTTCTATAATTCTCATATAAAACATTCCCTGTACTTCAGTACCGTATTCCCAGTCTACTCCATTTTTAGTAGTTGCCACAAATGTATACTGAAAATCTCCGTATGGACAGTGGTAGTACAGCTCTAAAAAAGTATCATGAACTACAACTTCTGGGGAAGCTATGTGATCGTATCCTGGGATTTTATTCAATTCTAAGATAGTGGAGGGCAGTACTTGCCACGGACCTTCTATATTATCAGCAGTAGCTTGTCGAATACTGCTGCCTTTATGGTGAGCAAAGTACATAATCCAATCCGGACCAGGTGTAAAAAAATTTGGACGTCTAAATACTACAGGGCCATTAATGTTATCTGCTGCTATTCCTGCAGGTATCATAGCTCTGTTTATAACTTCTCCTAGTCTATTAACTTTCATGTAAAGCGTATTACTCCTGGGTATGATAGAAGACGGTCTTTCCAATACTCTACTAGCCTGCTAGGAGAAAAATTTTCTAATAATCTCTGTTGTGCTTTCTTAGCAATAGGTTCATATTTATCCCAATTCGTAAGAACTTCCTCAACGACATCTAATAAGTCGCTCCAATCAGGTTTACATGGAATGTACGTTTCATACGGTACGTACAAATTAGGTTCTGTTATAATTCTGGACATATCAGGTTTTATCATAACTGTTCCGTAATGTACTATTTCAAAATCTCTAAAACAGATTTCACCCATTCCAAAAGGAGATATAGCAACTTTAGATCTGCTTAGGATATCTACATACTCACTGTAGGGTTTTTTATCTGTAACGACATTCCTACTAGACTTACTCAATGTCTCCCAGGCACTTACCCTATGGGAGGTATACAGAAGATCATTACGAACATGGTGGTCAGAATTTTCAACATGGTGCCCTTGATAGATCGCACAGACATCTATATCCTTACTAAGATTGTTTGGTGTAAAATTTAAGTATTGAGGGTGATGATACCCTAAATTCCATCCTGATAGTTTAATTTTTTCGTATTCTTTTTCTGAAATGTCGTAGCTCAGGTCTAAAGAAGTTCCAGTTCCAAAAAACCATTTATTGAAAGCTGTCTTATTTTTGTACTCTTCTCTGGACAAGAGCTGGTTCTTATACAGATGTATAGCTTGGGACTTAGTAAAGACCTCGTAAGCCCCCATTAACGAGGTTGAATCAGATCCATCAAATAGAAAATAAGGTTTCTCTATTGTTGCGAGCAATTCTAAGCCCTTGCTAATACTCTCACCTAAAGGAAGTTTCTTATTTATAAAATCTTCCATCCCAATAAATTCAAAATCGCAGTCGCCTTCTTCTACGAATTGAATTCCAGCTTGATAAAATAGAGAGGTATGCAAAACAAACGGACGAAATGTTTGTATATTCCTCCCCTTATTCCAATTGCGTAGCTTTATTCTTATCATACTAAGGTTTCATAGTAGTCATTTTGCTTTTCCTGCCGGGTGATATCCTTGTGGTGACTTAGGCTATACTCCATCTCTAAAGGTAATATAGCATAAGTCTGGTATCCTTCCAACACTTCATGTACTTTATTTTTCCATTTAATCTTTCCATTGTTGGCATAGATCCTCCACTGTAGGTCAGGCCAGTTAACCCTACCGTGATTATCAACAGTCCATCCCCACTTCCGGGTATGTTCCGAAGTTAGTCCATGAACTGTATTGACTCTAGGTACCCTTAGTACCTCTATTTGGTTAGCCTCTAGCAGGGTAGGTAGGTACTGAAGTAGGTGGCTGTTAGGTACTTCGTCAGCATCGATCTGAAATATGTAATCTCCTAGACAGGCTTCCGTTAGAGCATTCTTCATATTAGCAAAATGCCCATCGAAGTGGTAATGTATAAAGCGGAATGGAGCAAAGGTATCGGATGATAAGCTTCTTAAGTACTCATCAACTGACTTACTTCCATTATTGGAATCGTAGAAGATAACTATCTCATCTTCTTTCCTTTTATTTTCAATCAGGTAAGGGAGTAGCCGCTGTATCTCTACAAGCTCGTTACAAAC
>Ga0181348_1000776_pt1 | contig 13941 bp, 10 predicted proteins | sample Su13VDMM110DN_FD_130092 | JGI IMG/M metagenome (GOLD analysis project Ga0181348, IMG submission 130092) | Freshwater viral communities from Lake Michigan, USA - Su13.VD.MM110.D.N | ecosystem: Environmental > Aquatic > Freshwater > Lake | place: USA: Michigan | collected 2013-07-16
CTGCTCCTGTCTAGACGCTAGACAATAATTATATATCGGTCACGGGAAGTTCGCGTGCCTACGCTCATTGCGAATCCCCCAGTCTGTCGAATGCAATTTCGCATACCCCGTCGTAGCACACTGGCGGTTGGGACGTTGGGCAGCCACATATGACGCAGCGGCTCCAGCGGTCAGGTAACCTCATCTCCCCAGACATGTCGCGGTACATCAGTGGTCCTCCGTAGGTCCACCGCTACCGGGACATTTACCGAAATCAAGCCAGCCATGAGGCAGCGCGGTTCCGGTTGGGCTTGTGGCTACGATCCAGTCGCATTGAATGCATCGGGCTTTATTTGTGACAGTTTTCATCACTCCTCCTCCTCGCGTTCATCCCAATAATCTTGAGCGATGTCCTCAAACACTGAGGACGGTTGACCAAAGCACATCTCCCTGATGAGCATGGCCCCTAGCCCGTCAGGGCCTTGATCTAGGGTGTTAGCGATCAGTTCCACGTAATAGTCATGGATACATGCCCCTAGTTCTGCGACGCTGCTGCTTTCTGCCGCTCGTCGCCTGATCCAAAAGTAGGCTGTCTCGTCGTTGTTCAGCACTAGCGATATGGAGCGGGTCACTACTTCTTCGTAAGATTGCATGATCTCTCCCTAAGGGTGGTGTCTAGGATCTAGACAGTCAGGCTTCCTCTACATATATGTCGGATACGTCCCAATTCTCAATGGATCCGACACTTGCAATTTCTTCCAAGATGTCTTCCTCTGAAATGAAAAGAGATATGTTGTCTTCCAAGATTTGCCGCGCCGCGTCCTCGGTGGTAGCCTCAATCTCAACGACATGGTTGGTGTCTATCTCTGACCGGATAGAAGTGGAAACCCGAAATTTTTTGAGGCGTGAAGGCATACGCCAGCGGGCAGCAATATTCTGGTTTATCTCCTCTTTTATGTCGTCGGATTCTGCGCACCATCCCCGGCTCTCTGCTTCCTCATCCCAGCGCTTATTTATCTCATAGATAGCGTTCTCCGCGTCAGCCATGTGACCGTGTAACTGTTGCACTTTGTCTTGGGCAGCAGTGAGGGTGCGCCATTGACGGTTAACTTCGGGCATGATGGTGAGATATGCCGTCTTGTTTGCCTCGAATGTGGCGTGTGGTAGGTCTTTGAGTACGTCGAATATGAGCGAAAGGATGGGGTTGGCTGTCTCCCAAGATTCGCCGTTCCACCATTGTTTGGTGCCGTCTTCGGTCGTTTGTGTTGCGCCTAACTCGCTTGCGTTTAGTAGTGTGGTCATTTTCTGTCCTTTCGGTTGGTGTCTAGATCCTAGACAGTTGGTGTGTGTTCAATAAGATAACTATACCACATATAAGGATGGGTGTCAAGCCCTACTGGCCCTCCAACCAGCCAGCCAAACCCCACAAACCCAAAACAAACAAAGTCCCAACGATCGCCAGCGAATACGCGAAAGCATTCATAGCCCAACGCTCGCCCTTATCGGTAAGCCTCATCGCTCCTCGCAATCGTGGCCATAGTTCCAATCCTGCATATCAGTGGTGTTGAATGGGTCGAACTTGCGGTTACATTCTTGGCATATGAGTGCGCTGAATATCATGGCTATCCTTTCGTTTGGTGTCTAGTCGCTAGACAGTGAGTGTGTAGTCAATCCATTGACGGACAGCGGATTGCCCTCGCGTTGTAGTTGCGCTGAACTTTTCAGTGACGCAGTAGGCGCTTTTCCCTTTGATGGCCCACGCAATCGGCGTGACGTATGAGTAGACGACGTACATTGGCAAGGCCGCGTCAACTGCGTCTAGCCAGTCCAGTTGCAGCGTTTGGAACTCTGCTTCTGAGAGTCGGCCTGCTTCTGGTCGCATTGTGGTCCACTCTGCTCGTAGGCTGTTGCCTGTGAATGTTTCGCGTTTGGCAAGTGCTCCGGTGTTCTTTTGGATATCTTTATATGTTGCGGGCATTGTGTGTCCTTTCGGTTAGTGTCTAGAGGCTAGACAGTTAGGGTGTAATCGAAACGTGCGCCGCCATAAGGTGATCCGCATCCCTCGCAGCGATTCCAAGAGAAATGTTCACGGTCACTTGCTGCACATAAATATGATTCAGGTGGTACTAGGCCCAAGGGTGTTGGTGTTGGTAGGGGCCTGCCTATTAGGTGTTCTTCCCAGCCGTTGGCGTCCATTACTGCGCAGTCCACGCATATGCTTATTACCATGAGAGGTCCACCGTGACCCAGTAGTATTTTGGCGAGTCATCTGAGTTATCCGAGTCATCCGAGTCGTCGTACCAGAAGGACAAGTCGGCGTAGTCGTCTAAGAATGATTCTACAATTTCATTGGGCACCCACGGGTAAATCGCAGTGCTAAGGCAGGGCTCATGGTATGCGGCAAAGTATGAAATAGGTGCTACTACCCATTCTCCCTTGAGAAAGAACGCTATTTCGCTAGACGATTCATCACCGTAGGTTCCTACGCCCTTAGCGATGGACATTGTATCTGCGTCACTGTGTGTTATTGCTATCCGTCGATTAGTGGTAAACATTTTCTGTCCTTTCGTTGGTGTCTAGTGTCTAGACAGTGGGAGCTCTAACTAACTGATAAGACAACTATACCACATATAGGGGGGGATGTCAAGAGCAGCGCCACGCACGCACGCACCTACGTATCTATGTTGGGGAGTCCGGGTGCCCCGCCGGTTCGGGGTCAAATCCTGAGCACCCCACGGTAGGGGACATATCGGACATATCGACCCTAGGTTCATGGGTGGACATATCGGACATTACGGTCAGGGTCCGGACATGCCAAAGGCCCGGCCCCCGTGATGGCAGGCCGGGCCTTTGGGTTAGGCGCTACGCCGCTTTGATCTCTTTCGAGAGATCAGCAAGGGAAGCCATCAGGCCTGTACGGTCCTCCGGTGACAGTTCGGCCGCGCCGCTTTGCAATTCCAGCATCATGCCCTGAGCAAGGCCCGCCAGACCCTGAGCAAGCGCGTGCCCACGGTCCAATGGGTGCACGTCCTCCGGCGCCTCTGGTGCATCCTCCGGCCCGTCTTCGACCGTTGGCCCGTCCTCCGGCCCGTCCTCCACCTTAGGCGCCTTAGTTTTCTTGCACGCCTTCAGGGCCCTTAGGCAGGTGACGAAGGCTTTCGCCAATGCTTCCTCATCATTAATGACCACATCACGGGGGATGTCATGCAGGGCCGCACTAGCGGCGGCTTCAAAGGTCGCGAGAATTTTCTTCACTTCGGCAGTCTTTGCTGCTTCGATGGCCCTCCCGATAATGCCGTGAGCCGTCTTAACTTCACCGGGCCAAACAACGTTCACCGCATCGGTGAAGTGTCCCATGCCGTAGCCCGTGAGATTGAAGGCCAAAGCATAACGTGACAGTGTGTCCTTGTTGATTGGGTAGCCCGCGGCCGTTACCTCTTGCGCCACTGTCCGGAGTGATCGGTTGTTATCGGCGTCGTGCCATGCGGCTTCGTAGGCTACCGATAAGGCGAGGGAAGCGTCTAGGTTGGCTTCAAATGCCCTAATGATTGCGTATGCGGATAATCCGGGTGCTTGCTCTTGCTTGGTGCTTGCCATGGTGTAACCCTTCCAGAGGTTGAATTCACCGGACCCCGTTGGCCCGATAAGAGAATCATTCCATACATTCAATGTATTGTCAAGAGATAGAGCTCTATTGCGTGTCTAGTGTCTAGACAGCCCCCCCAAAACCTGATGCAAAGCCCGGGCCCATTAGTAACGAAAGGGCACCCCATAGGACAACCCAATAACCTCCACGCACCCACCCCACCCACCCCGAACCCGAACCCCACAACCCACCCCCTACCAGGTATTCCTACTATCCCTACCGGCTAGGTAGACAATGGCCGGAGGGGGCAGGCTATGACCCGGGTCATGCCGGGACCCCCCCGGGGGCGACGATGATGTATGGGCTGAGATGGGTTCTGTCATGGGGTTTTGGTTGTGGTCCACAACGAGGTTGTGTTATGCTCCACAACAGGTTCCACAACAGGATTGGGGTTGCTCCACAACATGCGTAATGATTATCGGAGTGGCCGTAAGGTGTTGCATGTTGTTGTGGAGGTGGAGTTGCATGACCGGGTACGTGCTCTTGCTGGTGCTGCTGGTTGCAGTATTACGGAGTTTGTTACTAAGGTCCTAGAGAAGGGAACATGTGATGATGCTGACATTGGATCCGGAGATAGTTTCTGGGTTAGAGCGGCGGGCGGCGTTCACGGACCACACAGTGCAGGAGGTAGCGGAAGCACTGTTGTCGGTGGTGTTGTTGGACGAGGAGTGGATTGGGACAGCATCCTGATCAAACCTGTCAAGGAGTCTGTTGTGGTGGCTTCTGATGAGTGGCTGGATAGTGCGTGAAGGCCGCTGACCTTAATCGTTGGAAAACATATTTTGATGCCCGCAACACTGGCGTAGGCGTAGAACCTGCCGCTAAAAGGGCAAGACTATCCGCTTCTACCGCTTACAGGTTTGAGCGTGGAGATCCCGGATCTGGCGGGTTAGAGGCCGCAGCCCAACTAGGTATCAATACGGTGGCCGGGAATCTTGTTGATGCGCCTTTGTCTGAGGAGGCTAAAAGGGCGCTAGAAGATTTTGCATATTTTAGGCTCAGATATTTTGGTCGCCGCTCTACCCCATGGCAGGAAAGGGCAGCGTACGAAATTCTTAGAGTAATGGAAACTGACGACCGAGAATACGTAGTAATGAACGAACCGCCCGGGTCAGGCAAGTCCACCCTCTTTACTCACGATATTCCTTGCTGGCTCATCGCTCGTGACAGGACCATCCGCATCCAGATCGGTTCACGTACAGAACGGCAAGCCAGAATGTACGTGTCGCGGATAAAAAAATCTCTTGAACGTGACGCCCCTATGAGGGCTGACTCTGAATCGCTTATACGCAAAATAGCGTTTGACGCACAATCATGCCTCCAAGACGACTATGGTTCCTTCAAACCTGAAGGCCGCACAGATTTGTGGCGGGCAGAAGCCCTAGTCGTTAGACAACTAGACGGAGTATCGTTAGATGACAAAGAAGCCACAGTTTCCGCGTGGGGCCAAGACTCAGGTTTCCTAGGAGGCCGCTTTGATCTAGTCATCTGGGACGACCTAGTAGACCGCAAAAACACTAGGACCGCCGAATCTAAAGACCAACTCCGAGAGTGGTGGGACACAGAAGCCGAATCCCGCCTAGAACCACGAGGAATGCTCCTCCTCCAAGGACAGCGCATAGCCCACGACGACCTCTACCGTTACTGCCTAGATAAGAAAAACATTGACGAAACCCCCAAATATAGGCACATCATTTTTCAAGCCCACGACGAAGACCGCTGCACCCAAAACCATGAAGACCTAAAACCTTGGCCCGAAGGCTGCCTCCTAGACCCATACCGGCTGCCATGGAAAATGCTCGAAACCATCAAACACAACAACCCCCGCTCATACGCCATCATGTACCAGCAAGAAGACGGCGACGTTGTAGGTGGCCTAGTAGACCCCACATGGATCACCGGAGGAATCGACTCTGAAGGCTACCCAGCCCCCGGATGTTTAGACAAAGGACGCAGATTCCTAGACCCCCCAGCCCACCTACTAGACGGCAAAGGCTGGTCATTTGTAACCGTAGACCCATCCCCAACCCAATGGTGGGGTGTCATCTGGTGGCTCTACGACTCAGAATCAGGCAACCGCTACATCATTGATTTACACAAACGACGCCTCAACCCAGAACAATTCCTGTCTATAGACCTTGACACAATGGAATACAGCGGCCTAATGCAGGACTTGTGGAACAACGCAAACATGCTAAACATCCCAATGACCCACGTTGTTGTGGAGGTAAACGCTGCCCAACGGTGGCTACTATCCCAACCCCACGTACAACGCTGGTCAGCAAACACAGGCGTTTCATTTGTTCCCCACACCACTAGCGTAAACAAAGCAGACCCCAAATATGGTCTCGAATCTATCGGCGATCTGTTTCGGCAGGGACGTATCCGTATGCCGTGGGGCGACATTGCTTCACGTAACGGCTGCCAATCGCTAATAGACGAGGCAGTAAGGTACCCTGACCATGACACAACAGATTTAATTATGTCTACGTGGTTTGGTAAACTTGCAGTAGAAAACCTCTATACTCCAAGTAGAAGTGGGATGTATCGCATGGGTCGCCCGTCATGGTTAGGTTACAGTCAGCGAGGGATAGCGTGAGAAGTATAGAAGAAATCCTGACCCTATACAGGCAGCGAGTAACTTTCTATGGCCCCCTTCAAACAAAAATGCGGATTATCCAACAGATCTATAACGGAACCGCTGAAGTTGCACTCCCAGACATGGAACGCAATGAAATACCTTACGCCCCAAACCTTCTTGCCCAAGGCGTTGACCAGATGGCTGGCCGTATTGCTTCAGTCATCCCAAGCGTAACGTTTGCTTCTAAGAACAATAACCGTACAGAAACACGCAGAGTACAGACTGCCTCTAGCGTTGTTACTGGCTGGTGGCAAGCAGACCGTATTCCAATGAAAATGAAACAACGCGCTAGGCACATGATTGCGTACGGCATGTCTCCTGTCGTTTTACGGTGGAACGAGAAAGAACACCGCCCAACATGGCATGTCCGCCACCCATTAGAAACCTTCCCATCAACAGACCTGATCCCCGGCACTGTCACGCCAACAGATTGCATTTTTGCGTACAGACGTTCAGCGGGCTGGCTACGTTCCATGGGCTACACGCCACAGTTAGTAGCCGTAGTTGGCAACAACGATCTCCACGATTCTGCATCTATGCTACTTATGGAATATGTAGACAAATACGGGACACAACTACTATTAACTTCATACGCACAGTCAGACCCAACGTACGGAGTTACGTACGGGGATGACGGAGGCGGTCTACGCGGAGCAATCTTAGAGTTTCTTCCTAATCCATCAGAGGAAATGTCTTGCACTGTTCCAATGCGTATAACGTTAGATGGCGCTGCTGGACAATTCGACAACATGATCGGCATGTACTACATGCAATCCCGGCTGATGGCTTTAGAAACTATCGCTGTAGAGAAGGGTATCTTCCCTGATACTTATCTCATCTCACGTCCCGGCGAAATAGGACGCTACCTTGACGGCCCTCACGACGGACGCACAGGCATGGTTAACATTATTGCTGGCGGCGACATCCGTGAAATACAATCACAACCCGGCTACCTAACTAACCCAACCATTGACCGGCTGGAGCGTAACCAGCGAGTAACCGCCGGTATTCCCGCAGAGTTTGGTGGAGAATCAACTGGCAACATTCGTACAGGTAGGCGCGGAGATGCAGTCCTATCCGCAGTTATTGATTTTCCTGTTGCTGAAGCGCAAGAAACATTTGCTTTTGCATTAGAAGAAGAAAACGAAATTGCTATCGGGTTAGCAAAATCTTACGACGGCAGCACTTCACGAACACTTTACGTTGGTACTGGCAACACAACTAAAGCAGTTACGTATTCTGCTGACCAAGTGTTCCCTGATCCAGAGCACGTTGTTTCATATCCAGCAACAGGCACTGACATTAACTCTCTCATTATTGGTTTAGGGCAGCGTGTTGGTTTAGGTATTATGTCTAAGAGGACAGCCGCAATGCTTGACCCTTTTATTGATAATCCTGAAGTTGAACATGACCAAATTATTGCTGAAGGTTTAGAGCAAGCCCTTGTTGCTTCAATTCAACAACAGGCTGCTTCTGGTGCTTTGCCGCCTATTGTTTTGTCTCAGATAATGACTTTAGTTAAATCGGACAAAATGGAAATTGCTGACGCTTTGAACAAGGTAACTGAGGATGCTCAGAAAGAGCAAGAGGCTAAGGCTGCTGCTGAGCAGCAAGGAATGGCTGGCTCGATGGATCCTCAAGCGATGGCTGCACCGGCAGCGATGCAAGCATTGACTGGGGCGCAGGCTTCTCCTATTCCGGGTCCTAGTTCCGGTCAGTCGGCTCTTAGCGGATTGTTAAGTACGTTGCGTAGACCAGCGCAAACAGTTCAACCTATGCGTGGAGTAGATAGGGGTGCAATGTAATGCCGCGTGGAGGAAAGCGTGAAGGAACCCCCGGTAAAGCGTATGTTAATCGTACTGATCTTGGGATGGATTACGCCCCGGGTGATGCGGCGGCTGGCGGTATGCAAGCCCCTGCACAACAAGCCGGATCTATCATGCCTCCTATTATTGGTGCTGACCAAGTTCCAAATCTTGGTGATCCTACTAATCGTCCTAACGAACCTGTTACTGCCGGTATCCCGTATGGGGAAGGTCCCGGCCCTGAGGCTTTAGGCCCTATGCCTCCTGATCCTACTGATCCAATACGTATGGTTATTCAAGCAATGATGATGACTACCCCTAACGCAGATTTGAGTAGGTTGCTGGCTCGTCTAGATTATGAAGGGCGTTAACCGTGACGGTTGATAACAATTTTGGTTTTGTTGACTACGGCCAACCGGGAACAATAGAACCAATCCCTACTCTTGACGAAACTCGTAGACAATATTCCTCTGGCCCATCCGTTTCTACTTCTGACCTTAGGTCATATAAATACACTGATAAGTCTCGTCCTGCGACAAGTAACATGAAATTGTGGGGTAAGAACGGCTATTACATGAATGGACCGTACATTGATCCATTTGATTACGCAGGGAGTATTTCTAACCAAATTGCTTCATACACGCAATCGTTTACAAATACTGCTCAACAAAACTATGTAAACAACTTTGGCAAACTTATTAACAAATATGGAAACACTAATAGTCCGGGTGTTTTGTGGGCTATGGCGGCAAATGGCATGAACCCTGAAAGTGAAATGGGTAAATTGTTAATGAAAAATGACGCCTCTGTTTCTACACAAAGTTATGCTCAGAGCGCTCCGGTTGTTGCTGGTGCTCCAGCCGCAACTAACGATGTTGGTTTTATGGACAATTTTTGGAGCGCAGTTCAAACACCGTTTCGTAATACGTTTGCTGCTTTGGAACTTCCGTTACAGGGAATACAAGGAACGTATAGAGGTATAGGTGGAGAGTTAACTAAAGAAGGCGCTCCTTGGTTTGATATGCAGTCGGGCAGGCTTTCCGGTGTTGCTGCTGAACTGGGATCGTTTTTTGTTCCGCCAATTTCTTTGTGGGCCGACCGGGTGCGGGGGGATAACAATTTTACTAACCCGTGGGAACAAAGCACCATGGGTCAAACATTGCTGTCTGCTTCTGGCGGAGCGGGAATGGAAGCGTTCACTAAAGAACAGTACGGTTTAGATTTACAGAAATCTGCTGACCAATTACTACTAGATCCTGCGTACGATGCTATTCAAGGCACTCCTGAGTTTGAAGACGCCGTAATAAAAAACGCGCAAGAAAACGGATATTACGCAAATGGTGGATGGTTTGTTGATGAAACATCTAACGTTGGTAGGGCATTAGAACGTTCTGGGTTTGACGCTTGGGCTATCCCCGGACCTGACAACCAACTAACAGCGTGGACGGTAGGGCGTGGAATTACTTCTGCTGTAGCGGGTCCTGACTGGGCTGGCTATGGGGTTGCGTCTGGGTTTATTGACGCTGTTTCTTCTGTCCTTGGTGATCCAGTTACTTATATTCCCGGTGGGGCTATATCTAAAGCAGTTAAAGGAATTAGTGGCGGAAAGGTTTTAGTCGGTAGAGCACTTAAAGAAAGAAACGCTGCTTATGGGTTAACGTTACAGCAGGCTGATGTTGCGCGAGGAATAGTAAACGCCGATAGGGCACGCAAGGCGGCTGCTGGTTTACCTACGGAACCACAAATTAATCCGTCTGATGACATGGCTTTAAAAAGTATTGAAGAATTGACTGGAATTATTCGGGAAGCCAAAATTGCTCAAGCAACAACTGAAGCCACTTCTAGTGTTGCCGCAGATACAACTTATGCTGCTACACAAATGCGTGATTTACGTAGGGCGACTACTGAGGAGTATCACTTAAACGAAGTTTTGCTTACTGACACTAAAACTTCTAGGGGCGCGGCTGCTGTTACTGTATCTAGAGATTTGTGGAAAGAACATTTAGATTTGTACAAAGCGGGACCTGATGGTGAAATGGTTCTTGATTCCAAAGATCTTAATGCTTGGACTAAGACGTTAATGTCAGATCCGGTTAGGGCTGCTGAGTGGGACAAAATTGTTAGAGAGCAAGCAAAGTTGTCTCTTGATGGTGTATTGGATAAAGATGGGTTTGAGGGAGCCTCGCAATATTTAGATATTTTGGATCAGCGCATAGGGTTAAGTGTTAAGCGGGGTAAAGATATTCCGGCAGCGCAAGTAGAAACTGACGTTGCTAGGTTGTATGCCAGCACGGATGCTGCTGCTGACGAAGGAATGTTGTCTACGTTAACTTATAGCGGAGCGGTGTTAACTCAGGCTCCTGCACCAAATGCGGGAGTTTTGTCTACAGTAAATGGGATACCATCAATAACATATTGGTCTGGAACGGCAGGACCTAAGATGGTAGGTGCTACTGAGGTAGTGCCAGTAAAAATTAAAACTACAGTAATTAATGCTTTAACGGAGTTTCTTGACCGTCCGGGAATGTCAGGAACAAACGTATTATACGATACGAGCAACGCAGAAAGTATGGCATCTCAAGTATTGAATAACATAAATGTTGCTACCAGTCCGGCACGACTATTAACAACTCTACTTGGTAGAACTGATGTAACGTACGGACAAATCCTTAAATTAGCACAAAGCATTGGTATCGAAGGATATTTAGATGACGTGCTACGTAAAGTTAAAGTAGATGGTATTGGCGGATTAGACGTGCGTACAGGGCGCGGTGCGTGGATGGGCAATCATCCTAAGTTAGTAGCATACAAAACCGGTGATGATGCAAAAGCCACTGGTGAAAGTTTATCTTTGGATGGCAATCTTGAAGAAGAACTAGCGCTATTGGATACTAGTGGGGCCGTTCAGGTTGCTACTGACTTGCGGGCTTTACCGGTACGCGATGTACAGCACATGGGATTAGAAGCACGCACTAAGAAAAATACACTTTCTCAAACCTATTCTAACTTTGTTGCCGATTCGGTATTTAACGCTTTACGTAGAGAACAATCGCTTAATGGTGAAGTAGATGATATCCGCAAAGCGTTTGAAGATCCGACGACTGTTTTGCGCCGTAATTTGGCTTATACAATTGGTATGAAAAATACTAAAAATGGGTCGATCATGCTTGACGCTAAAGGAGTTAGGGAATTTATTTTTGGTTCCGGGCCTGCCTCATATTTGGCTAACAGAACGCTAGATGTACTGGCAGCGTTTATTCCTAAAGCGGATATTGAGAAAGCGTTAGATGCTGGCAAATATGCAGATAACCTCGGAACATTAACCGAAGAATACGACAGGGTATTAGAAAAAGCAGTAGGTGGTTTAATACTTATTACTAAAGGCCAGTGGGACCCAGAAACATATATATCAATAGCCGAAAACGCAATTAACGGCGGAGGCCGTGAAGGATTGTTAAATATTTTAGCGCCTCGTTTAGGATTTGATATTACTGCTGGAAGTATTGCAAAAACTACTAAGTTAGCAAGCGGTGATGGGGGACAGTATTTTCGCACATGGAGGACTGCTCATCCCCATGTTGCTAGAGCATTAGGGCAAATGCCTACTGCACGCAAAATAAATCTACAGAACTCTGACGAAATTATTGAAACTATACTTTTGTACGGTAGGTATGGAAAACTAGACGAGTCAACATTAAGCAGTCTTGTTGGTCGCGTAGCGGTTGATTCAGGAACACTAAAATCAGTGGGCGTAAATCGTATGGCGCTTGCTAAAACGTTTGATGCTCTTAGCGATAAAATGCTTACCACTATTCAGGAAAGTGGTACGGCTAGTGTGTTGTTTGCGGGAAAACGTGGATTGGCTCGCAAAACAGAAATATCTAACGCTATTCGGGCATCTACTCGGTTATGGCTTGGCGGTATGACGGATGAGAATAAACTTATTGACGACTTGGTATCAACAAATAGTGATGTTGCTAGAGTAATTAATTCGGATGGCGAGTCTATTGAAATGCCTAGTATCCAACTTGATACTGAGTTGGCGCAAGGATTTCTTGGGATGCCTAGCGTTGACGAGTGGGGTAGTGCATTAAATAGATTTACCCTTGCCGTGAATCGCATCGGTTTTGTTGGTAGTGTTGCTAAGGTTGCTAAAAATTTCTTTGACAACTTTTTCAGAGCGTCACTATTAGCGTTTAGGGCCGCATACGTAATCCGCAATATTGGGGAAATGCAAGTTCGCGCTTTCCTAAATGGGCATCAATCAATGCTTTCTGACCCGTTCACTATGGCAGGCATGGTCATGGGTAACGCTTGGTCTGCCCGCAGAGTGCGTAAAACGGCAAGCGAATATGTTGAAGCATCTGCGTTGTTAAAGGTGGAACTGGGGCGCGATCCTAAGAGTGCGGAAGTTTTAGAACGCATTGGCGTAAAGTCAAATGTTCTTGACCGGATGTTTGCCCCATATAAAGACACAATATTAGGCACATCGTTTGAAGTGGGCACTGACGAAAAGTTGGCGATAGCAAATCATGTTCAACAATATTTTTCGTTAATACGTCAGGCGCACTCATTAACTGATCCTCGCGTGTACAACGCTGCTATTCGCCAAGGGTGGCAGCCTGTAAGTTATGGGACTCCTAATTTCAATAAGGGGTGGGCGCACGAATTAATTATGTTAGAACGATCTGGCCTTGCAAGACTTGTTGTTAGTGGTCCTCCTGCTGGTTTTCAATCTAAGATTGTTAATGCTGGGACTGTTGGTACAGATTTGAAAGAGTTGTCAGTTAGTTGGTTGATGAGTGATGATAAGGGTGCGGTAAATGTTAGAGCGTTGATGGTTGGTGCTGATCCGAAATGGGCACAAATATTTAGCGACCCGGTTGCGTTACGTGAAACATTGTTTGATCATCCAACTAATAGTATTGCGGCGCGAGTTAATCAATTTACTAGAAATGATCCACGACTTAATGAATATATTGCTACTGGTTCTTTGCCTTATGGGATTAACGAAAAGTTGTCAGTTAAAAATATTACTGACACTGACCAGCGTATCCGCCAAATGGCCGGGGTACTGCAAAAATATTTTAATGATGACAATTGGGCTACCCATTTTGCCGATAATAAAGTTAAAGTCCCTTGGTTAGATCAGTTACCGAAGAAGGGCACTGGGGCTTTTGATCTATTCTTTAAGGTTGCCAATAGAATCGAGCGCATTGGTGCTGTTGGGCCTGAGTTTAGGTTGGCTTACTGGGACAGAATTGCAGAATTGGCTCCCGGATTGAATGCTAGTGAAATAGATCGGGCATTGAAGGCGGCAAGAACTACTTTGTCACCAATTAAACGGTTATCTGATGGCAATTTAGATAGCATTGGTAGGAATCATCCGGCGTTTACTGCTTTGAATAAAGCAAAAGAAACTAACAGCGATGGTATGTTGAAGTTGCAAGAGATTCACGACATGGCGTCCGACTATGCCGCTAATGAGGTGGCTAATCTATTTTATGATGCAGCAAAACGTAACCAGACATGGAATGCTTTACGGTTAGTGTTTCCATTTGGGCAGGCGTGGGGTAACACTATGTCTAAGTGGGCTGAGTTGGGGGCTAAGAATCCTATTCAAGTGTATAAGGCGGCAAAAGTATTTAATGCCCTTACACAAACTGGGTCTTCTGCTATTTATGAAGCAGGATCCGCGATGGGAGCCTTTGGACCGTATGGTCAATACGCTCCGGGTTTTGCGCCGTGGGATCAAGACACAAATGGTGGATTCTTTTATACAGATGAATATGGCGGCACATCTTTTGTGTTTCCGTATGTTGGCAGGCTATTGGCTGGAGCAGTTAATTTTAATGCTTTGCTACATGGTA
>Ga0181348_1000780_pt1 | contig 13914 bp, 15 predicted proteins | sample Su13VDMM110DN_FD_130092 | JGI IMG/M metagenome (GOLD analysis project Ga0181348, IMG submission 130092) | Freshwater viral communities from Lake Michigan, USA - Su13.VD.MM110.D.N | ecosystem: Environmental > Aquatic > Freshwater > Lake | place: USA: Michigan | collected 2013-07-16
AACAGATGAGACTGCTGTTAAGGAAATGTTTGCAAAATTTAAACCTAAAAAAGTAGTACACTTAGCAGCTAAGGTAGGAGGTATTATTGATAATATAGAACACCCACACGATTATTTTATTGACAATATAAAAATGAATACTCTTATGGTAGAGTATTCATTTAAAAATAAGATCACTCAGTTTATAGGTATGCTATCAACTTGTATTTACCCTGACACTGTACAAAATTACCCCATGGTTGAAGAAGACTTACATCGAGGACCTCCCACTGCTACTAACCTACCATACGGTTACTCTAAACGAGCTCTTGCTGTTCAAATTGACGCTTTAAACGCTCAGTACGGTACACAATATCAATATCTAATACCGTGTAATTTATACGGAGAAAATGATAAAATGGGACACAACAGTCATTTTATTGCTGCACTATTACAAAAAATAATTCAATGTGTAAAGGATAATAACAACGAAATAACTCTTTTCGGTACAGGTACTCCTTTACGTCAGTTTATGTATTCAGATGATTTAGCGTGGGTTATATATGGTTGTTTAAACAAGGAGATTTATGAAAGTTTCAATGTAGCAACTAAGCAAAATCTATCTATTAAAGAAATGGCTAACATTGCATTAAAAACACTAAACTTAGAACACATTAATATAACTTTTGATGTATCAAAACCAGACGGTCAATTTAGAAAAGATGTATCTATTGATAAACTAAATAAACTATTACCTACCTTTATCCCTTTAACTCTAGAAAAAGGTATTAAACTAGTATATGATAAAATTAGTAAGCGATACGATAGATAAAGCTGATATCAAGCATCTTATAGATTGGCTCTCACAGGAAGAAATTCCACGTTTAACTAAAGGTGAATTAACAATCGAATTGGAAGAGAAGTGGGCACGTAAAATAGGAACAAAATATTCTGTTTTTGTTAATTCAGGTTCATCATCTATTCTACTGACACTAGCCGCATTACTACAAACAGATAAGATAAAAAATAATAAAATCGTAGTACCTGGACTAAGTTGGGCAACAGATGTTAGTACGCCAATGCTATTAGGTTATGAGACCTTTTTGTGTGATTGTAACCTTACTGATTTATCTTGCGATATTGATCATTTAGAGACTCTCTTTAGAGAAGAATCCCCTTCTGTTTTTATCTTAGTTTCTCCTCTAGGTTTAGTACCTCAGATGGACAAAATTGTTGAGTTATGTCATACATACGATGTTATTCTGTTAGAAGATGTGTGTGAGAGTATGGGTTCTAAATTCAACGGTAAGTATTTAGGATCTTTTGGACTTGCGTCGTTCTTCTCAATGTATTTCGGTCACCACTTATCAACGATCGAAGGAGGATTTATTAATACAGATGATAAGAATTTTTATCACCTATTACTAATGATGAGGAGTCATGGCTGGGATAGAGATTTACCTAAATCCAAACAACAAGAGTTAAGAACAACCTATCAGAGTAGTGAGTTTGATTCACTGTATAACTTCTATGTACCAGGTCTGAATTTAAGATCGACAGATCTACAAGCATTCATTGGACTACGAGCAATTGATAAACTAGACAGCTACTCGAATATAAGAAATAGTAATTTTAATAAATACATAGAGTTATTAACTTGTAATGAATTACAATTATCAGTTCGTGAAACGGATTTTATTTCGAGCTTTGCAATACCTGTTGTTAGTAAACATAGGAACGCTGTAGTAGACGCGCTAATTAAAGAAGGGGTAGAGGTTAGACCTTTAATTGCAGGAAACATGGCTGCCAAGCCGATGTGGTATTTAAAATATGGTAAAACACCATTAAAGAATTGTGAACTTATTAACGAAAGAGGTTTTTATATACCTAATCATCAAGGCATAACTGTTAATGATATCACTAAAATTACAAACATAATTAACAGCATATAATGAAAAGAGCACTAATAACCGGTATTAACGGTCAAGACGGGTCGTATCTCGCAGAATTTTTACTAGAAAAAGGCTACGACGTACACGGTACACTAAAACGAAACTCTGTATCCGAAAATCAAACTTCGAGACTAAATGCAGTATACGACAAACTCAAATTACACTATGCTGACTTGACAGACGTAGCATCGTTAATTAACACCGTTCAGAAAGTTAAACCTACCGAAATCTATAATCTAGCTGCCCAGTCGCATGTTAGAATTTCCTTTGATCAACCTCTCTATACAGCTAACGTTACAGGAATTGGCACCTTAAATTTATTAGAGTCAGTTAAACTAATTAACCCGCAAATTAGAATTTATCAGGCGTCTTCATCTGAGATGTTTGGCAACTCAATTGATGCTGATGGTTATCAGAGAGAGACAACACCATTGAACCCTGTATCACCGTATGGCTGCGCTAAAGTTTTTAGCTATAATATCTGCAGGAATTACAGAAATTCGTACGGTATGTTTATATCTAATGGTATATTATTCAATCATGAATCTCCGAGAAGAGGAACTAACTTCGTCACTAATAAAGTGTGTAAGGAAGCAGTGAAAATTAAACTCGGTCTAGCTAACGATTTAAAGCTAGGTAATCTACAGGCTACACGAGATTGGGGTCATGCTAAAGACTATGTTAAAGCAATGTGGGAGATTCTTCAGCTAGATGCACCTGATGATTTTGTATGCTCTACGGGTATATCACATTCTGTGCAAGAACTATGCGAGTATGTATTTGGCAAGTTAGATTTAGACTGGCGTAAATATGTCAAGCAGGATGAAAAATTTCTAAGGCCAGAAGAGCTACATAACTTGAAAGGTAACTCAACGAAATTAATACAAGCTACAGGATGGTCACGAGAGTATACTTTCGAAAGTATGTTAGATGAAATGATTGAATATTGGAAAACAAGTACTGCTCTATAGGCATTAAATTTTACGTATTGTTGCTGTATTTTTTAACGAACTATATTATAATATCAATATGATTATAGATGAACCAATATACGATGGCAGTCTTATTAAGCAGCGGTTCGCATACCGTTTCTTTAAGAAACGAGTATCACCTGTAGGTAACATTGTAGCTTTCAGAGCGCCGATGTTTGTGAGTGATAATCTCATTGATCTCGAAGACTCTCTGAGTAAGGACTATATCTTTAGTGATGATGCAGTTAACTTTTGCTGGGAGATTCCTAACTTGTGTCCTTTTGGAGCAGTAGCTTTTCAGCGCTGGTTTAATGCTAGTATTGCTACCGCATTAGCAAGTCTTACAAACTTCAGTAAGATTACTCTAGATGGTGACGATTTAATGGTGTACGAGAACTTTATCGGGTCAGATAAAGTTCAACGAGAATACGGCAAGGCAAGTGTATCTATTACATACTCGAAAAATAATGTATCTATTGGTCATACTGGTATCAATATTAAGGCAGGTAATAAGGCTCCAGGCTTCGCCTTCTCGACTGGTCTTTCAGACGAAGCAGCGCAGACATTTATGGCTACTGTGTGTAATATCTTTAATGAATCGGTAGAAGATATTAGTGTAGCTACAAGTAAGGTTATTGTATGACCATTTTTGACCTATTTAAGGAACTCTTTTTTAAGAGTTCTTCGACGGATTGTAGAACAAGTGAAGGTTTACAGTTATTCTCGCCTTACATGATTAACCGTTGGTTATCATTCTATGGTAAGAATCAAGCATTGTTTGTTAACGAAACATTGAACAAGTATTCAGGTGTTCTAGAAGACAAACTGCATACTTACAATATGTATTTCAATCTAATACCTAAGATGGGATTTAAGCGTATTAGTTATGTTAAGAAACAAAAAGCTGAAGAAGGTAAAGAAATCGAACATCTTAATCTTCTAGCCTCAAATCTTAATATATCTACACGTGAGATAAAACAATACATGGATCTTTACAAACTTATAGGTAAATAGCCGTATGCCTCTAGACATTGATTTACTACCGACAACCCGTAGTCTTATTGACTTATCTTCTCATTCTTCTGGAGACTTCGGATTAGAAGATTACGAATTAACCTTTATATTGGATGATATTATTCTCGTCGAATATGTTGACATTTCTTCTGACGGTGATAGTATTACACGTAACGGTCTCTTTGTTCCAACGAACGCGCTTACAAAAGCCTGGAGAAAAGCTCGAGTTATTCTCATCGGTCCTAATGTTAAACACGCTAAAAAGGGTGATATTGTTGTCTTTCCAAACAATCTTGGTGTAACCGTATCAAACATGGATATTGAAGGTTACGGTAAGATTAAGAAAGGTGTATTTTTAAACGAAAGTAGAATATTTGGTATTTGCAAATCAAAACATGAAAGTACAGAGAGCAACCCTGGATAATATCCTATCAAACAATGTGTGTGAAGTTAGATTCACACGAAAAATACCTGTCGCAGGTAAGTCGTTGACAAGGCGTATGTGGTGCACAAAGAGTTATAATCTTTTGACATCAACAAACGGTAAAGTATCATTAAACTACAGAGCCCCAACTCACGCTAAGGTAGTAAATGAATCGTTAGATAATATTTTGGTAGTGTGGGATGTATTCATGCAAAACTACCGCGCAATTAATATGAACGATTGCGAATTATTGCAACAGTTACCAGCTGACGATAGTTTCTGGCAGTACTTTAACGAGAACCTTTACACTATGAGTGCTGAACAAAAAGCAGTATTTATGAATTCATGAAATTAGACCTTTATAGCGAATACTTTAAAAACCTGCTTCTTAGAGACGTTAATATACGTGTCAACAATAAGGTTATTAGGTCCGGTAAAATTAAAAATTTCGCTATTAAGCAGTTCTATATAAAATTATTCATCGAAAATAATAAAGGTCATGTAAGGATGTTAGAATTACCATACCCGTTCAATATTGTACAGGAAGGTAATCTAACATCCTTAAACTATAACATTAGCACCTTTTGCGGTGCTAATCGTGAACTCAAGTGTAAGTTAAAATTTCTAAGTAAAAAAAGTGTGAGTAAATTATATGATACAGTGGTAGATATTACTGTGGTTTAAACGAACTATCATATAATCAGTATTATGAGTTATAACCTATTGCAGCATTTTCCCGAGTCATATACTCCTAACACAGCACAGGTTAAATTATTAGCTAGTATAGATCAGGCATTCGAAGATGGTTACAAGTTTGTTGTTTGTTGCGCTCCTACTGGTTCTGGTAAATCATTTATTTCGAAGACTATTAGTAATAGTTCAAAAGAGCCTAGTAAAGAGTTTGTAGAGTTAATTACAAGTTATAATGCTTTTAAGCATAGCCATGGAGGTGGCTACGTCAACGCGGATGAGTGTAGTGACACTCCTTCTTTCGGGGCGTTTGCATTGACGATTACTAAGACCTTGCAAGATCAGTATAAGGAGATGTTTGATGATATCTCTGTTTTGAAAGGCAAGTCTAACTATCAATGTGCAATTGATGATAGCTATAATGTAGATATGGCTCCGTGTACCTTACTAAAGTCTATTAAAGAGGACTGTTGGTCAAAGAATAAGTGTCCTTACTATAACGCTAGAAATCAAGCACTAATCTCTAGCTTTGCGACATTGAACTACAATATGTTCTTCTCGCTACCCAACCATGTTAAAAAGCGTGAGTATCTTGTATGTGATGAGGCATCTGAGTTAGAGGATCAGTTAGTAAAGCAGTTCACGTGTACTGTTAACTTCGATACTCTCAAGAAGAGTGAAATTAATATCCCACCGTTCGATAGCTCTAACTATAGTAAAGCATTGAAATGGGTGAGTTTGATGTCTGTAAGAGTTAGTGAGCGTATTGATGAAGTAAAGGATATTATAACTAAAGGTTCAAAAGGTATAAAGACTCTTAGTAAGAACTTTATTGATGCACGTAAGGCTGAAATGCTCGTGTTGAGAGCTCTACAGACTAAACTTGTTATTCTTGAAGAGACATGGAGCTTTTGTGAATATATCTTTGAGACTGATTTTAAGTCAATAACCTTTGTACCTCTTAAAGTAGATAAACTATCAAGGTTCTTGTTTAACTTTGGTGAAAAGGTAGTTCTTATGTCAGCTACTATTATCGATCATAAGAACTACTGTAAATCCTTAGGTATTGATCATTATAAGTATATAGAGGTAGATTCATCGTTTGACGCTAAGAATGCACCTATTTATGTGAATACTAAAGTAAAACTCTGTTATAGTAATCTTAATCAAAATCTACCTAAGATAAAGAAACAAATCATGGAGATCTGTGAGTTTCATAAGAATGAAAAAGGTTTAATTCATACTCATACCAATATCATAACTAACTACTTAAATAAAAATATCAATGAAAAAAGATTCTTATTCAGAGAACCTGGAGTTAACAATGAAGATATCCTACAACATCATTATGAATCGTCAGATCCAACCGTTTTGGTATCGCCTTCAATGGGCTATGGGGTTGATCTCAAAGATGATTTAGCTAGGTTCCAGATTATCATTAAGGCTCCATATCTACCTATGAATGATAAGCGTATTGAAAAGCTGATGAAGCTAGACGCGAGCTGGTATACAAATAAAATGCTAGGTACGCTCATTCAGTCGTGTGGTCGAGCTGTTAGGTCTAAACTGGACTACTGCGCTACTTATATATTAGATGGTGCTATTATCGAGAGCGTTATAAAAAATAAGAATAAGTTACCTAAGTATTTTCTAGATAGATTTGTTTGAATAAATACGGTATACAGTTAGAATAACTATGAAGGCCTATACCTATAACGGAGAGTTTAAAGATCTATTGACCCAGTTTGTAGCGGCCTTTGATGATGTAACTATTAAGAGGTATAATAATCAAAAAGAACCTCAAGAGGAAATACAAGTTAGATATGTTCTCGCTCCTAAGCAGCGGGTAATGTATGATATAGTTAATAAAGCTCAAAACTTAACTCTTCCTGTTGTAGCAGTTAATATAACTACAATTGAGAGAGATAATAATAGAGTTTTTAACAAGCTAAATAACTTATATACATATACTTCTGAAATAGATAGTGCAGAAGTAAAAATGCCAGTACCTATCAACATAACTGTAAGTATGTCAATACTTGCAAGGTATATGGAAGATATGGATCAAATACTTTCTAACTTTATACCGTATAGCAATCCTTATGTTATACTTTCATGGAAAGAACCATCAAATATAACAAATGAAGTATTCGAGATAAGGTCTGAGGTGCTATGGAACGGTAGCATAACAATGACATCTCCAATAGACACCACATTTAATGATAAGATAAGAATTACAGCAGACACATCATTTGTTATCAAAGGATGGATCTTTAAAAACAAAAACGAGATAGCTGCACCTATCTATTTTATAGAAACAAACTTTACTCAATTATCAGGTTCTAGTTTAAACATATATTCAGACACAAACCTAGACACTCTATCATCCACAGATACTGACACATTTAGAATATCAGCATATCCTGGTATGACTAACTTGTGGCACAACTACCAGTCTAATCTACAACCAATACGAAGTGCATACAGTATCAAAGCATCGTTAACAGGCAGCAATACATATCTTGTATATGGTTCAAATTACGACTATACAACTCGGGTACTATTGAGTTCTAACAATACATCACTATATAATAATTTAACATCTGTGAGTACTGCACGTATGGGTGTTGTATCTGGGTTCAGTGTACCTAATTATACTATATTAACAGATAACATACTAAGCCTATCTATACCATACACCGCAAATGCCGGTAAAATAGATATAGTAATTGTCAACCCTGCAGGCTTTGCTCTAACCTCTGCTATTAGTGGTGTAAGCTTACAACTCAATTGATAATTAAAATTAAGTAATAAATATACAAAATGTCTGAGCTCTCTACATCACCTAACAACAACAAATCATACGTTTCTGACGATGGTAGATCATCTACATTTGGTAGAAATTTAGTTAATTATATACAAAATAAATTACCATATACAAGCGCTCGTCAGGAAAACGATCAACTAAATACCAAGTACAAATACTTTCGCAAAGCGGGTATCAGTAGAGCAGAAGCTCTAGCTAAAAACTCTGTATCATCATCAAACGAGTTTAATAACCTACCAATAGGTGATATAGGTAAAGATACATCTTTCGGTGATGTAATGTATGCTAATATCCAGCAAGACAAAGGCGGCAGGTTACGCGACTATCGGATAATGGCTGCTTACTCAGAAGTCGCAGACGCTCTAGATGAATTGTGTGACGAGACAATTAACGAGGACGCTAATAACTACATTGTTAATTTAAATTTAAAAAACCTGAGTACAGATCTATCTTTAAAAGATAAACACACTATTGAAGATGAGTTTATAAAGTATGTAGACTACTTCGACCTTAAGAATAGAGGGTGGCAGTACTTTAGACAGTTATTGATAGAAGGTGAGGTATTTTTTGAGTTAATTATTCACGAGGATTATACTCGTGAAGGTGTTCTTGGTGTTATTAACTTACCAGCTGAGTTAATAGATCCTGTATATAATAATATACAGAATATGATTGTAAAGGGATTTATATATCGTAAACCTATATATAACCCTAATAATCCAAACAAGCTAGAGAAGATGGAATATATCCCTATGGAGGAGAATCAAATCGTATATATTGATTCAGGGGTATATAATGAAACCAAATCTTTTGTAATACCATTTATTGAGAATGCTCGTAGACCATATCGTCAATTAAGTCTTATTGAAGACTCTATTGTTATTTACCGTCTTGTTAGAGCTCCAGAACGATTAGTCTTTAATGTCGATGTAGGTAATATGCCTCCACCGAAAGCTGAGTCTTATCTCAAGAAACTTATTCAACAATATTGGAGCAGAAAGACTTTCGACTTAGATCAAAACGATGTTGTTAAGAAGTTTAACCCTCAGTCCATGCTAGATGCTTTTTGGTTTGCAAAAAGAAATGGTACAGAAGGTACAACTGTTACAGAATTAAAAGGAGCTAACAACTTAGGGGAGTTAGCAGACCTAATGTTTTTTATAAAGAAATTATACAGGTCGCTTAAGGTACCAGCATCCCGCCTCGATCCTGCAGACGCAGTAAAAGATGGTACAGAGATACTAAGAGAGGAATTAAAATTTGCAAAAGTTGTTATACGTATGCAACAAAGGTTTGCTGCTGGTCTCAAGAAAGGATTTGTAACTCACTTAAAGTTAGCTGGGTTATGGGATAAGTACGAATTAACTAATAGTAATATAGAGGTAAATTTTAATGTACCTACTAACTTCTATGAAATGCGTGAAAATGCTCGCCTAGAAGGTAAAGCTAATAATTTTACTAGTTTAACTACTAGCGAATTTATATCTAACACATACGCTCAGAAAAAATACCTAGGATGGACTGATAAAGATATTTTAGCTAATAGAGAATTCCTTCGGAAGGATGCAGAACTAAAATGGGAGTTAGAGCAAATTAGTGCAGCAGGTCCAAACTGGATGGAAGCTATGGCATTAGGTACCGATGGACAAGCAGGTGGTGATATTACAGGCGATCTTGGTGGAGGTGGTAGCCCTGGAGGTATACCATCATTTGGAGGAGGCCCAGCCGATACTGGAGCTGCACCAGCAGCTGAACCGCCATCAGGTGCAGGTGCACCAGCATTGCCGCCTGCTACATCAGCTGGTGACCAGGTACCAGCTTAGTATTAAAGTTATTCGAGAATACTAAAAAGCGGCTATAAATAAAGATATGGCCGCCGCGTGTGAAGTATCACCTATATCAGCATTTCTCTCCACTAATTTAAATAGCAAAATAGAATGCTACGAGCGGTTAGGAGAACGTATTAAAAGATCATTAGGTTATCCTTTAATATCATTAGAAATACACCAAGATCAATTATTTGAAAATATCCAAATCGGTGTTGAGATGTTTTCTAAGTTCGCCGGTTATACACGAGAATATCTCATATTCGATTCTAATTTATACGAGCGTAACAAAGGTATTCGGTTAGATTACCTATTCACTATTGCCAATACAGAAAGAACGCCGGAGCAGAAGGTATCGAACAGCCCTGCCGTACCTGACCCGAATCATAATATATCAACTCCTGATACTGTATTTATTGCTACTTCAGGTATAGCAGGTAGTTTATTTAGTTCGTCATCTGGCTTATCTGCTTTGTTTAGTGCCGGTGTAGATCAGTTTGATATATTAGATCGAACCCTGTACAGTAGCATAACCGGTTTCTCACCAGCCTTGTCAGCTGTATTTAAAACTTCAGCTAAAAAGACTATAACTCTAGAATGCGTACCAACAACAGCTACTACATATAGTAATGCATTTGACTATGATATAATGGATTACCGTAAAGTTGTTGAAGTAGTAGAGTTTGAGGAAGGTTCGACGACTGGTATTAATACTTTATTCACTCTTGAACAAACTCTAGCGCAACAAACATATTTTAGTTATGCTCTAGGTAATTACGGATTTGATCTTCTCTCTTGGTACTCATTAAAAGAGTTTATGGATACCCGAGAGAAACTATTAGCTACAACTCGTGACTTGAAGTTTGACCCAAGGACTCAATATTTGACTATGTACCCGCAACCTAATCTAAATAGATTTTATGGGGTTATATCGTGTTATGTCGAAAGGCCTATAAGAGACTTAGTCAAAGAACAGTGGGTATATCAATATGCTCTAGCTTTAAGTAAAATATCGATAGCTAGAGTTAGAGGCAAATTCGGAGGGGTTTCCTTGTTAGGGGGTGGCTCTTTAAGTTACACCGATCTTCTACAAGAAGGTTTAACGGAAAAGAAAGAATTAGAAACTGCTCTATACAAAGGCACAACGCCAGGTTATGGGGATTCAGAACCAGCATTCTTCTTTGTAGGTTAACGATGAGCTCAAAATATAAACAAGGTATATACAAGCCTATTAACGGTAACAAGTTTATAGGTAATACCGCAACCTATAGATCAGGTCTTGAATTAAGATTCTTTAGATTCTGTGATTATAACCCTAATATCATTAAATGGTCAAGCGAATCAATAGTGGTACCTTATATATCTCCTCTTGACGGTAAAGTTCACCGCTATTTTGTAGATAATTACATAGTGGTTAAGGAGGGTAATGCTGTTAACAGATATTTGATAGAAATTAAACCCTATAAACAAACTTTACCACCTGCTACCAAATATAAAAAGCAAGCACACTTAATATACGAGCAGTCAGCTTGGCTAGTTAATCAAGCCAAATGGGAAAGTGCTCGCGAATATTGTAAAAAACACGATTTACAGTTTTTAATAATAACAGAGAAGGATTTGATAACTAAGAGATGATAAAACCTATAAAAATACATTGTAAGCTATAAATAAAACTATATGTCGTTAAAGCTTAATCTTCTAATCGGTCAAACAGCTCACGAGGATTCGTTTGAGTATATCGTTGAAGAAACTAATCGTAATACACCATCTAATCTCTATATTAAAGGGCCATATATGATGGCTGAAGGTATCAATAAGAATCGACGCATTTACCCAATAGATGAATTACGTGCTGAAGTAAAGCGTTACAATGAAGAGATGGTAAACACTGGTAGAGCGATGGGTGAATTGAACCACCCAGCTGCTGCAGATGTTAATCTCGAAAGAGCGTGTCATATAATTACAGAATTATACGAAAAAGATAATGTATTTTACGGTAAGTCTAAAGTCTTAACTACACCGTGTGGACATATTGTTAGATCACTAATTAATGATGGAGTTAAAGTAGGTATGTCGTCTCGCGCTCTAGGTACACTTGAAGAACAGAGAGATCACAACATTGTACGTAATATTAAGCTAGTAGCTGTTGACTGTGTAGCAGACCCTTCGTATCCGCAAGCTATTGTATCTGGACTCTTAGAGTCAAAACAGTGGGTTTTAAATGATTATGGTAAGTTCGAAGAAGTATACGACAACTTTGAAAAGAGACTAAGTAAACTTCCTAAGAAAGATGTTGATGGGTTTTTATTAGAACAGATAATGAATTTCATTAATAAGCTATAAATACTAATATGAAAGTTTCGACTCGAGAAAATCAAGTAACAACTGAATACCAAGGTATTCAGAAATTTATTTCTGCCATTTCTTCAAAAAATTACGCGGCAGCTAATAAATACTTAAAGAGCGTTATTGAGCTTAAACTCAAGACTCGTATTAATAATCAGCTCGATACCCCTTTATTCTAAACATGAAAGTTAAAAACATTTTACCGGATCAAGTTAAAGAACTTCTCACAGAGGATTCTTTAAACACTATCGAGAACGCTCTTCAAGAAAAGACCGCTCTTTTAATTGAGACAGCGTTAATTGATCAAGATGAGCTTTACTCACAGAAGCTCGAGCAGTTAATCAAAGCTATCGATAAAGACCATACCAGTAAACTTAAGAGAGTTGTCGAATCTATCGATACATCAAATGCCAAGAAACTTATTCATGTTGTAAAGCGTTACGAATCAGAGCTTAATAAAGGTGCTCGTAAGTTTAAAACAACTCTTGTCGAATCTATTTCTGATTACCTTGAAGAGTATATCGACGAAGCTATACCTGTTCAAGCAATTGCTGAAGCTACAAAGAATAAGACAGCCCTAACAGTACTTTCCAATCTTCGTAATGTACTAGCAGTTGATTCTGCTCTTATGAAAGAGTCTGTCAAGGAAGCAGTTACAGATGGTAAGAATCAACTTAATACACTTACAGCTCGGTTAGCAAAATTAGAGAACGAAAATAAAGTATTAAGAGAGTCATATCAGAAGACCAAAGCTGATCTTATTCTTGAAGAAAAGACATCAAGTCTGCCAGAGAAAAAGAAAGAGTATATTAAGAAGGTCTTAGGTGACAAGACACCAAAGTTTATCGAAGAAAACTTCGATTATACACTACGGCTTTTTGATAAAAAAGAGCGCGAAAATATCGCTCAGATCAAAACTGAAGCCTTTAACAAACGGGTAGTAAAAGCCGACGCACCTCGTGTTATACACGAACAAGCCTCCAACACAACAACTAACCCCTACGTAGACGCTTTACAGCGCAACCGATAATTTTTCACCCTAACAATGAGGTGTTTTAGACACCTGAGTACCATAGATTTAATCTATGAAGGTCGAATAAAAGGAAAAAAATAAATTTATGAATAAACCACAGTCATTTATTGATAGATCAAGAGCTGAGACACTTCTAGAGAAGTGGGCCCCAGTACTTGATTTCAAGTCAAACTCTATTAAGGAAATTGATAACGAGAATACTCGTCTCAATACTGCCATTCTTCTTGAGAACCAAGAGAAATGGTGTTTTGAGCAGTCTTCCGCTGGTCAGGGCGGTGCCTTTGGTACCAACTCCGGCGGCCAGTTCAATCCTTCAGGATCGATTAACTCAACCGATAGCTATGCTAACGGTGATGCTCGTCTACCGAAGATCCTTATACCGATGATTCGTCGTACGTTCCCCGAGTTGATTTCTAACGAAATCGTCGGGGTACAGCCTATGTCAGGTCCAGTTGGTCTTGCTTTTGCCTTACGGTATAAGTATGATTCTACAGGTCTTGGCTCAGGTGGCGTTGACGGAGGCGCCGGTGGTGTTACCGCAGGTCGTCCATCCCGGGCTCAACCCACATATGGCTCTGGCACCGGTATAAACGAGCTTGGCTATCAACACTTAGATACCAGATTTACAGGTACGTCTTCGACGGTCCTTTCTGGTAATACTGAATGGTCATTTGCTGCACAAGATCAAGGTGTTGCTGAAATTCTCAAGAACTTTGAGATTCAGAACAGCATCCCACAGGTTAACGTAACCTTCGAGAAAACAGCTGTTGAAGCTGGTACTCGTAGATTAGGTGCCCGTTGGTCCGTTGAGCTTGAACAGGATCTTAAGAACATGAATGGTATCGATATCGA
>Ga0181348_1000781_pt1 | contig 13901 bp, 8 predicted proteins | sample Su13VDMM110DN_FD_130092 | JGI IMG/M metagenome (GOLD analysis project Ga0181348, IMG submission 130092) | Freshwater viral communities from Lake Michigan, USA - Su13.VD.MM110.D.N | ecosystem: Environmental > Aquatic > Freshwater > Lake | place: USA: Michigan | collected 2013-07-16
TACGCATTGTGTATCCATCATTTGTTGAATCAACAAATTCAAATCCTGCGTTATGTATTCTTTTTGCAACTTCTTCAGGTAATAATCTTTTTCCTGCAATTCTCTTTTTATATGATTCACTTATTTTTATTGATGATGAAGCAAGTGTTGGGCAATTTTCTTTTGTTTTCCCTTTATTCCAGCTTTTCAAATCACCGCTTTTGAATTTTCTTTTCTTTGTTTCAGACATCTTTAAAAGAGCACTAGAATTTGATTTGTCAAGTCCTGTTTGCCATGACACTAATCTTCCTGATTCGTAGCCTTCCTTCATTGTTTTCGATTTTTTTTCTGCTGAAATTGCAAGTCGTTTATCTGTTTCAGAAGTAAGTCCCTTGTTCCAAGAAGAGTGCTTACCTGATTCAAACGACTCTTTACGAGTGATTTTCATTTTTTCAATTATTGTTTTGTCACTAAACACAGAATAAATTCTAGCGTTGTGACCACGATTGACGTTTGGGAATCCATAGCGCCATCCTTTCCAAAGAAGCGGCGTAGAACATCCACATGCGCAAACGGGTTGAATGCCTCCAAGAATAAACTCAACGTATTCTTCTTTATCAGTTTTGTTGTGTGTGTCATGAAGATGTTTCACAAATTTCTTTTCGAGTCTACACTTAAACTCACACCTTCTACAGCTATATTCAAATGCCATGAATAATACTATTCAGTGTGCACGATTGTAAAGGTCTTTGTAACACAAAAAAGCCGCAGTCTTAAAGACTGCGGCTTTGATGCTAATCACTAAATAATGACTAGTACTGAAGGCAACAGTTATCAAACTGAAGCGTTAGAGCAACTTCTGTTGCATCTTCAGAGCTGTAATCAAGATCACCGAATGCAGCGGATGTGATTTGTGCACCCTTTATATCCCAAAGCTCTACTACTGTTCCGATTGGATCAAGAAGCTTTAGCTGCAGGTCTCTCTTATAGAAATCTGCGTAACCTGCTCTGCCGGAAACTGATTCGTAATGAGTACGTACCCATTCCATGACCTGTTGTGCGCCGGATGGAGCAATTGGATCGTAAAGAGTTACTGAGATTGTACCGAACTTTGCCTTACCTGCAATGTAGCGAACGGTGTTAATCCAGTGAATTTCTGTTACGCCAACGTCAATCTGCGGTCGAGCAGTTGATTTGACAAGGAAAGCGTCTACTCCCTCTATGCTTAAGACCCAACGAAATTTCCGCTTTGGTTCGAAGCGATTCGGAAGCATGTCCGTTACTGAAAGTGTCTCTGCCATTTTGACTCCTGACCAGTTGAATTTTTTGGTCTCAATATTACTTATTGAGTAGTTCAAAGTTTAATTTTACTTTTTTTGATTACATACACACCAAATGTAAATACACTAATACATAATAACGGTGGGTTATGACAAAAAGAAAGTTCAAATGTTCATTATGTGACTTCGAACACGGTAAGTCGAAAGGATTTCAATTACATCTATTGAGTCATGGATACGAAACTATCAAAGAAGCATATGTAGCAACTTTTTTGAATGGCGTTCACCCAGTATGCGCTTGTAATCTTTGTGGTAAAGAAACAGTCTTTGCTGGTTGGAGGAGTGGCTTCACAAAATTTATAAACGGACACAATGCGAACCTGAAATCTTCGTATAGTGAAGCAGAAGCAAACTTGATTTCTGAAAAACGTAAAGATGCGCTTCGTGGTAGAGTCGGATGGTCAGCAGGTTTGTCAAAAGAAAACGATGAAAGACTTGCAAGTGCTGCAAAAACAAGAAGTGTAACAGTCAAATCTCAATTCGACAATGGCAGAGTTCAATGGTCAAAAGGTCTTACAAAAAGAACAGATGAAAGATTAGCAGAATTTTCCAACGATATACGTGCAAAATTCAAATCTGGTGAGCGCGTTGCATGGTCAGTAGGTTTAACAAAAGAGACTTCATCAAGTCTTAGAAAAATGTCTGAATCATTAAAAGTCGTGTTTAATGAACCAAAACGTCGTAATCGTCTTGATGGACTAAAACGATTAAATAGCGTCGAAATATTGAGAAGAATAAACGAACACGCAACAAATTTCGAAATGATAACTGATGTCAACGAATACAGGGGACAAAACGAAGAAAACCTCAGCTTTCTTTGTAAGAGATGTAATCGCGAAGAGATGTATTCGCTTGTCTCAATCTGCGCAAACAGTTGCAGATTTTGCGATCCTGCAGGCTCTTTACCACAGATTGAAATTAGCAAGTATATAAACTCACTTGGATTTGAAACAGACATTTGCAATAGAGAGATTATCTCACCTTATGAAATAGATATCGACGTTATTGGGAAAAGCTTCTGTATTGAATTTAACGGACTGTATTTTCATAGTGAATTGTTCAAGCATCCAGACTATCATGCAATGAAGACTAGACTATGTGAAGAGAATGGAAAACGTCTGTTTCATGTATTCAGTGACGAATGGGAACAGAAAAAAGACATCGTGAAGTCTATGATAGCGCATAAATTGGGAGTAATGACGAATAAAACTGGCGCAAGAGAATGCTCTATTGTAACGTTGAGTAGTAAAGACAAAAGAGCTTTCTTTGATGAAAATCATATTGACGGTGACGTGAACTCAAAAATAGCGTTTGGGTTGGTTGATTCAGATGGGATACTACTTGCAGCTATTTCTCTTAGGAAACCTTTTCACAAGAAGCATGTTGGAAGACTTGAAGTTGGCAGGTTTTGCACAAGAAGATTCCATTCTGTGCAGGGTGGTCTATCAAGACTCACGAAACAAGCGTCAATATATGCAAAAAAGAACGGATTCTCAAGCATTATGACATATGTTGATTCCAGACACGGAACTACCAAAAATTATCTTGCTGCTGGCTATTACATCGAAGGAATAACTTCAAATAGGTTCTGGTGGACAGACACAAGAATCAGAATTGACCGATTTAAGGTCAAAGCTGACAAGAAAAACAAAATGAGTGAGCGTGAAGTAGCAAACCAGCTTGGAGTTACCAAGATCTGGGGTTGCCCAAACTTCACGCTCACTATTTCAATCTAGACGATTAGTTCGTTAGATTTGTGCGCCTGCATTCGATACAACGAAGTCTAGTGATACGAACTCGATAGACTTGGTGGGCTGGATGAAGATCTTGCCGCGGATCGTGTTGTTGTCCACGTCTGCTTGTGTGGTTGTTGTGGTATCAATTTTCACCTTGTAGCGATCAACACCCTGTTGTGACTGAATCTGCTTCAGGATTGGATCAACAAGTGCAGCAAATCTCTTTAGTGTTGATTCACGATTTGGCTCGAACAGGATGGTGTTAGCAACTGTGCGGACTCTACGTCTAAGTTCAATCAGCAATCTTCTAACATTTACTCTGTCAAGTGCAGAATCTCTTGCAAGGAGTGTTTTCTGACCAAAGACTATTGGAGCATTTGACCCTTGCACTGTTGTGATTGGGTTGATGTTCACTTCGTAAAGTGTGTCTAGATTTGTTCTGTTCAGTTTGACCTGAGTTTCTATAACATCTTCAAGTGCGCCTCTGCTGAAACCTGCAGGAGCAAACCATGGGTATGCAAGCTTGTCATTGAGCGAGAATGCACCAAGAACTGCTACTGATGGAGGAACAACCATGTTTGTCTTAGTTGTTGGGTCTGTAATAACTACGTCTGGGAAGTATGCTGCTGCAAACGATGAATCAAGACCTCTATCTGATAGTTTTGTTGATGTAAGTGCAACTGAGACTTGATCACTAGAGCCAGTTATTACAATAGAAGAATCATTTACACTCTCAATGTCAATCAAGTAAAGTGCATCAAATCTATTCTCTACTGAATCAATTGCGTAGTCAACAACTGTTGCTGTTCTGATACCAGGAATAGCAAGAAGCTGAATGTCTACGTCTGCCTTTTCACCAAGGATATCTATTGCTTTTCTATATGCAGCACTTGTTGGGCCGAGAGGTCCAAATTGTGTTGTTGTATAGTCAGACTCTCTCTTAGCAGCGTTATTTGTAAGATCAGCCAAGTCATCGTTGAATAAGTTGACCCCGTCGAATCCACCTTGTAAGAAGAATGTAAACTTCGAGAATCTACGAGTTGTTGAGTCTGAAAGATCTGCAGGCTTCAGATATCTTTTTGATGCATCTGCGGTTGTTGCGGGGTTTCTAGTGTATGATGCAGATGTCCATAGCTTAGAATCAGGTAGATCAAGAGATGTGGTGTAAACCTGAATCTGTTCAAGTGAGAACTTGTTGTAGTTGAATGCGTCTGCAGTTGTTGAATCACCGAGCCATGGATTTTCCCATGTAGTATGATACTTGGGAAAGTATTTTGTAAGTGATGTTACTGAGTAATTCTGATATTCATTTTTGTTAGGTTCTGCAATAGAATCGTTTACCTCAAACTGAACACCCCAATGAGCGTTTGTTACTGTGCGGATTGAGTTACCTGTTCCTGTAGTTATTTTTCTCTTCAATGGAACTGGGGGTTGTTTTGGACTGGCAAGACCAGCGTTTGGACTTCCAGCAACCGTAAGATTTCCTGCAGTGTTTAGATACCAACTGCCCTTGAATCCCATTGGGAGTGAATCTGCAGGTACTTCCTGATTCTGAACATTATCGTCCATTGCTACTCTAATGTAGTTAGACACATTAGGATATAGCCCATCAACAACTAACTTCTGTGAACCGACCTCTCTATCAAAATCGTAGTATGTGTTAATATCACCGATCATTTTAGCAATGTATCTTTGTGCATTCGGGTTTAGTGAAAGACCGATGAAGTTTTCAAGAATTATTTGATTGTTATCAGTGTCTTTGAAGTCTCTGACATAGAGATCAAAAGTGCCGTATAATGAAGTTGGGTCTGTAGATGGTGTAAGATTTCTAATAGAGATCTTAACCTTCGTGTTTGCATATTCACCATCATCAAGCGCGTATATCTTGAAGAGGTCTTGCTCAGTTCCACCAAACTTCTGTGACATTACGTAAGGTGAAAATGCTGTTTGGAATCTATCTTCAAAACTTTCAAAGTTTGGAATTGTTGTAGAGCCAAAGTTTCGTGCAAGTGAAGATGTAAGAACGAACGCAATGTCTTGGTATGATGAATTACCTGCGGCCCATGAACCAGTGCTTGTAAGACTAGAGCCAGTTGGCACTGCATAAGCGTCATATACATCATACGAAGCATAAAGACAGTGACCTGCAGCTTCTATCAAACTCATGTCAGTATTGAAAACTGATGCAAAGTAGCTTGTTGAAGAAGGGTTGAAGCTTGCTGTGATTGTGTTGCTATATGAATCTGATGTTTTGTGACCAGACAAGAATAGAACGAAATCTTGCTTTGAGTTGTTAAGATCAATAGTTCCGGTTGGATACCCTATGATTGATGCTGCTGCAGTTGATGCTGACAGTACGTTGAACGATGATGCTGCTGATGACGATAATGATGCAATAACACCACTGGGCATCATCAAAACACCACGAACTATCGGAACTGCTGTTATGTTTGATTGTAGACCGGCTTCTGAAAGGAAGGTTGAACCTGCCGATTCAGACATGAAACATCCAAGAAATGCTGTGCGTCCAAGTGTTAAAACAGTGGAAGCAACAGTGTATGTGTTGCTTCCAAGATCACCGTTTGCTTGCACTGTTTGATTTCCGACCACGAAGCCAGAATTTGCAACCTTGCCTGTGCCATCACCTGTTGTTGTTCTTGTTTTGCCGTCGCCAGCTCCAAGAACCCTTAGATAGACACCTGCCTGTGAATTCTTCAGCCATTCGTACATTGCAACTGGGCCGAATTTCTCGCCGTCGCTTGGACCGAATTTGCTTGAAAACTGTTGATAATTAGCAATAAGAACAGGTACGAATGCAGGTCCTCTATTAGCAGTGCCAATTACACCTGCAGGTGTTCCAATTGCAACGGTTGGTGAAGCGCCTGAAAGATCAATTTCTCTCAGACTAACCCCGGCACTCTTAAAAGTAAGTTCAGCCATCTAAAAACTCCTGTACTTCATAAAGTATATATTATTCAAACTGCACGCCCGAAGGAGTGATTACAAAGTCTATTGCAATAAATTCGACTGTGCGTGTTGGTACTACAATAATTCTTCCATTCACTCTATTCACTGCTACATCAGCATCAGTGTTGTTTGTACCGTCCATTACTACTCTAAACTTTTCAATACCTGCTTGAGCCTGGATCAGTGCAAGTTGTGGGATCGCTGATGAAACAAATTTTGCACGTGTTGCGGGTGTATTCTGTTCGAACAGCATCTTGTTTGCAATTCCAGAAATAACACGTTTCACTTCAATCATTAATCGACGGACGTTGACTCTATCAAGCGCAGATTTTGCAAGTTGTAGGTTCTTCTGCCCGAATATTACATAACCACCTTGTGGGAATACTGCAATCGGATTAATTTTTGCATCATACAGAGTGTCTCTGTCACCAGAGTTGAGTCGTACATGCACATTTCTTACAAAATCAAGTGCTCCTCTATTGAAGCCTGCAGGGGCAAACCAGGGATATGCTACTTTGTCATTGAATGCCATTGCGCCAAGAACTGCAACAGATGGTGCGACTCTTACACGTCTTACATTGACACTATCGTCGATGAAAACATCTGGGAAGTAAGCTGCAACATAGTTGTTATCAAGATTGAGTGAAGTCAATGTTTCTGCAGTGTATCTAACATTCGGGCGAGCAGTAGAATTATCCCAAATACGATATTCGCTATCATCATAATGAGGAATGTCTCTTACATAGAGTGCAAGTGAAAAGTCTCTTATTGCTTCAGAAGCATAATCAGCAATTAATGTTTCTCTGATACCCGGGATAGCAAGAACATTGACATTTGAAGAGAATTCATTTGTCATGATATCAACTGCTGATCTGTAAGATGCCACAATGTTGTTGTCTACACCTGTTCCTGCAGCATTTGCCACTAACCCAGTTTCAATTGCTCCAAGAGCCTTTCCGTCACCATTTGCTGCGCTTGATGTTTCAGTTGATGATGATCTATCGTTCATTTTGCGATTGTCACTATCAAGAATGTTCAGACCATCAAACCCACCGAAGAAGATATTTGTAAACTTCGCATATGGTGTGAATCTGTTGAACACAATAGAAGACGATTGTACAAGTGTTGCTAGTGTAACTCTACTTGAAGGGCCGTATGTGATATTATATGTTGCTGCGTTTGGAAGACCATTTCTTACATATGCAGCCTCTTTCATATGAGCTTCTGCTGTACCAGTAACATCGCTAATTGCAGTATTAGCTAAAGCAACTCTTGCAAGTGTGAATTTATTTGCATTGAATACATCTGCTGCAGAACCAGTTACAAGTGTATCCTGAAGTGAGATACCTTGAAATTTTGTGTATGCAGTGACTAATGGATTCGCTAGTGCTCCAAGATTTGCATTAAGAATTGCGTTAGTCATTGATGATGTTAGAGGAACTGATGTCCCCATAACACCCCAGAATAGACGTGAGTCTGATCTTTCATTTGCTCCAGGTGACCCAATATTATCAGCAGATGAAGTAGAAACTTCACCACGAGTGACCTTGAATCTAAAGGGTAATGGAGGAATTAGAGAACCAGTAAGACCTCCTGAGCCATCAGTTAATTGTTCTGCAGAGCCGCTTCCTGTAAGGCGATATCCTGAAGAAAATGTTTTATTATCAAATGTAAGATTACCGGTTCCATCAAAGAGAGAATCAGATGTTTTTAGAACTGGGATTCCTCTAAATCCAAATGGAAGAGCTCCAGCAGGAACCTCACCGGCTTCAAGTAGAGAGTTCATTACAATTCTAACACGAGTGCTTTTATTAGGGTACTTCCCAGAGATTATTAGACGACGTTCTGATTTTTCATCAGTGTCAAAGTTGTAATAAACTTTTTTGTCTCCGATTGCCTTTGCAATATAATTTTCAGAGTTAGGGTTTAGTGAAACCTTGGCATATCGTTCAAGTACTTCTGGTGTCAAGTCGTCATCATAGAATGATCTAACAAGAACATCGAAGGATCCGTAAGGACTTGCTTTGTCTGTAGATGCGATGATATTCGCAATAGAGACTTTTACCTTATCATTTGCCCATGTACCATCACTGATATTTTCAAAGTGAAAAAGATCATATTCAAATTTGCCGAATGGCTGTGAGATGAAAGATGTTGTGCGAGGAGTTGTAAACCTTGTATCAAATCTTCCGAATTTTCCACCGTAAGTACCTGAACCAGAAAGAATAGCAATGTTATTATGATCAGGATTTGAAGATACTGGTGCTACCTCCATGTCAACAGGAAAGTCTAAATATAGAAGGTGTTTTTCTGTAGCAAAAAGATCTGGGTCAGTGTTCAGAATCTTTCCAACGTAAGCTTCATCACGTGGGTCAAGTGATGCAGTAAGGATTCGAATACCAGCGTAACCTTCACTTGTATATTTACTTACGAACGTAGAGCTTGATGAAGAAATTACAAGCTTAAATTTACGGTCTGTAGAACCAGTGGCATAAGAATCAGCTCCAGAGCTCCATAATTCACCGGTGCCATTTAGTATTTGTATTTTTGAGTCTTTTGCAGAGAAGATAACAGCTCTTACTAGGTTCACTGAGTCAATTGCTTGACCAGAAAGGCCATAGCTTGGATTGTCAGTGAAAAGTGGTAATCCTGCTTCTTGTGAAACAAGTGATGAAGAGATGTAGTGCTCTGCGCACAAGAATTGTACTGGGCTGGAGCCCCACTGCAAAGCTCCTGCGGTTACTGCTTCTTCAGTAATTTTGAAGCCAGCATTTTTTACTGTTCCAGCAGAAAGTGTTGTAGCAATATCGTTTAATGTTGAGTTAGCGCCGGCGCCAAGCACCCTTGTAAATGTAAGCGCTGACTTGTGTTTTAACCATTCTTTTACTGCATAAGGCCCTTGACGCTCAGGGTCAAGTGTTCCGAATTTTGTTTCAAAATCTACAAATGTTCCGACTGTAGTTGGAACAAATGCAGGTCCTTTTATAGAAGTACCAATAACGCCGCCCGGTGTGCCCTGAGGACCTACCGCGCCAGCAACAAGCTCTATTTCCTGCTCAAAAAAGCCGGGGGAGCGAAAAGTCTGTTCAGCCATTTACAGTCTCCTGTATAAATATCTAAGAATAACTAGTATCGAACGAAGGAGTCGTTCACTAACTTTATTTAATAGTTTCAAGAACATCGATAGTGAACACCTCTTCTCCCCATGAAGGAACACTGCTTATTACATTCACTCTTATCTTTTCTTGTTTGCCAGTGTACGGATTAACGTCCATTGTTATTGTTTTTGTTCTAGATCTTAATTTTGATGTTTTTCCAATTGTAATTGAAGAATTTCTAGAACCAGGACCAGACATCGAGACGCTTGAAGAATCAGCAGATGTTTTTACACCGTCTCTCAGGACACCTGCTTTTGATTCAGCTATAAATCTGGATGAAATTCCGATTTGATCACCCATTACAGGAATATCGTCTGTTTCAATGTCAGAAAGAGTGTAAGCATCACTATATCCGCTTCCAATATTTTGTGCATGCTCTTCAATAGAATCTTCAGTAACACTAGCAAAAGAAATTGATGGTGCTGAAATAAAGCTTCTGACGCCATTCGGTGAGCCAGGAAATTCCGGTAGTATCAGATACCCAGGCACTTCTGCAGTAAGTCCTATTTTTATAATCCGTTCAGAATCAGTAGAATCAGTAAAATTGTTATCTTGACTTACTGTAGGCTCGAAGTATGCCACGAACCAGTAACCTTTTTTAGTGTCAATTCTAATAGTTCTATTTCCTGGCTGGACATAAGAACCAAGAACAGCAGTTATAACGTCATTCGCTTGTTGATTGTATTGGCACCACACAGTAATTTCATATTTTAGTGTGAAATATTTGGGCATTGGGATAACAAATATTTCAAAAATGTTCTTGCCAAGCTTCGGATCTAACAAACGTCCTGAAGAAAGATTAAAGTCAGGTGATGAACCTTTTCCTACAGATTCAAATTCTGAGTGTAACAAGTTCTTTGAGTTTATAAGATTTTGATAAACCGGATCTTCTGGTGAGATACGTTTTCTAATGACCATTTCATTAAATTTGTCACTAACACCGCCCTGTTTCGAAGAATCTTGTTCTACACCAGATCTTGTGATAGAAATGATTGGTAAGATAAGAGCACCGTTTCTGTCTTTTAAAGGTTGACGCTTTGACTCAAACGCAAATCGTTCACCTGTTGCAAAAATAACTGGGATGCGTGTTTGTTCACCAGCTTCTTTTGATTTTTTGTAAAAAAGAGGCAATTTTTCATTGAATAAATCGTAAAAAGCTCTATCAACGTCTTCAATCCCGCAAGATGGAATCGACATTTCTTTAGACGCTTCACCCTCATATCCACTCGTGATTGTATCAGAAATGGTACTCGTTTTATCGTAACGTGTTGCCATAGTTATCCTTTATCACCATAAAACGATGAACCCAGGGTATCAGGAGATACCTTGGATGGGCCACTGATAGGTGCTTCTATAACGCCTTTATCAACAAGAGATCGAACATCATTTGTTTTGCCAAGTTCATTCTTGGTAGCGCCGCGTTGTTGCACAAACGTCTCTTGAACTGCATCTGCGTCTGTGTATTTTTCTTCTGTTGGACCAATTACTTTCTTATCAATAAGACCCTGACGTGCGTATTTACCAACAAGCTTGTAACCAGTGACATGTTCAACTTGACCAAAAATTCTTGATAACATTGTAGCTTCAGAGATTTCGTAATAAGATGGTCCATACGAGAAATAATCACCAGTTTTTACTATGACATCCTTGTCAAGGAGATCTCGATAGTGTATAGAAACAGTGACTGTATTCACAACATCAGTACCGAAATTGCTGGTTTTAGTTGTAAATTCTCCCCATTCAACAAGAGCTTCTAGTTCAACTGGTTGGTCATAGACTTTTTCAGTTGCTTCTCTGTACAATGAGTGCGTGTTAGATAAGTCATCACGTACATGATAATAGAAAATACGCTGACCTGCAACATCTTTGATGAGCTCTTTAGTTAAATCGCTAATAAGATCTAACTCTCTTGATGTTACAAAAAGTCGTGACATTAGTCTTCTATCCTATCGTTATACAGCGACCCATAGGAATAGGAATCGCCCTTAGAACCTTCTGCAGATTGTCTAGTTTAGTAGCATGAGTTTCAAGTAATTTATCATAAGTCATTGTGTCAAGAAGCTCTTTCAACTCAGCTCTTAATTTATCTTTTTCTTCTCTACCACTTGATACCAAGTCGCCGCCGTTTAGTGTAAGTTCTCCACCAGGAATTGGAACTGATGAAAATTTAGATCTTACAAGTCCAAGAAGTTCTTTACTAGCTGAAAGAGCATATTGTCTTGTCCATTGTCTTCCGATTGAATTTATCTTTGCGTAAGTTAAATTTCCGAATGGCACATTTTGAATTCCGTTTACGCCATAAATTGATGGGTCATTAAACGCTGGCGTGTTTGGGTCATTTTCGAATCCCACTCTTAGAAAAAGTGCACGCGGATTTGTAGTTGCGGGCGCAGGGAAGATTCGTATCTTTGTACCAGATATTCTGTATGAATAATTTGACCGTCTCACTTTATTTGAAAGTGCCATTTGTCCGCCGCGAAGTATATCTTCAAACACAGGAAGAACATAAAACACGGTTTCGGGTGTGAATGATTCAAAAGAAAATTCATTATTCAGGTAATTTATTGCAGATGTGGTATCAAAAAATCTATAAGAGGCTTGTGGAGAATAATGAAATACCTCAAAGATGCGCATTTTGCCGAGTGTAGGATTTAGCGATGATGACACAATGGGTACACCACTTGAGTCTTTCATATCAGTGTAGAGGTCGTAATCTTGTACATTCTGAGTTAGAGCAATTGACCCAGACACAGTGTTGAACGCGCCACCAAGACCAGCATATGAGATATAAGGTTCTGACATTCTAAGAGCAAATTCAAGCGTTTGTCTTGGGAATTTATTTTCACCGCCTGTAAGTGAACCAGTTGACAGACCCATTAAATTTGCAAGTTGTGACTTTGCTTGATATTGATTGACTATTGCGCCGTATTCGCAGAATGATTCTTCAAAGCAGGCCCAGATTTGTTTTGAAGTGAGCTCAACTGAAAGTATATCATCACCTAACTTTCTTTTTACAAACGTAACTAATGCGTCTGCTTCAGTTTGAAAAGCTGAATCAGAATCAAAAAATCCGAATGGAGTCGGTGAACTTGTACTAGCAAAGCTTGCCATCTATTTGGCCTCTTTTCTTAAGTATTCACTAATCAAGCTTGAATTTGTTCGATTCAAACTGAAAGCTAAATTCAACCCTTCAATAGACCAGCAAGCTTCTGCCAACGCTCCATTATCAACTGATCATCGTTTCTTATTGAGCTTTCTTTCTTTTCTTTTGATGGAGAGTATGGCGCAGAAATGTTAAACGCACCAGAAGCTAAACCCGCATAGATTTCTTCTTTAGCTTTGCTGCCGCCAATACTTTTATCATCAAGTTGTGGCATATCAGCTCTATCAGGAGCTGCGGAGTTTGATGGTAATCCTTCGAAGTTTGAAGCAACCTTTTTAATAATAGCTGTTTTTACTGTTTCTGCTGGTGAGCCAATTTTGAATTTTGCCCAATCTGCAACTATTTCACTTTTTGCTGCAGCAGCTAACAGTTCATCGTTAAGAAGCGGACCCGGTGCTTTGGAATCAGTTTGTTTTCCAACATTTTGTAATAATAATTCTTCAATTCCTGCGCTTCCAACTCCAAGAATGTTGTATGGAATTTCGTCTGATGCTGATGGTAGAGCAGTATCAGCTGGCTTGTACGCGGCAATTGCAAGTTGGGCTGCAGCAAGTTTTTCACTTGTGCCGCCAGGAAGTTTAATATTTTGAACATCTATATCACCGTCTGGGCCACTGATGCCCCAGACACCTGACCACCTGTGGTGTCCGTCAAGAATTTCATTACCAGAAACAGTAATTGACCCGGGTGCGCCAGATTTGTTGGTTGAAATCATTTTCTCTAAAGCACTGAGACCACCAAGAGGAAATGCGACCGATTTCATAAGATCAATTTCATTTTGTGTTGGAATCAAATTACCAACTTTCATTGATGATGAACTAGAAACATTCACAGCATCATCAGGCTTTAATTTGTCATACATACCGTCAAGAGCGTCTTTCAGACCCTGCTTGTCATCAGTTGAATTAACAAGCTTCCTTACTGCTGCAGGTCCCTCTTTAGACGCTGTTTTGATGTCGTCATCAACATCTTCAAATAATAATGATGAAAGGCTTCTTTTTTGAATTGTCTTTGCTCTACTCATTTCTTCAATCACTAATTTTCTGATATCACTACGATTTATTTTGTTCATTTACTCAACTCTTGAATATGAGTAGTTTGCATGTCAATAAGAAAAACAAAATGAAACAAACTTTTATGTGCGCAAATGTTTTTCAAAATGCGCACATAACAGTTTAAGAACTTATAGCGTAAGTTTATGTGCCGTATGTTAAAGTACCACTATTAGCCATTACACAGAAGTTTATACCATCTGACATCATAGTTGCAAAAAAAGGCGCCTGCCGATGCCTATTAAGAGCCTTGTGTAATAACACCTTTCGTCCACCCAAAGACGTGATAGCTCGTACCATCACCGGTGATCGTCAAGTAATCACCGATAGCTTTGTCGGAACCTAACGTCAGTGTCGCCCCGGCGTTCACCACAACTCGATTGGCGGTGGTGGTGTTGTTGTTGTGGTAATAGGCACCGGTGAACACCGTACCTGCAATAACGTGAGCCTGGGCGCTGCCTGCCCGGAATGTGACGTGGAACCCAGCGGCCGTTGTAACACTTGGA
>Ga0181348_1000783_pt1 | contig 13888 bp, 11 predicted proteins | sample Su13VDMM110DN_FD_130092 | JGI IMG/M metagenome (GOLD analysis project Ga0181348, IMG submission 130092) | Freshwater viral communities from Lake Michigan, USA - Su13.VD.MM110.D.N | ecosystem: Environmental > Aquatic > Freshwater > Lake | place: USA: Michigan | collected 2013-07-16
AATTTTTCAATATTGTAGAATAATGGAGCAACGTAATGATTTAAAAAATCATATTCACGTATGTTTTCACTAATTTTATTTATAGTTTGCTCAATATGATCATATACGTTTTCGTATTTTTCGTAATGTTTTGCTATTGGAATTAATACTGATGGGGTTTCAGTATAGTACTTGCGCTTAAAGTCAGTCTCAACTTTTGATTCGTATTGCTCAATATTAATTTCTTGAAAATGTTGATATGAATTAATCAGTTGCACATCAATTAATTGAGGAGATAACGTGGGAAAGTGGTGTAACACCGCTTTCTTATCTAATGTGTATAGATTATTGACTTTAGATAGTTTGTCGAGTATATCGGTGATTTTTAGTGGTAATGATTCGGAGTGATCTACACATAAAATATATCCCTTATGTCCTTTAATCCATCTAACATAAATTAAACTGAGGTTTTGTAAAGCAGGATGGTAGTTTTCATTGGTGGGAATTATATGAATGAATGTATCTTCACCAATATGTAACTGATCTAATTGATCTTGTTTTTCAATAATGTAAAACATAGTATAACCTTTTTAATGAATGTAGTTAAGAAACTACAAATTAACAAACGTTTTTAGTCCTGGTATTATTTTATCCCCTTCTTCAATTTGTTGTTGTAAGTCAGGAATTGAAAAGTTAATTGCGGTTATTTTATATAATGGATCTCGTTGCAATGATATTATAGTATTTTTATTTGATTCCTCGTCTTTTATTTCTTTAATAATATTATTAGGATCATTAGTTTTTTTTGCAAAATAGTATATTCCAGATCTAAGTTGGGCTTCATTAGATTGTTTTGGTTTAGAAGGAATATATTTTTCATGTAAATTTTTAGCATTATCTACATTTTGTTTAACTAGATTATAAGCTGCAGTTCCTAATCCTACAGAAGCAATAATACTAGCAAAAGGGTTAAATTTTGTACTTACTTCATCTAATGGAACTGGTTGTGGGTAAGATTTATCGTTTTCACCAGCATAAGCAACACCACTTATTATATGGTACTTTCCTGAAAATGGTAACCCACTATCAGCATATACAAATTCTCCATCTTTAGAGGGGATATTTACTGTTATTAATGATCTTGGTTTTCTTGACATTTTATCTATTAAATACTTCAGCTTCTTTATTTCTTCTTTTTATTAATCCTTCTAATACTTGACTACCGGAAGTGATAGGGCCTTTACGAATATAATTTGATGCGGCATAATAATCCCCACTTTTTAAAGATATAACAATATTATCTCGTAACAATCCTACATTATACGCGTAACTCACTAATGCTGCTTTTTGTGTATCTTTTAATTTATTCCATATTAATTGTCCAATCTGTTTAATAACTATTGGGGCGTATATACTTTTAATACTATATTCTAAAGTATCAATAGCTTGTTTTTTAGTAAATGTTGTATCTTTTGTTACATCTAAAACAGAACCATTAATAACTATTTTATCACTTCCATACCCCCCACGATATTTAGTTTGATCTATTTTAGCCTTATCTAAAAATCCTTCCATTGAAGCTATTAGAGTTGATGCTATTTTTACCCAATCTCCCGTTAAATTTAGGGTTTTTAACTCATTTAATGCACTATCTACAGTAGATTTAGAATATACTGTTTTTTCATTTGTTAATGGATCATAATCTACTATTAATTTTATATCATAATCTCCTACTACATCATCTGCTTCTTCTATAGGAATAACAAATGGATACCCTTCTAATGTTGTATCCCATACATTGTTATTTATGGAATGAGCTACATTTACAACAATATAACCTACATCAACCCCACTAATTGTTCCTTTATAAGATTGTGGTAAAAATGTTTTATCAACATTAAACAAGTTTCCAATTATAAATCCGGCTAACCCATCTAATGTTAATGATATTTTAGTAGGTAAAAAGGATTTATTTTTGTTTCCGGTAGATTTAACTGAAGTGAAAAAGTTAATGATTTCTTTTAATGCATCTTTATTAGCTATAGCATCTTTAGCTTCAAATCTTCCAGGAGTATTAGTATTTACATCTCCCCTAAATGTATTAAAGAATTTTGCTAGTACTGATAATGCTGATGTAAAATTAACTATTTGAACTCCCTTATTAACAATTGCGCCTCCTAATGAATATATTGGTGAATCTTTTTTGGGAATAACTCTATCCGTTATGCCAGTATTATATGATACTAATGTACTATTATCTAATCCATATGATCCAGCATCTGCTTGGGCTGAAATAGCAATCATAGATGCTTGATTAGCAAATATTTGTGATTCTAATTTTAAGTCCTTTATAATTGATTTATTACTTCCTATCTCAAAAGTAAATGGTGTATCGACTTTATTTAAATTAACATAATTTAAATCTATAATACGACCAATTCCATCTCTATCATCAATATGAATTTCAAAGTTATTAACATTACCTAATGATATCTGTACTTCTTGTAGTACTGCTTTTAAATAATTAAGTAGTAATAAACTATTTTTACCTGATGGATCTTGTTGGCGTAATGATGGGTCTTTAGCCATTTTATATAAAAACTTAGTGTTTAAATATATATTACCTATAGTTCCAAATGTATGATCACCACTTTTACTTTTTTCTCTAAAGTCTTTTTTTAATCTTTTAAAAACTTTTTCCATCCACCACCTTCCAGATAAACTAGCGGATGTAGTAATTTGGTTTGTTGCTTCTTTTGTTTTTATAAGATCTTCAGTTAATTTTGTATTTTGATTTACATAATCATCTATTGGTTGTAAATTAGCTACATTATATTCATATACTGCTTTAGCATAAGGACCCCATTTACTCCCTTTTATAAAAACTAAATCATTAACTGTACCCGGTGAATTACTATCAAAAACATTTTTAAAATACTGAACAAATTCTTTACCTTTTGCTTTTAGAATACTTTCTGAAAGGTCAGATGGTTTATCAGGTAATGGATAATTTGCAAAAGTATAAGTATTAGCTGCTCTTTTTATTGTTTCAAAACCTCCTCTTACCCAAATATAATGCTCATTAAACAATTTAGCAAATTCCTCAGGTTTAATTTTTAATGATGCTCCTTTATTTCCTATTAATTCTAAAATATTTTGAGTTTTAAACATATTAAAATTATTGTCATTAATTAATTTTCTTAAAACCTCTACAACTAAATTTTTTATAGGATTATTTACAATAAACCCAGTTATTTTACCTACTTCTTGTGGTGTAGGTTCTACCCAATTAGTATCAATACTAATATTAGATAATATAGTTAACCAAGTATCATTATTTATTAAGCAAACATCAGGATCAACAGATGTCATTAATGTATTATATAAACAATATAATGGTTCGTTTCCTTTTCCTAAATAACCCCTATCTTTAACAGATAATGATGTTAGAGGAGAATTTGAATTATCTGGGTTAACAGCAATTATGTATGTATTAAGCAATTCTACAAAACTTTCTAAAGTAATATAAACATCAGAAGATAAAATATCACTTTTTATAATTTTATAATCTGGATCTTCATTATTTGATACATAATCAATTATAGCGTAATCTATACTTCTTGATACTATATTATTTATACTTTTGTAAAATTTTAATGAATCTACAGTATTAGGTGAACCATATAATGGTTTAGTTGTTACATTAGGAATTGCAATATTTCCTGCACCTGCATTTATAATAGGAGCTGCAGCAGCTACACCAGATGCTATACTACATAATCTAAAAGTTTCATATATTAATCCTGATAATATATTCTGTGAATATTCTTCATTTATTCTATTATAACTTATTAATCGCTCGTATTTAATATTTCCCCCATTATATAAATTTATCGGATCATGAAGTAGTCCTGTAAATTTGGGGAGATTTGATTTAGTTGCAACAACGTTTGGATTGACACTAGTATTAACTGTAGATCCTGAAGATGTAGTGGATAAGGAATTTACTAATGATGTAAAATCTACTAATCCAACACTATAATTTACTTTTAATGATTCTAATATTTCACCAGTAGATATAATTTCGGTTTTACAATCATACCCACCATCTCCACGAGCATTCCATGCATAATTAGTAATATATCCAAATAATGAATCGTAGTGGCCTTTAGAGTCTGTAGATCGTTTATGTAAATCATTTAAATAAGAATGTAGATCAACATTTTGCTGAGTAAAAAAGTCATCTTTATATCTTATTGGATTTAATTTACCATCTTCAAAATATGTATTTCTTCCAAATTCTAATAACACAGTATATCCTGGTCGCATATACAATGTTTCTAAAATTTCTAATTGCTTTATATCCCAACATTGAAAATTAACTGTTGCTTGGCGTAAAGAACCATATGCCCCCTTATTCTGTATCTCTACAGAAGTAATACCAGGCATTGGTTTAATACCTAATATATTATTTTCTCCTTTTGTATTTTTTAAAGAATAAGCATTGCTACTTTCTACACCAACACCAAATCGTTGGTTTCCATTAAATAGAGTTCCTCCAGCCAACACATTTTGTGACGCTAAATCAGGCGAACCATTAACATTAACTGATGATGCGAATTTTACCCAAGATGTATTCGAATTTATAAATGTTAATTCTTGTAAAGTCCTATTTTCTTTTCCCGCAATCGTTTGTCGAATACTCAATGAAGATGATATTTCACTTGAAAACGGTTCTTTAAAAATAGACATAACTATAAGTTGTTTACTTGATCAAATAAATTTAATACATTGTTAATATTAGTAGGAACTCTTAATTGGGTTCCAGGGATTGGAAACATAGAACCATTAGTTATATTATTATTTGCTACAGAAATAACCCACCATAATTCAGCATCGTTATAATAGCTATATGCTATTGAATCTAAGCGATCACCGATTGTTACTATAATATATTCATCAGTGTCTGAGTATGGAATATCAGGGTAAATTTTACCTTTATAGTAACGTTTACCTGATGATGTTTTGTACATTATGTTTTTATCGTATCTCATCTAGGTAATGGTTGAATTTTATTTTCTAATTGGGTTTGTAAGTTTGATGGGGCAAATGGTGTTTTAGTTGGTAGTGTTGTAGGGGTTTGTTGTTGGGATTTTGGAATTTCATTATTAGATAATATATTATCATTTGCATCTGAAGGTGTTATTTTAAAATTATAACCTACAGGAGAGTTATTTTTTTGTCGAGCAATTTTAGTAAATTTATTAGGAATATCTTTATTAAAACTATCTTTAGTAGCTCCAGTATTAGTTAATGCTTTATCACTTGATATAAAATAATTAGCTCCATTTGGTATTGTTTTACTAAAGAATCCACCTTCTCTTCTATAAGTTGGAAGATCATTATGAATAACAGTAAAATTAATTGAGACATTTATATTATGTGCTAGTTGTTCATCTATATCCCAACTTGAATCATTAGGTATATCATATGATATATCAGTGATAATACCAGTTTCACCTTTCAAGTAATTTCCTAAGTATAGTCTAGTTAATATACCACCTAATTTATTATTATTATACTGTCCTGCTAATGATGATTCTAAAGCACCTAATGCACGATGACGCTCACGCAATTCAATAATATTAAAACAAGGTATTTGTAAGTTAAATGATACAGTACGTTTAAATTTAGAATACACATATAAACTTTCAGAACGACCAATATATGACACATCATTCCAAGTAGCATTTGAATTAACTTTAAATCCGTTTATATATGCGGGGAATATTATTCTGTGTAAATTTTGTGCGGTGAATGGATTAATTAATTGAAAAACAACAGACATATTTTCTCCATCGTTTCTATCATACATTCCATCTAAACGATTTGAGTCATTAGTAATATAGTTAAATAATTCATTATTTTTATCTAATCCAAAATTTTGAGGATTTAATGGTAAATTTGAATTTTGAGGTAATGATTTTGTTTTGTATGAATAATTAGTATTATCCTTACCTACAGACACATTAGCTCCATCATAAGATATAGTGGGTTTTCTGATTTGTTCTTGCAATCGTTGAAATTGGGATTTAATTGGTGATTTAGGAGGTTCATTAATCACACCTTTATCTATAAATGGGGATGAATTAAATTCACTAGACGCCCCATATAAACTATTACTAGTATAAGCGACTCTCCCATTTCTAGCTCCAATATCTGAAAACTCTTTTACTGCTCTAAATTTATCTAAATCATTAGTATAATCAAATCGTCTAATATTTGTAGTACCAATACCAAATTTTGATCCAGGCCCTCCAATATACTGATCAATTGTGGGGGATAAGAATGGAGATACTAATCTAGATATACCACTTATTTTAGTATTTACTGAATTTAAAAATGGGGATCCACCAAATATATTTGAAATACCTGCTAATGTGTTAGTGAATGTAGAGATACCACCTAATATACTTTTTACTTTAGATTTTAATATATTAACACTAGATTGAGTTATACTAACACCAGGTGTTAATTTATAATATTTGGTTTCTAATTTATTTTGTAGCCCTACTAATCTGTTGTTTTTAGTGGTGTTGTTAGATGTAGCTATATTAATATACTTATAGCTATCTTCCATAAATGGAGTTAATCCAAAACGATCGAAATGATCGCCTATATTACCACCTTCCTGAGCTAATAATGTTTCTTTATTGTAGAATGTTGATGGAGTTAAGCGTGTAGATGTATTAATACCAACACCAAATATATTTGTTTTTGGTAATTCTAAACGAGTATTAGATAATTGTAGACCTGATTGTTTGTTAATAAAATTAATGCCACGTGGGGTAGATTTAATAAGTCTAGATATTCTATCTCTATTTTCTGCTGCTGTATCGGCTATAGTTTTTTCCATACCTACTAGATTGTTATCTTTAATAGGTTTTTGGATGATAGGTTCTGGGCTTGTTCCACCTCCAGGCTTATCACTACCAAACTTTAATGACTTAAATTTGGTGTCCTTTAATTTGTCAAATAATGACATAATTATTTAGGTAATTTATCAGTGTATTTTTGTCCTTTAGCGCTTCTGAATTTATTTTTATTCATAGCATCTGTTTCATCTAAGATAGATGAATTTCTTGTAATTTTTGGATCACCAATTGTAGATGATAATTTATGTAATGTTGAAGTTTTAGATTCAGCATTAAAATTAGGTTTAGTTCCACCAAATCCTAATTTTTTACTTATGTTTTGTAATAATCCCATTGTGTTATTTTGATATAAATATTAAAATTAAATAGATCTTCTTATATTTTGTTGTTGTTTTATAGTAATCGGAGTAGCAAATTCAGATGGACGAGCAATTACTGGTCGTTCTGATAATTGATCAATACGATCACCTAATTTAGTAATAGCATCTACTACAGCACCACCACCACCTAATGATAGAGCACCTGCGGGGCCCGAATATACGTCATTACCTCTGAATAAATTGGTACCGGCAATTACTGTATCGTTATTGTTTAATGCATATGATCCTTGTGGGGTTGATAATGTACGATTACCATAACCAGACATTAAATCATCTGCACCAAACATAGCTTTAAACCCACTAGTATCACCAGCTAATAAAGATAGTGTAGAAGCAAGTCCATCTAATAACATTCCAATAGGACCATCTACAATTCGTACAAGTATATCTTGTAATTTACCAACAGCATTATTAAATTTATCTTGAGCGGTTAATGCTTCTAATCGTCTTGCTACATCTTCACCAGCTAATGCGGCTACCTCTTTAGTAGATTTGTTTAAATATTGTTGTTTTAATAATTGGTCAGATAATTCATCAGCAGATAATCCTAAAGCAGCAGCAAAATCTTTCTGTGCCAAAACATTCATTTGACTGAACTTATTAAAGTTCATATTTTGATTAGCCAATTCTTTAGCTACTCCTGCTTGATCACCTGATAATGCTAATGCACGAGCACGTTCTAAATTTAATTGCTGTCCTGTAATCAATTCAGCTTTTAATTCGTTTTCAATTGATGATTGGAAATCAAGTAATGATTCGGATTGTTTTTTAGTTTGTTCTAAAGTAGTGCCTAATAATTTAGCTTGAGTAACAGCAGCAGCTATTGCTGTTGGATTACCTTTAAAATTAGCAAGTAATTGACCTGATACTTTACCTACTTCGTCAAGTATTTGTTTATTATCTAATTGTATTCCTGCTTGGGATTGTAATGCTTGTGCAGTACCTAATGCTTCAGTTGTTACTGTTCTAGCATTTTTACCCATTGCAACCGTTAATTTAGCTAATCCACCAGCAGATTCTTCTGATATGCCAATTTTACCAGTTAATGAGGTAAATTCTTTAGTTAAATCAGCTGAAAATGTTTGTGCTATTCCTAATTGTTGGCCTAATTTAGCAGTAGATTCTAATAACTTATCTGTAGTAATAAAAGCATCACCACTAGCATTAGCTATAGCAGACATCTCGTAACGAGTGCCTAATGCTTCCATTTTAGTTTGGTTTAGCGATTTAGCTAATTTAGTGACTTGTTCGTCTGCTGCAAATCCAGCGTCAATCAAAGCAGCTAATGCAACTTTTATTAATTGTGATATGCTAACAGCATTTGATAACCCAGCACCTAACATTTCCATAGTACCAGCACCATCAGTAGCAGCTTGCTGCATTGCTTCTATAGCCTTATTAGTCTTTAATAGACCACCTAATATGGGAACTTTACTTATACTTTCAAATATAGCAGGTAATGTGCCTAATTTTCCTTCAATTTTAGTAGATGCACCTAACTGATCTTGTAAAGTAATTAATTGTTGATTAAAATAATCATTTGTTTCCCCTACTAGTTTCTTTTGTTGATTTTTAGTTAAAAATGTAGCCCGATTAATTGAAGCTTCAACCGCTGATTGTTTTTTAGTGGTTTCATATATTTGTTTAGCTATATCGCGAGATGCTAATTGACCCTTTTGTAGTTTATAATCGTTATCTAAAAGTTGTTGGGAATTTCTAGCTAATGAATTTAACGTACCTATTAAATCTTTCTTTACAGCTTTATTAAAGGTATCATTAGCAGTAGTAGCACGTCTAAATACATCTTCAATCTGAGCACCAAGGCTCATAAATGCATCTTTTAAAATATCTGCTGTTTCTTTTACTTCTTTATTTAAATCTCCTGGAGTATTAGCCATACTATAATTTAATTATATAATATAAATATCAAAAGCATCACTTTTGTGGTGATGCCTTGAATGAATAATCGGGTTTAATTGCAGGTCGTGCTATATCTGCTTTAGTTGTATTAGTAGCTTTATTTCTTTGTTTTTCTACTTCTTCGTTTTGTTTATCTATATAATCTTGAATTTTTCTAAATGTGAATTTACGTAACCATATTGGCATATCATAAACATCACTCCAAGAATAACCACCATTACCATGATAAACAATTTCGTGGATTTGAGAGAATACTCCTAATCTATGCTCCGGTGTTAGGCCAAAAAAAGTTAATCCCAATTGGGATATCAACACCCTCCTGTGTGTACCCATCCTTATCAACCGTAATAACTGTGTTTATATCTGGTGTTATTTTTGAGTAATACTCGCGTAATGAGCGTGAATCTTGAGCGGTCAGAGCAGTGTCAACGAACTCACGGATATCTTTAGTTTCGCGCATTCCCTCCACAGATGTTATTATATGCTTTAGGCGAGTTGTTACATCGAATGATTCGTTTGGATATAGTTTCTTTAGTCCCTTTAATTCCTGATCGATTTTTCTTTCATCACCATGTGTTAGTATTTTAAATGTTACTAAGTTTTTTGATTGTGGTAGAGTAAATGAAAATTCGTTTATACCTGGAGTGATTAAAGATTCATCAATATTTTTTTCAGTTAATGTTGTTAAATCAACTGTATAATCGTCTAATTGTTTTGTTGATGAATTATAGAATTGAATTTGATATTCTTTACCATATCCTAAAATACGAGCAGCAAACAACAATGCGTTTTTATCTCCAACTAGTAATGTATTAAAATCGATTGGTGATACGATTAATGCTTGTAGTAATTTATCAATTACAGTTCCATTTTGGATATAATTTGAATTTGTTAATATATCTTCATGCTTTGCAGACATATATGACATTTCAATTTCACCAGATGATAATGGATTATCTTTTGGATATAATAAACCTTTTGAAGGTAAGGTGATTGTTTCGGTTGGTAATTTGAATTTGGATTCCATATAACAGTTTTATTGTGCGTATATAAATATATAAAACAAAAACTTTATTGTATTCTTTTAAAAGATATTATATTCCAAGGTGTTAATTTCCAGTAATCACCATCAGGAATTTGATAATATGGGAACGGACCTTTTTCTGGGTTCCATCCTTTACTAATTTCGTTATCTTTTATGGGAAATCTCATTCCTATATAATCGGGTTTTGATCCTTCCCTTCTAGAATTTCTATCTTTTAAAAAATATCGGTCTGGAATAGTACCGGATATTTTTTCTGTGTCTATATATTCATATTTATCAGTTATATATTTTACTCGAGCATTGCCTTCTTTTGTTGTTATATCATATACCCATTCTTTAGGAACAAATTTTTCCTTTTTAGGAGTTATATATGGTGTACCACGACGTAGTAATAGATTTTTTTGTTTATATTTTGAAAGAGAATTTAAAGAAGCATTATCCGGTAAGAAAAAACTATAATTTTCAATTAATATTTTTATAAATTGTTTATCTTCTTTAGACATAATATCACTAAAGAAATCAAGAATACCATTAGATTTTAATGAATCATTTACTGTTTTAGCTAATGCTTCTATATTAGTTATATGATATACTACTTGAGATAAATGAATTTTATTTGCTTTAGGAAATGAATATGAATTTTCTAAATTATATTCAATGTATATTTTTTTATCACCACCTGGGTCTTGAGCAAATTCTCCTACAGGGATATTATCTATAACAACTACATTATATTCTTCATACAGTGATGTTTCCCCACCACCCATATCATATTCTAAATTTGGAATTTTAGATATATCTGAAAATGGAATTGGTTTAATTTCTTTATTTTCTACTAGATATGATTCAGGAGATGAGGGTCCTTGATTAGCATATTCTTTCAATAAATCTAATAATTTAATCATATATATAAATATTTAAAAACAAAAAACCCCTCGACAATATGACGAAGGGTTTTTAAATATTCACAATCTAATTTTAGTAATTCAATACGCAATAATCCATAGCGATTTCTAGATCAATTGATACGGCAGCTTCATTTGACCAATCATATGCTCCAAAGTTAGCAGTTTTTGCATACGCACCCTTAATAATCCATTCTGATACTACATCACCAACTGGTCCTAATACATTTAGAACTAAGTCTTTCTTGTAAAAATCTGAATAACCATCACGTCCAGTTACTGATTCGTGAGCTAAACGAGCCCATTCCATGATTGATTGTGCACCTGAAGGTGTTACTGGATCGTATAATGTCATAGACATATTATTCCATCTTACTTTACCTTTAACTTTACGGTAAGTGTTGATATGATCTAATATGATTTCGCCAGCATCAAATGATGGAGAAGCTACTGATTTTACTAAATATGATGGGATACCAACTATATACATTATGAAACGGTTTTGAACTTTTGGTTCAAAAGCGGTGAACATAATTTCTGAAGGATCTAATACTGCCATTTGTTATATATTGTTTATTATAAATATCAATTATTTAAATTTTCTATTATGCTGGGAAAGCAGCTCCAGTTGGCTGAAGTGTGAAATCCAAGATAATAAATTCAGCAGTTTTAGTAGGTTGAACATAAATCTGACCAACTAATTGGTTTCTGTCGATTACATCTGCTGAGTTGTTTGTATCGTCCATTATTACTTTATAAGCATATAATCCTTGTTTTGAAACGATTTGTTCCATATATGGATTAACTACTGATAAGAAACGATTACGAGTTACTGTTGTATTTTGTTCAAATACTAATTGGCGAGAAACCGAAGTAACGAAACGCTTCAAGTTAATCAACAAACGACGAACATTTACGCGATCTAATGATGTAGCGCGTTTTTGGAATGTTTTCTGTCCAAATGCTACAACACCTTCACCTGGGAATGTTGCTAATGGATTTACGTTTGCTACGTATAAATCATCGCGATCAGTTGCAGATAAACGCTTTTCAGCACGTATTACAGACCCGATACCACCACGATTTAAACCTGCGGGAGCAAACCATTCAGCACCTACAGCATCGTTAAATGCGTATACACCTGCCATCACTACCGATGGTGGAACCCATACTGGACGGCCTAAATTAGCGCTTTGAACTTGAACCCATGGCCAATATCCAGCACCGTAATTTGAAGTTGAACCAGCTGCTGCTGAAATTGCATTTGCTTTAGTATCTCCGTAGGCAACTAAATCTTGTATTGCGAATGCATCGCCACGATCTTCTACTGTTGAAATTCCTGAACCATCAGAAACAGCAGCATTAGCACCTAAAAATAAACCTGGAGTTAATAATATATTAAAATCGTATTCGTCTTTATTTGTTAATAAATTTAATGCTGTTACGTATTCAGTATCAATAAATCCTTGAGAATCTGTTGCTGCAGTAGTAATAGCATCAAAGAATGAAGCTGTACGATTTGTTGCATTAATACCACCGGCAAAAGCACCTCCGATTGAACCAGAACCTATAGATGGTAATGAACCTGAATATATAGATGTTTTAAATACACCTTCGTTATCGAATGAATCAGCATGTAAAGTAGCAATTGAAGAAACACGAATATATTGAGAACCACCTGCAAATGATCCAGTTAATTGCACATAAGCGGCTTCAGCACCAACTGCGGCTACATATACTGGTTTCTCATCACCAATTTGGCGAGAAATAAAATTAGCTTGTTGTGGATCTAATGATAAATTAGACCATGTTTCTAATATGTTTTTATTTGAGTTAGTGTCATCACCTCTACGGACAATTAAAGTAAATATACCTTTTGTTAAATCAGTATTTGTTACTTCCCAACGAATATTATCTAAAGATCCAGAAACTAAAGCACCTGCTGAAGATATAGAACCTGAATTATTAGCTATGTTACCATAATTTTTAACTTCTAAAGTAAATGAAGCAGAAGATGCAACATTTGCTGTAGAACCAGAAAATGGAACATATGCTTGAGCGTATGTGTTATAAGCAGATCCAGAAATGATACGAGTTACTAATAATGAATTCCCTCCACCTGAGAAGTATTCCTTAGCAGCTAATGAAGTAAAATATTCGTAGTATTGGCTACCTGATTTAAAAGTTTCACCAAATACGGATTGATATTCTGAATATGAGGTAACTGCTATAGGAACTAATGGGCGACCTTTAACCGTTGGTCCAACGATTGCGGCTCCGGTTACAATAGGTCCTCTTGAAACTAATGATTGATCACTTTCGCGAGCAAATACATTAGGTGATATAATTTTTTCTGCCATTGCTATTTAATGATTATAAATTTGGGTATTTCTACAATAAATATATAGACAGTGTATAAAAACGAAAAGCGAACTATGAAAGTTCGCCTGTTTCAAAATTTATAGTATTGTCCGGGTACGTTGATTTAAATTTATCTAATAAATCATTTTCCTTTTGCTGTAGAGTTTTTAAACTAGAATAGAAATTAACTAATTCTGTTTTGACATTATCTAATTGTGATTGGATATTGTGTTCTGCTATAGATAATTCTCCAATTTGGTATGTTACTAATTGGAAATCTTTCTGTAGTTGTTGTACTTGCTCTAATTCTTCTTCGGTTATTTTTGTTGCTTTGATCATACTGGCCATTTGTTTTCGGGACAT
>Ga0181348_1000785_pt1 | contig 13868 bp, 15 predicted proteins | sample Su13VDMM110DN_FD_130092 | JGI IMG/M metagenome (GOLD analysis project Ga0181348, IMG submission 130092) | Freshwater viral communities from Lake Michigan, USA - Su13.VD.MM110.D.N | ecosystem: Environmental > Aquatic > Freshwater > Lake | place: USA: Michigan | collected 2013-07-16
CCTCCATTTATGGCAATTAAACTAGAACGTAACATTGACGAAGGAACAAATGTAAATTCATTTTTTATAAGGAGATATGTTCCAAATCCTAATTTTATAATAATTGATGTGCCAGCTGAAGGAGGAGGATCAGGATTTTTATTTCCAGAATATGTAACTTTAGACATACAAAACAATTTTGACACAATTATACAAAATTTAAAAACAAAAGGAATACTACCTTCAATATAAAAAACATAATTTAATAATATTTATAACAAAAATACAATAAAATGGGATATCTCAACAATGCGGTTGTAACTGTCGATGCGATACTTACAACAAAAGGAAGACAACTATTGGCCCAAAATAATGGTTCATTCAAAATTACGCAATTTGCTTTAGCAGATGATGAAGTGAATTACACATTATACAATCCAGATCATCCATCTGGTTCTGCATATTATGGTGAAGCAATTCAAAATATGCCTCTATTAGAAGCATTTCCTCAAGAAACTCAAACTATGAAGTATAAATTAGTTACACTACCTAGAGGAACAGCAAAATTACCTATATTAGACTTAGGATACACAGCGCTTGTAATCAAACAAGGAGCATCAATAGCAATTACTCCACAAACTTTAAATTATTTTGGTGGTAATACTTATGAAAGTTCAGGATATACAGTTACCATTTCTGATGTGCGTTTATTTAGCACATTTGAAGGTGTAGGAGTAAACACACCAGCTGCTCAAACTTTAAACACTACAACTACATTAGGAACTAATGTTTCTAAAACAGTTGTTGGAACTACTATTAACATTAGAGCAACAACAGTAAACACATTATTTGGATCAAATACTCAATTGCAAGCTACTCTAACTGTAGAAGGTAGCGACAGTGGAGCAAGAGTAACAATTCCAGTAACTATAACTAAAATATCATAAAAAAATATAAAATATGTCATTTAATCGTTTAGCCCCTGAAGATTTTGTAGTAAGTTCTGATTCTATCACAGCCACATTATGGTCTGAAGGAGCAGTAACTTTAACTAGTTTTAACACTTCATCTGTTCAAGAAGCAGGTTCATCAGGAAACTTCTACTTAAACATTTTCCAAACTGCGTCTACAAATGTTTCTGCAGCGGTACAATTTGCCATAGCTTATGGCAACAAATATGGTAGTGGAAGTTCATTTTACAACAATGCTGTTGTAGGAACATCTCCAACAAAAACCACTTATGGACAATATCAAAATTTAATTTTAGGAGATGAAAATTCTGATTTTTTGTTTGGTGGAGTTTCTTCATCTGATTTTTGGGTAATATCTGTAGATAGAACTCGTTATAAAGAATCTTTATTTCCTGGTTCATTTACATTAGAACTTTCTGGAAGTACAAATCTTATTACTTTAACAGATGACAGTCAAGTAGCATCTTCAATTGTGTTTAATGAAGCTGGAAGAGTATTTCAATTAGTTAGTGGTTCACAAGGAGTAGTGTACACAGGTACTGGTGTAAATTCAAATGGATACAGTCCATCATCAGGTTCATATGGTTGGTTGTTACCAGATATAGGAACTATTATTTTAAATCCAACAGCATTATCTGCTTCAATACGTTTGGCTCCAAGTAAATCATACAACTCAGATGGATTAAATTATAGAGCATTATTTAATGCTATAAATGGTTCTACAGCGAAGTCCTTTTCATTAAACAGTCAAGAAACTATATCTTCTGATTACATATTCATTAGAGCAAGAAATGCTGAATTTAACTATTCAGAAAATCCAAGTTTTATTTCTGGAAGTACAGGAGAAGTATTGTATGATTCATTTATCAATGCTCCTCAAACATACATAACTACAATAGGATTGTACAATGATACAAATGAACTATTAGCAGTAGCTAAACTTTCAAGACCATTATTAAAAGATTTTACAAAGGAAGCACTAATTCGCATTAAATTAGATTTTTAATCTAAATAGTATTTCTTTAGTAAATTTCAATATGACAATAGATAAAATACATGGGTGCATATAAACAATTTTTAGCTTCAGATATAATCGTCACTCCATTTGAGGTTAACAAAGGATTTACATGTACTTCAAATGCAATGGGAATTATTGCATTAGACGGAGAAAATTCAGGAATAGATAGACTTTTAGGCAAAAATATACTATCTCCTATTTTTGATCCATTGTCTGATCCCACAACAGGAACTTTAGGAATTCAATATCAACGACTAGTATATCACTCTGTAGAAGAACTGTATTACTCTAATTATTTAAATTCAAGTTATGGTGACCAAGTAAATTTACCAATATTAGTACCTGGTAGAGATAAAGAAGGAGATAGACTAATAGGCTCATCTAGTAATCAATCATATGACAATTATCTTCAAACTACATTATCATATCCAAAATATTTTCCCACAGCTTCAGATAATGTTTTAGGTGTTATATCTATTCCTACTCGTTTATTTGGTGATTATATAAAACCTAATTCATTCATATTCACTAGTGAAAGTGGTAGTTTAACAGATGATGGGGAGGGAAATATATTATACAATGGAAACATAGTAGGAAACATATTCTATCCTCACGGCACAATAGTAATAACAGGTACTTCATCATCACTTAGTGGTTCAGCAGTCTATGGAACAGCAATATACGGTGTGTCAACATATGATAGTATTTTTTCTGAAAAAATATTAAATTTTATAAATTCTGGTAACGTTACTTGTTCATTTTCAAGTTCATATAAAATATTTGAAACACAGTATAAATGTACAATTAGAGAAAATGAATATAATCTTTCTTTAAATCCAAGTGTAATTTCAGGAAGTACAGATGGAACACCATATGACTTTATAAATGAGTTGTATTTTTCTCCTTACATTACAACAATTGGTTTATATGATGAACAGCAAAACTTGTTAGCAGTAGCTAAATTAGCCCAACCATTACCTGGTTCATCAACAACTGATACTACTATTTTAATAAATTTAGACAGATAAAATGTGGTTATACAAAAATAAAGTTATAAGTAAAATAGAAGAGTTTCCTGAGAATACATTCGGCTTCATTTACAAGATTACCAACAACAAAACTGGAAAGTTTTACATTGGTAAAAAACAGTTAATGTCTAAAACCAACGTCAAGTTAGGTAAAAAGGAAAAAGCAGCACTACCAACACAACGTGGCAGAACTCCATCTAAAAAACTAGTAGTTAAAGAAGCTGATTGGCAAAACTATTGGGGCAGCAACAAACCACTACTTGAAGAGTTAAAATTAGGCAAAGATAAATTTACAAGAGAAATACTTATGATTTGTCCTAGCAAAAAACTTTTAACATATTGGGAGGCAGCATTTCAAATAAAAGAAGATGTACTGTTGATAGACAGTTACAACGACACTATTCTAGGACACTACTACAAAAAAGACTTCATAGTCTAAGTTAGGCTTCCAAAACTACCTTTATTATATTTAAATTATGATTAACACATTAATATATTTAATGGATTCAGTCTTAGGTAAAGGTAAATCTACTTCTAAAGGTAACAGAGCATATCATTGTTTTGAATGTAAACATCAAAAATTAAAACTTGAAGTAAATTTAGACGAATCCTCATCACATTTTCAATCATACAATTGTTGGACATGTGGATTTAAAGGTAAAAAATTAACCACTCTATTTAAAAAAATAGACGCAGATTTTGATAAATTAAATGAGTTAAAATTTTTAATCAAATCCTCCCCAAAAGAACATAGTAAAGTTGAAGTAACATCTAAAAAAATAGAATTACCTAAAGAATTTATTTCTCTTATTAACCCACCAAATAACATAACCACAAAACATTCTTTATTTTATTTAAAAACAAGAAACATTTTAAAAGAAGATATTGTAAAATACAACATAGGATATTGTGAAACAGGTACATATTCAAATATGATTATATTACCTTCATACAATTCAGAAGGTAAACTTAACTACTTCACCGCTCGTAATTTTAACAAACATTCAACAATGAAGTACAAAAATCCAGATGTGTCAAGAGACATAATTGGACTTGAACTTTTTATAAATTGGAACGTTCCTATTATTTTATGTGAAGGAATTTTTGACGCTATAGCTATTAAACGAAATGTTATTCCACTATTAGGAAAAACAATACAAAAAAGTTTAATGAAAAAAATAACTAATTCTTCAGTAAAAAAAATATACATAGCCTTAGATAAAGACGCAATTAAACAAGCGTTAAATTTTTGTGAGTCACTAATAAACGAAGGTAAAGAGGTTTATTTGGTTGATTTAAATGATAAAGATCCAAGCGACATGGGTTTTGAAAAATTCACTAATTTAATTCAAAACACTTTACCTTTAACATTTTCAAATTTACTTGAAAAAAAACTACAATTATGATAGAAAAAAATGTAAATGTCCACAAAAAAAGTGTCAAAAGATTATTAGAAATCGATGAGACTTCCAAAAGAGTAACAATAATGGACAATAGGTACTACACCAGAAATGATCAATTTTATCCATCAGTTACTAGCATATTACAATTTATGCCTAAAAATAAATTCTTTGAAACTTGGTTAAAGGATGTAGGACATAATTCAGATGTAATAATGAGAAAAGCAGCAGATGAAGGTACACAAGTACATGATGCTATTGAAAGATATCTTTTAGGCGAAAAAATTACATTAATTGATGATAGAGGATTTTCACAGTATTCATTATTTGTTTGGCAAATGATTATGAAATTTCATGAATTTTGGGAAACATACAAACCTACATTAGTTGAAAGTGAAGCCCATTTATTTTCAGATAAACATTTATTTGCAGGTACATGTGACTTAGTAGTAGAAATAAATGGTGTAAAATGGTTGTTAGACATTAAAACGTCAAATTCATTGCATACTAGTCATGATTTACAATTGTCTGCATATGCTCAAGCATGGAATGAAATATATGAAGAGAAAATTGAACGTGTAGGTATTATATGGTTAAAATCATCTAAACATAAAGCAGATGTAAAAGGAAATAAAATGCAAGGTAAAGGATGGGAAATATATGAACCATTACGTACCATTGATGAAAATTTTAAATTATTTGGATATATTCATGAACTATATAAACTTGAACATCCTAATCCTAAACCAATGTCAAATAGTTTCCCTACAGAAATTCAAATTAGTCCATCAATTTAACATATTTATAGTAAAATATTAACAATGATATATTTAATTAAGATTCTAAATGAAATAATTAATGAAGGAGGTAATGTATTTGGTACTACTTCAAGTATTAAAAAAGAATACATTCAACCAACATTAGAAAAATTTACAACAGAATTAAAACGTATATATCCTAAAATTAATTTTAAATTTAGTACTCTTGGCTCTGTCGGTAAAAAAGATGAATCAGGAGACATTGATTTAGGCATGAGTGTTGATCAATTTATGACTAAAGATGGTGAACCATTGTTAGCTAATTGGGACATAGATAAAGGTGAATTTGACGCTCTATATGAAAAAATAAGAAAACGTTCAAGATCAGCGTCTGAAGTTCAAAGTAAATTAAGAGCTATGTTAGAATTAGCTGCAATAGGTATTGAAAAAAAGTCACAATTTATAGACACAGACATTAAAGCAGCAGGTGGTGGTTCAATATTTTGTATGTTTCCTCAATTTGATGAAGAAGGTAATGAATTGCCTGAAAAAGCAGTGCAAATTGACATCAATGTAGGTAACTTAGACTGGTTAAATTTTAGCTACTATTCAAATACTTATAAAGATAATGTTAAAGGTTTACATAGAACACAATTAATGTTGGCAATGTTTCAAAATCTTAACATGTTGTTTAAACATGGTGACGGAATAAGAGACAAAGAAACAGGAAAAATTGTTGCTTCTACTCCACAAGAAGCTATACAAGTGTTAAACAATGGATTTAACATTAAGTTAAGTCAAGACATAGTAAATGATTATTTTGAATTAATGGATTTTATCAAGGAAAAATTACCTAAAAATACATTGAATCAAATATTTGACACTTACTTAAAAATATTAGACTCAACAAGAGCAGACATACCTTTAGATCTTCAAGACTATTGGATTAAAAATCAAGATCGTTTAGGATTAAAAGGTAAATTTATACCAGATAATTCTAATCTAACTAAATATAAAAAAGCATAATGAGTGGATCAGCAGGTGGTAATCGTATAACTAGAATGTCAGTAGAAAATACTGTTCAAGATTATATTCAAAAGATTTTGTCTAAATTTCCTGGATTTAAAAAAGCAAAAGCAACTGGTTCATATAATGCAGGAACTAAACAAGATTTTGGTGACATTGACTTAATTGTTCAAATAGAAGGAACAGATAAAAAATTAATTAAACAAGATTTAGCTAAATATTTTTCTACATTACCTGACTCATTAATTGTACCATTTAAAAGTGACAAATATAAAGGTAAAAAATCCCTTAGTAGTGGTGAATTAGTAACTGTACTGTATCCAATATCTGGAATATCTGATCAATATGTTCAAATAGACAACATCATCTCAGTTAGTGAAGAAGAATCAACATTTAAAAATACATTTTTAGACTACTCAGCAGAAGTACAAGGTTTACTTTTAGGTTTAACTAAAGTTATATGTTTAGAAGAAGATCCTCAAGAAATATTTAAACGTTTAGGCATAAAAAATATTCCACCATTAGAGTTAAATCAAGAATATGAGTTTAACTTATCAGGTGTTGGTTTAACTTTACGTGTTGTAACATTAGATACTTTTAAAGAAATAGACAGAACAGATGTATGGAAATCATCTAATTGGAATACTGTTAAAAGATTATTCGACAATTACAACATAGACTTAGATTTTAAAACATTGTTAAAAGATTTATCTTCTAAGTTAAAAAACGAACGTTCTAAAAATAGAATAAAAGGAATTTTTAAATCTATGGTATCTATAAAAAGTGGAGAAGTAGGCACACCTAAAGGTGACAACAAACAAATAGCTTTAGACGCAGTAGACAATATGTTAGAAAATATGTTGTTTAAAGGTTTAGTTAAAGAATTAATTATGCCTTTGTTAGAAGATGAGTCTCAAGAAACAATCGCTATTTACCCAGGTAAATTCAAACCACCACATAAAGGACATTTTGAAGTAGCTAAACAATTACTTAATAAAGCTGATAAAATAATCATAGCTATATCAAGTATAGAAGTTGAAGGCATAAGTGCTAAACAAAGTAAAGCAGTATGGGAATTGTACAATACATTGTTAAACGGAAAACTTGACATAAAAATAATTCAAGGTTCTCCTGTAAAATATATACTTGACACTATTGAAGCAAATCAAAATGTTCATTATATAGCAACATATGGTAAAGGAGAAGAAAGTAGATATAATAAAATAGGTAAAGATCCTCGTTATATGAACGCTGAAATATTTGACGGTGGAACAGTAGAAAATGAAGAAGGTAACATAAACGCATCAAATTTAAGAGTAGCATTAGCCAATAATAAATACATATCTAAATTTTTGCCTAAAGACATTACTCCAGATAAATATGAAAAAGCATTAGGTATGGATAAAGTAGTAAATGAATCTTTTTATAAACAATCTATTCAACATTCAATTCAAGAAGACATTGATGTTTGGGGAACATTACCTGAATATAAAATAGACTTAAACAACATATATGATTATGAAAAAAAAGGAGACTTTTATTCATTTTATGATGATGTAAATGATTGTGACATAATAGTAAAACTAAAAAAATTACCATCCGGTTTAGTAGAATTTAAATTTTATCCAGTAAAAGATAATAATGTTTTAGGATTTATTAAATTAAAACAAATCAATCCTAAAGTAATGAACACTGTTTATAAAATATTTCAAGATGAAGTATTAACAAAACATAATTCAATTTTAATTCAACCATCAGGATATACTAGATATAGATTATTTAAAGCTATGTTAAATAATAACATAGATAAAAATAAATATGATGTAAAAGTAAAAGATGATTTAGATGAACCATATATTATAGTACAGAAAAAAGAAATAATAAAAGAATCTTCATCAATTAAAAAACTTCGTATATTTGATTTTGATGACACTTTAGCTCATGTAGATGCAACAATACATATTACTCATGCTGATGGTTCTAAAGAAGGACTTAATCCTGCTGAATATGCTGTATATGAGCCTAAACCTGGAGATACATTTAACTTTAAAGAATTTAGTTCTATTATTAAGAAAGTCTCTCCTATCAAATCAAACATTGATTTATTGATCAAATCATTTAACACACCAAATGTTAAAACTACCATATTAACAGCAAGACTACTAGGATATCCTATAGTTAAATATTTAAAAGATGAATATGGTATTAGACCATATGTTGTAGGATTAGGTTCATCTGATCCAGAAAAGAAAAGAGAATGGATAGAACAACAAATTCAAAAAGGATACAATGACATTAAATTTATGGATGACTCAGCAAAAAATATTGATGCTGTGTCTAAATTAAAAGAAAAATATCCTAATGTTAAACTAGAATTAAAACTAATTAATGAAGGATACATATCTAAACAACCAAATGATTTTAAAGAAGCATTAAAATCTTTAACTAAGTATATGATTGATCAAGATATGAACATTAAACCTTTACCACGTGTAATAAGTATAAACAACGACTCTAAAAACTCTGAAAACATTTTAGGCAAAACTGCATATTACAATCCAAACAACTGTTCAATCACTTTATTTACATTAAATCGTCATCCAAAAGACATATTACGTTCATATTCTTATGAGATGATTCATCGTATTCAAGACAATGAAGGTAGATTAAAAAATATTAATACTACTAACACAAATGAAGATAGTGAGTTGGAGAAATTAGAAAAAGAAGCGTATCTTAAAGGCAACATGTGTTTTAGAAATTGGGAAGATAGTTTAAAAAATAAAAAATATATTAAAGAATATAAAGAGTATGTTTTAAATGAGTTATTTGAAAAAGATTTACCTAATATTGAAAAATTAAATTCTTATGAATATAAAGTAGGAGATGGAAAAGATATTGAAGCTCTTTATTATTTTAGACAAGCTTCTTTAGACCCAAATGATTTTGAAATACACTGGAAATTTACAGAAAATAATAAAAACACTTCTTCAAAAGCTTGGAGTCAAGTAACTGCTACTTCTTATAAAATAATAAAACATTTTATAGATGATAAAAATCCAAGATATATTGAAATATCTGATAATACAGATGAAAAAACAAGAATATATAAATCAAAATCATATTTAGAAAAACTTGAAAATATGTTTAATAATCAATATAAAATTGATAATTCAAATCAATATGTTGTTTATTTAAAAAAAATTGAAGAAGTTTGTAAAAGTGGAATAAAAAAACGTATGGAAACTTTAAATGAATCATATGAACAATCTTTAGATTATTGGAAAAATGGTGATTTAAATGCTAAAAGTAAAATTGAACGTTGGGATTCTTCTAAACGTAAAATAAAAAGAGAAGTTTTACAAGAAGTTTACAATATAAAAAATGTTAAACCATTAAATGAATGGGTTGTAAATATTCCAAAATATAATTACACTCCAAAGCTTTCAAATAAAATTTTTTCTCAACTTCATGAATTAAAAGTAAATGAAATAGCTCTTAATCCAAACAATGATGTTGAAATATATGGAAGTTTAACCAACGGAGATTTTTCAGTTGGAGAATATAATTATAATTACAGAATAATAAAATTAGATAAAAATCCATACAATAGTAATTTATTTTACAACATTGATTTTCATGAAATAGGAAATAAAAATCCTAATCCTTCTTCACCAACAGGAAATGCTAGAGAAAAATACATAAAAATACTATCAACTATGTATAAAATTATATTAGACTTTACTGAAGAAGAAAAACCAGAATATATAGGAATATCAAGTTTAGATGAAAGTGGATATGGGAATATTTATAATAACTTAACTAAAACAAATAAAATTCCAAACTACTCCAGAAAAGATGCAGGTTTACAATTTAAAGATAAAGATGGAAAAACTGGAAAGTTTATAATATTAAAAAGAACAGATGTATAAACTAACAAACTTATACAAACAAATCAAAGAAGAAGAAACAGCTGCTCAAATATCTCAATATAAAATATTCTGCGACATGGATGGTGTATTGTGTGATTTTGACAGACGTTTTGAACAATTTGGAGGTATGTTACCTCATGAATATGAAGCTAAAAATGGCACTAAGAAATTTTGGGAGTTAATAGATGGCATAGGTACACAATTTTGGTCAAAAATGTCTTGGATGATAGATGGTAAACAATTGTGGAATCACATTAGTAAGTACAAGCCATCTTTATTATCTGCTCCATCACAAGATAGTTCATCACGTTATGGTAAACATTTATGGGTACAAGAAAATACTCCTGGAACAAAGTTAATTTTAGCAAAAAGAGAACATAAAAAATCATATTCCAGTAAAAATCGAATACTTATCGACGACCGCTCTGATAATATCAATGAATGGAAGTCAAATGGAGGCATAGGAATTTTACACACATCTGCAGAAAATACAATAAACGAGTTAAAAAAACTAGGACTACAATGAAATATAAATATAGATTAGTAGAAAATGAAGAACCTTCCACTCCAGATAATGGTGGAGAGGAAAATGGATTAAAAAAAATGCAATTTCCTCAAGAGTTAAAGTTAACTACTCACAATAAAATAAACGCTGATGATATTATAGATATATTAGAAAATCCAAAATATTTTAGTACTATATTTATTAGTAAATCAAACAATTTACTAGATTTAGAAAAAAAAGTATTTGGTGATAAACCAACTAGTGATAAATTTATTACCATTAATCAAAAAATATATAATGAAAATGGCAATAAATTATACAAAGAAATAGTGGATAGTGTAGGAAATTTTGAAGTAGATGGAGACGGAAAAACTAAAATAATAAAACAAAAAGACAAAATAACTGGTAAAACATTATTTATGTTTCCTATAAAGACAACAAAAAATCAAAAATTAATATCTGATTATTTAAAAATAAAACCAAAAATAAACATAAAATCTAAAAAAATAGATAACTTTACTTTAACATTTCCTATGTCTAGTAAATCAGATGTTGAAAAAATTTTAAGTAATGCTAAAGAAGCAAAAGTAATTTCAAGTAAAGATTACTCATTAGAACAAATAGATAAACTTGATGAAAATAAAATAAATAAAAAATAAATTATGTCAGAAAATGTTCTAAAAAAAGATTTCCAACAAAAAGACATTCAACGTCTTCGTAATCTTATTCAAGGTAAACATGGAGAGAAAACCAGTGCTGGTGTAGGTTATGAGAAAAAACATGAATTTCATGATGAAGGAGACATATGGGAAGCAGATGGAAGACAATGGACTATTAAAAATGGCATTAAACAAAATTTAACTAAATTAGACAAAGCAAAGAAAGACATTACTCTTCCACTATTTTGTCCTTGCTGTACTAATTTAATGAAAAATAAAAATGATAAAATATTCTACATTCAATATAAAAGATGTTTTAACTGTCAAATAGATTTTGAAACAAAATTAAGAATATTAGGTCTGTGGGAAGAATATGAAAAAAATATTGTTAATTCAGACATAGATTATACAATTAAAGATTATAATATATGGATGGATGAGTTAATTAACGATTCAAATAAATCATACATAACCGAAGCTGGGGACGTTGAAAATTGGGTAGGTTTTGCTAAAAAAAAGTTATTGGAAAATAAAGAAGAAACAATTAAATTTTTACAAAATCTTAAAAAATAATTATGTCTACAACTGGTTTAACAATAATAATAGCATTAATAACGGCATTAGTGTCGCCAATATTAGTAGAATGGATAAAAGTAAATTTAATCCATAAAAAACAAAAAGATTTACTAGGCTCTTCTATAAAATTTGATGAAAAGATAGATAATCAACTTGAAAAGATTATGGAAGAATTAAAATGTGATAGAATATGCATTGCACAATTTCACAACGGAGGTCAATTTTATCCAACTAATAAATCTATTAAAAAATTTAGTATATTTTATGAACGTATTTCTAATAAAGCTACAACTATAAAAGAAATGCTTCAAAATATACCAGTATCTTTATTTCCTAAATTATTTTACACTTTATATAAAAATGAAGAAATTAGCATTCCAAGCTGTAAAGAAAATACATTAGATTGTGGATTATTTCAAGTTCAAGGAAAAGATTATAAAACTAAATCTTTTTACATGTTAACTGTAAAAGACTTATCAGATAATTTTATAGGCACATTAACAATATCTTACTATGAAAAAGAATATGAATTAACTTCAGACGACTGGATATTATTAAGACAAAAAACAGGTGCATTAGGCAGCATATTAAGTGACTATTTATATGATAAGAAATAAAAATACAATATTTATAATAAAAAAATACAACAATGGACAAACAATTTGAACATATGCAAAAATTGGCTTTTGGTAAAAAGTCAATTAATGAGTCAATAGAAAATAAAAAAACAACTCCATCAGCATTTAAAAGTCAAATCAGAGAAATGATTTTAGCTGAAATGAATGAGGCTAAAAAGAAAAAAGATAAAGAAGATGTTGCTCCTCAAGAAGATGTAGAACTTAACATAGACGCTCCAACAGAAGAAGTACCTTCAACAGATACAATAGCGCCAGAAATAGGCAACGCTGTAGACATTAATCCTACAGTGAAGTCAATTCAAGATTCATTGCAAAAAGCATTTGCTAGTGCTAAAGAATTAGGAGATGCTAAATTAGTAACTCAAATTGGAAACACAATTACAATGCTTGTAAGAGATCAAGTATTAGGTGGTGGACAACAAGCTGTTGCTGAAGGTATGGAAGAAATGAACGACGAAATATTTAAAAAAATAAATGCAGCAGTTTCAGATGAAGATTATAATCGTTTCATAGATGCAGCTACTGCAATATCTGAGGATTTAATAAGTAAAGGCTTTGAAGCAGAAGATATTTATGACTATTTAAATAATATAACATTAAATGAAGCATAATAAACAATAAACAATTAAACAATAAACCAAAAACCAAAACAAAATGACACAAGAACTATTTGAACAAATTAGTGGGTTGTATGAAACAGCAAAACTAAATCACGGAGAAACAAGTAAAGCAGCAAAAGGTAGAGCTCGCAAGGCATTATCAGAAATGAAAAAACTTATCGCTGCTTACAACAAAGCATCAGTTACTGAGGCAAAAGCAAAGTAAATCATGGCAAAACCAACAGCTCGCATATTAGCATTAAAAGATGAATTTTACAACCAATATAAATCTAATAAACAAGAGTGGGTTGATAAATATAAGAGTAATGCTGAACAAGCTATGGTAGGTGCCGCATTTAATAGAGCAAAAACAGCCGCTATGAAAGAACAAAAACAACGAATTAAAGAAATGGTTAAAAGTAGCTTAGCTAATGGACCAGTTGAAGAAATCAATTCAGTAGAATATGTTCAAAATCGTAAGCCAGTTGATGAAAAAAATCCTATAGACACAGTTAGAATGGACATTCCATTGTTAATCCGTGTCATGGAATTTGCTAAAGAAGACGCTAAAACAGACATGGATTTACATGCTGCAGCAGAAAATATGATTGAACTGTCTAAAAAAGACAGAGTACTTAACATGGATGATTACAACAGTATAGTAACACCAGATGAAGAAAACCAAATAAACGAATTGGTTAAAAAGGTAATGACAAAATTAAAAGCCTAATAATGACTAAAGACGAGTTCAAAGATAAAATTAAAACATTAGTTAAACA
>Ga0181348_1000792_pt1 | contig 13808 bp, 26 predicted proteins | sample Su13VDMM110DN_FD_130092 | JGI IMG/M metagenome (GOLD analysis project Ga0181348, IMG submission 130092) | Freshwater viral communities from Lake Michigan, USA - Su13.VD.MM110.D.N | ecosystem: Environmental > Aquatic > Freshwater > Lake | place: USA: Michigan | collected 2013-07-16
CTACCCCTAAAAAACACATGGCAACTACTTGACCCAATTAGGCCATCTGACGCTCAGAATTCTTCTGGCGACGGCGAGTAATGTTGTACATTGCTGTTGCAACATCCTCATTTACTGAACGATTTCCGTTCGTGATACCTGAGATATGAGAGGTTGAATAACCTGTCATCTCTGCGATACGCTGGGTATCACCTGAACGCTTGCGAGCGTTGTAAAACGCCAATTTGGCGGTTGAATTTAAACGATTCATAACTACTATATAATTAAAATTAGTTGCAGGAATAGGATTCGAACCTATGACCTCCAGGTTATGAGCCTGGCGAGCTACCTCTGCTCTACCCTGCGATATAATATTAGTACCCGGGGCCGGACTCGAACCGGCACAGCTCTTTCAAGCCGAGGGATTTTAAGTCCCTTGTGTCTACCATTTCACCACCTGGGCATATTGTGGGCCTCGCACCCACTCGGGAGCATTTGTAACCTCCACTCTGCAGAGCTCACTTTATGCTGTCTCTTCCACTGTTGGCTCAACTGCTAGCTCAACTGTTTCCTCTACTACTTCTGCTACCTCAACCTTCTTAGTGGATGGACGTCCACGTTTCACTACACCTCCGTTAGCGGCCGCACGTGCTGCTTTCTCAATGAGTCGTTGTTGGCGGGCACTGGTTGCCATTACTGGACGGCCTTTTGATTTTTCTGTTGTTGGTGCTGCTGTAGCTGTTGTTGTTTTTTCTTTTTTCATAACCTTTATTATTTATTTATTTTACTTATATCCTAAATATAACATACTTTCTTAATGAAGCCAAACCTGTTTTAAGTTATTTTTACCACCCATTTACCCTAGAGGAATCAACTCCTGAGTTAGGAGCAAATATCTTAATTATAATAATTAGGATAATGAATATGATCCAACTTCCTGCAATGGCATATCCTAGATAGTTTCGGGCTGGTTTAGCATCTTTATCAGTGAAAAACCACCATAACCCAAAAATCCATAAAATAGCTCTAATTATAGTTCCCATATGTGTTAATTATTTCTCTAAATATAACATCATTTCCTCAGGAGGCCAAACAAAAAGCGCCATTTTGGCGCCATTTTTTGTATATACTTATATCCTTTATCGATAGAAGAGCTTGGCTTGGGCGGGGAAGGGGGGTACCTTACCACAACCCCCTATACCACCTGTTCTCCCTGCCGTTGGTCACATACCCGTTTCTCCTTATATACCTATATCCTTATATCCGTATTCTATACTCTATTTGCCTACCGGTTGGACACACTTTATTGTATCACAACAATGTGTTGCTTCATGTTTTGTTTTACCACACTTATTTGTTGATTTACAGGCGGTTAACCCACCCAATAACACCATCACACATATTGCCACCACTACCAACGTCACACTCAGTGACGCCCACTTAACCGTTTGATTCTTTAACATAATTTTATTTGTTTATATTTGTTTTTCCTACTTAATTTTCCTTATCGATATACACTTGTTTTCCCTACCTGTTTTCTCTACCTGTTACCCCCACTTGATTTCCCTACTTGATCTTCCTGCTATCGAGGAATTTCTTCACACCCATACCCCCTAGTATTGATAGTAGAATAAGTGTTATTATGTAAGCGAAATCTGGATATTCATTTATTGTCGTTACTAGTCCCACCGTTGACACTAGCACCGCTAGAAAGAATACTGAATATGTTATTGCTGTTTTCATGTTTCTGTTTCTATATACTTGTTTTCCCTACTTGTTACTCCTGCTTGATTTTCCTACCCGTTTTCTCTATTTTGGTTTAATAAAATAGCTATTTTACCTAATATGAAAGCTAATAAGCCTAAACTAATAGCCGCAGTTATTGGTAACCACAATGGACTAGTTACCCACCACCAACTCCAATTAATTACTCCTGTTAGTTTAAACGTTATGAAAACTATAGATAAAGTCACAATAATGCTTGATCCTAAAGTTGATTTGGATACCTCATTAGTTGATTTTTTAGGGCTAAATTCCATATTTGTTTTTTTATTTGACATTTTGTTTGATTTTTGTATTTGAAGTTTTATCATTTATTTTTTAGAGATTAAATTAAATACTTTTTCTAGTATATCATATAACACAGCTACCACTAATGCTGCTAATGATATTGGCCAAAGTAGTGAAGTAAGGAATGCGGCGCGCATATCCATTTCATTTCCTGCTTTACATTTATTATTATACACAGCACAAAACATAAATGTAGCAAACAATCCTATAACATAACTTATAAACATACTCATAATATAATAATTATTTTTATTCTTCCAAGCTTTTCTTATATAAATAATTTGGTATGTGAGGACAACTATTTACTGTCCATCCTTCACTTCCATCATACTCCCATCTTGATAGCCATACACCATATGTTAACCATACTGTTCCAAATAATTCTTGGCTACCATAACCATCATTATATTTAAAGTCAAGTGTTTTGAAGAACGATTCTGCTTCTTCTTTAGTATGTGGGTGTGTGAGGGTTATTTGTTCCTTACCATCCCATCCTTCTTCATAGGTAATGTCAGCACATACTAAAACATTTTGTTTTTCTTTTAGTTTATTAAGGATTTCCTCTAATTCTTTTCTAGCGTTCATAGTTGATTCTATATTTCATTTGTCATTTCGTTTTTAGGGTTTTCTAACCAATCATACCATTCATCAGCTAAATCTTTTACTTTTAACCTTAAATCTCCCTTTTTTAAAGCATAATCAACAGCTAGTTGTAATGCTAATTGTCTGTTACTGTTAGTATACATTGTGTTCATTTGTTACCTCCGTATGTTTCGTTGTAGTATTGTTTCGCTTATTGATTTGTTATATGCTATTAATCCTCTGGATACCATTCAGTAATTGATGTATCCACAAAATTTTCAGGGTCAGCGTTCAACAACTCATTTGTGTGTAAAACCGCTTCTTCGTGACGAATAAATGGTTGGTCATCAGATGTTACATAAATAACATTCAGTTGTTGTCCTAATTCTGTTGCAAAAATTTTGTTTGCTTTTTCTTGTGTCATAATTTTGTGCTTTTTCATTTGTATGTTTCGTTGTAGTAATCTTCTGCATCTCTTCTTATCTTAGCATCTCCATCTAATAGAGCCATTATATAGCCTTCCATTATCTGCTCCTTCTCCAGCATCAAGAAGTATTCTTTGATCTCTGCTATCTCTGATATCTGCCCTTCGTCAAGCATATCATATAGCTTCATCATTACTGTCTTGTTACTCATAGCCAATGTTTTTCTTCTTTTAGGTGTTTTAAAAATGCTTGTAGATACTTAATGTTATCTTGCCCCCAATCATCTTTAACTAATGCTCCTGTATATACAGGATTACCTTCCAATACCCCATTCATCCAACTTAGGTGATCCCAACACTCATTTTTCCAAGGTTTGCTTCGTTTATCAGTTACTTTGATACTAATATCTTTTGAAGGAAAGGGACTTATAGTAGCATCAAAACAAAAGTAATCATTCTCAACTACACATCCTATATAGTCTGATGGTATACATCCTATATAGTCTAATGGTGTTTCAATTGTAAGTACTTCATCTTCTCGAATATACCATACACCATCAACTTGTATTCTATTTTTCATTATAGATCGTTTCGGTTTATTTTATAATTATAACCTCTAGTGTTTAGAGCCATATTAATTCTATCTACAAAATGCCATTCAGGTTCTGTATCATGTACCTCTGGGTGCATTGTGTCTACTTGAGCAATTTGTTCTTTTATGAGTTGCTTTAACTCACCTTCAATAACAAATTTATCTCCAAAAATAGTGTGATGGATGTTGAAGTAAGCTTGAGTACATGACTCATTACCTTCTTCTGTAAACATTTCAAAATCTACTGCCATAACCTTTATTGTTTTTAATTATTAACTAAATATAACATCACTCTCTTGGAGAGCCAAACTTATTTTTAGTAGTCAGGACAGGACTCGAACCTGTATCTCTGCCAACTTACGTTGTTTAGGTTCATACCTTACAGTACGTCTACCAATTCCGCTACCTGACTATTTGTAACCACCACCGCATTGTGTTGTTCTGATGGTAAGCATCGTGGTACTTATCCTACTAATACTAATGTTAAAATTACAATAGCGAATAATACAAATGCTTTAATTGGATCTTCAAGTTGTTTTACCATGTTTTTATGTTTTTTATTTATTACCTAAATATAACATCAAACTCCAACAAAGCCAAACATTTTTATTAATCCCTTCTATAATTTCTCTCAACAGGCTTATAAGCATCTCTATACCACCCACATCCACCATTATCTTTATTAATAAAATTATTGCGGTGATGTGATCTTAAATGTTCCTGATGTCTTGAGTATTGGTGTTCAACATAACATGAGTTTAAGGTCACAATTAATGCTGTTATAATAATAGTTTTTAGCTTATTCATAATTTATTTATTTTTATTTGTTTATCTTCATATACTAAGTACTCTGGGGTGTTGTCTAAACAATCAATGAAGTAATAACGACCACCTGTTGCTTTACCTTTAGCATCAATTTCTTTTACAGCAGTGTGTCCTACTACTTGTATCATTGTTTTTTTAATGTCTTGACATGCCTTCATTAGACTCTTAGGTCGAATCCAAAGTGGACCTTGAAATTCATCATCACCATATGGATCGCTATGTCCATACCCATTATCTGCAAATTTGAATTTGCGGGGTTGGAAGTGCCATAGATCATTTACAAACTCAACCATATCCTGGTCACCCCAATTGTTGTTTAATAGAAACTCAGGAGTAATACCTGCATGACTAAATACCAAGTCATCACATTTGAAAGCTATTTGTAGGTGGTGTCTATTCTCTTCTAGTAACCTACCAATTTCAGGCCATAATGCTTTTTGATATCCACTATACTTTTCATTACATGCAGGCATATAATGGAAATCATGGTTACCAACTAACAATATTACTTTACACTGTGGGTTGCTAAGTTTCCACTGTATGATGTTTTTGAAATTGTGTATTTGATCTATACCTGGGATGTCAAAACTATCAAAGTAGTCACCTACAAATACAACTGTTGTGGGTTGTTCTTTCTCAACAATTTGTTGCCAGGTGTTGCGCCCGTGTGTGTCACCAATTGCTATTAGTTTATTCATAACTTTCTCTATCAATATTGATCACATATGGAAATCTAGGCACACCATCAGGTGTTAAATTAAAATACTTAACTGTTGCTGATTTGCCAATTAATTCTTGTCTTTGTTTCCAAAGTTCTTTACATTCCTCCCAATTGTATTTAGGTGATGAATTGAATATATAACCTGTCTTACTTTTAAATACAAATGAACCTACCATTCCTGCTTTATTACCTAAGCCTTCAACTACATCTAATATAGTATATTCTTCATCTATAAATGATTTATACTTAAGTAATGATTTAGAACGCTTTGATTCATATTTACTGTCTAAACGAAGCATTAACCCCTCATAACCCTCACTAACATAATCACTATACCATTTATCAACCCATTCAGCTGAGTGGACATGACTTGTTCTCACCAGCTCACAACATTTAGGTAAAGACATTTTATTTAAAATACTATGTCGTTCACTAAACACACCACTACAACTAGGTAAATCATAAATGTGGTATTGGATTTGTTCTTTACTTTTCTTTAAATCCTCACTTGTTGGTTTAGTTTTCTTAACCAGTGAACAAATGGCATTAAAGTCATTTGCAAATTTATCAGCATACAACTCACCATCAAAAATCAAATCAGGATTAACTTCAAATAATGGTTTCAATGATTCATGGATGTGAGGTGATGAGATGATTTTCTTACCATTTCTACTCCACATCCCATCTGCTCTAACAATACATCTAATACCATCTAGTTTAGGTTGACTATAGACTGGGTATTTAATTTTGTCTTTATAATCTTCAAACTTATGAGCTAACATAGGATTAAAGAATTTAGGTTTATCAATATCACTAATTGATTCATAACAACCTGACTCAATTTTTTTATCCCACATTGCCTGAGCTTCAAGTATAGCTTGCTGTTCAGGAGTGGTCTCATTTTTCTTACCTATATTTTTCCCATTACAACAAGTCCATTCTGAAGTGGTTTTAACCCCATCATTGTAACCTGAAATGGTTCGGAAACAGTTGTCTTTAGTTTCAACTGTCCATTCATTGATTTTGTTGTTAACCGCTCGTTTGTATAATGTGTTTAATTTCATGTCCTAAATATAATAAAAAATGGCCCGAAGGCCAAACTTTATAATACTAAGATTAAAATAATCGCTGTGATTATTCCACCTTCAACTAAGGCTATCCTTCGCCAATTGCGTTTCCGATTATCTTCTCTATCCAATTTGATGTTCATTTGGTCGATTTGAGTATCTTTTTCTCTTAACTCAAGAGTACAATCTTTTCTTAATTCTTTATGTTTCTCATCTAACCGAACATAACTGTCTGATAAAGCAGAGTAGTTGAGGCTTAGTTTTTTAAGATATAATTGACAATCATATGCCTGAAGGAACATACTGTCTAGATTTTCCTTATAGATGTTCTTCCAATAAAAAGTCTCAATTACCTTCTCCTCTTGACTCCTGTTCAAGAAGATCCCAGTATCGAGTTGGAAGACTATCCTTGGCGCTGAAAATTTTTGCCCAAACGCTGTCACGTTGAGGATCACTAAGAGTAGGAATACGCTTAACTTTTTCATTTGATTTTTTATTTTTAGTTTTGGTTTCTGTTATTCGATCCATATAAATGGTATCGTATTCAATTAAAATCTGCTGTTGAACTTTATCTAAACTGTCTTTTTGTCTGTTTAACATTTCAATCTCTTTATCAGTGAAGTCAGAGCTTGGTTTGTTACAGTTTTTAAGTTTAACAATGGCGAATATAGCTACAGTTGCTATTAAAATCCATTTTACAATGTTGTCGTATCTTACTTGTCCCATCTTGTTATATGTATATTTGCGTTTAACGGTCTTATTTTCTCATAGAATCCATTACCTTCTCTAGATCCATTTCCATCTGTATTACCTTCACCTGTTACTACAGCTGAATTACCTATTGTTTTTTTAATAATAAAAGCATGCCCTATTGCTTTAAAGCGTTTTGGGTTGTTTCTATACTTAGCATATGATAAAGTACCTGAGTCACCTGGTTTTATCATTTCATATAATTTACCATCAGTGAATATAATATGTTTTTTATTATACGCTGTTGGGCTCCAACCTGTCACTGTTGTTTTTATACCTGCTAATTGATAAATCAGTTTAAGTGAAAAAGCACACCATGCTGCTCCTCTCCACCAACCAACATCAATCATCATTCGCTCAAATTGCTTATTGTCAAATCCCTGATTGTCACCAATTTCTTTTATGCCTTCAAAACTGTTTGATATCTCAACAGCAGTGTTTGCTTTACTTTGATATTCGCTTAGACAATCGGAATAATCACTCGGAACACCTGTATAAGCATATAAAGGTATAAGAAAAAGCAAATAGGATAGTATGATAATTTTAGCCATATGGGTAAGTCTTTAAAATCTTCTTTAACAGTTGATGTTGTAGAGTAAAAATATTTATAAATACCTTTGAAAGTGAAATACATCCCACCTAAAATAATTCCATTAAATAGAATCATAATTAGACTTGCTAATATGGCTCTATGAAACCAGTCAGTTGAATACATTGGATCACCAAATACTTCTTCCTGTACTATTCCATAAACATAGAATCCAATAAATGCTAGAGGCACACTCCAAACAAAATCCCATAACTTAAACCACCTTAATAGTTGTTTCATAGTAACATTTATTATAAATATTATAAAGAATATTATTTCAACGCCTTATATATTTTAATTCTAACTTGTCTTCTAAAGCAATTAAATGTTTTAGACCATATTCTAAGGTTAGTCTTATAAATATTTGTTTTTAGATGTTGGTTTGTTTGTTTAAGGTGTTTTTTAACTTTAGGATACAGATTAATAATTTCGAAAAATTTATTTAGATTCATATATGAGTCTGAAGTCCATCTTCCTTCTTGCCAAGTGGCTAATGTTGTTTGAGCATCATTAACTTCATCTATTAAATAAACTTTAATATTTCCATCCCATGAGTCTGGGACAATTTGAACTGAGTAATTGTCTTTAATTGCAACTGTTTTTATCATAACTTTAGGTTTAAATTAAATATAATACTAAGATTTTAAAAGTCAAATTTAGTCTTTAAGGAAGGCTACTAAATCTGTTTTAGCCAAGTAAGCTAAAGTATCAGGTACTACATCTGTAGAATCAGGTCTAGTCCAATAGTCAATATAATTTTTCTTAATAGCATTGCGGGCGTAGCTATTCATAACAGGTCTGCCTGTGTTGTATGCTCCAGCTGCTTTACCCCAGTCGTTATAGCGGTTATACCACTCGCGGAGCATCTTCATGGATATCTTAACGTTCAACTCAATGCTGTCCTTTAAAACCGGCTTTTTCACTTTAAAACCAGCATAGTATGAGGCATATTGAGGCATAATTTGCATTGGTCCTAATGCTCCTGCACTTGATGTTTGTTTATGATTATAATCATCATGGAATGGACCTTTGTATCCTGTTTCTATCCTAGCAACATTGAATGCAACATGTAGAGGTATATTATACTGTTTAGCATATGTCATAATAGAAGCATACAGTCGTTGAGCAGAATTTAGTTTGATAGGTATTTCTTTATTATTAAAAGAAACAATACAAATCACAACCGCTAGTAAAGCGATAAAAATTGATAATTTTTTCATAGTGTTTAAGTTTAGATCAAATATAATAAAAAAAGGCCCGGAGGCCTAGTTTTAATATTAAGAATTTTAGATTTTATTTTTTAAAATAATACCTAACCATATTAAGTCTTTCACCAGGTTCACCTTCTATTTCTTCTACTTTACTTAAAGTATATCCATGATCTAAGAATAGTTTTTTTACTTTTTCTTCTTCTTTGGATGATCCTCTGTTTTCTGTTTCAATATATTTATCTTTCTCTTTAAGGAATGCTCCTTTTATTTCTTCTTGAAACTTTTTAAGTAGGTCTTGTGGGGTTGTTTCTTTATTTTCAAATAGATGATCACGTCTCCACTGGTATACATTAAAATCTTTACGCATTTGTTTTATTGTTTTATTATTTTATTATAAATATTGCCGATATATAGAACAGTCACGAGTGTTAATCATAAAGGGTTGATATGTTATTCCAACACTTGTATTCATATAACCTGTTAATGATCTATTATTAAGATCCATCATATCAAAATTATACTTCTGGTTATATAAACCCACTAATGTTACTTTAGTAAATATACTAAGTCTCCAAGTAAGATCCAAGCTTGATTTAAGAGAAACTACTATATTGGGTATAAGTTCTTCTTTATATTCAATCACATCTGAGTGGTTTTTAGCTTGGGTGACTCCTAATCCTATGAAGCCTTGTAATCTAAAATGTTCTTCAAGCATAGAGACAGGTCTAGGATCTCTAGGGTTATAGCGGTTATGGTAATCATATAAATTATAACCAATACAAGCATTATAGCGAGTATAAGTTGTCTTAAATGGAGTTGGTCTATTAGTATTGCGATTAAAATCTATAGCTGATTCTAGTCGAAATATTTCTCTATCCATGGTGATAACTGTAATACCTACTTCATAGTGGTATATTGGGATAGAGTTTATTTGGTTTGGTTTTGTAGTTGACAATGCTATAAAGTGATTACCTATAGCAGCATCAATGCGGGTGCGATAAAGAAGTCGCTGCCCTTGAGTTTGGGCAGCGACCATTATCAATAAAAGGATAAATAAGTGTTTCATTTTATGTTTTAATATTTGTTTAATACTCTAAGAGGTTTACTAAAACGTTCTTTATGGTATACTTTACCATCTGAATATTTTACCTCGTCAACGTAAAAATCAAATAAAACATATTTTTCAGTCACTGTTAAAAACAAATCACCTAATACCTTAGAGTTACTATTAGGCAAATCTATTATCCATATTCCATCTGTTATATCATAACCATGAACAGCTTCTAACAAGTAACATTTTAATTCATCCCTTACATCAGGGGCTACATTGTACATGCTAAAAAGAGTGTCCTGGTAGCTGTCTAATGTAAAGGCAAATAATCCATCAACTTGTGCTTTTGTTCCAAAACCTATTGTTAGCATCAAAGCTAAAAATAAGTGTTTCATATTTAGGTTTTAATTGGTTACTTAGCCACTTGTAACGGCTTAAGTGCAACTAACAACCTTTAAACTACTTAGCCCACTTAAATGTCTCAGAGCGGTCTAAATAATTTGCTTTTAAGATATACATACCACTTGGTAATTCATTGTAACGATTAATGTCTAATAGCATACCGGATATGGTATAAATATCTATAGAGACAGGATAATCATCTTCTATTAAAATAGCATTTGGATCATCTATTAAAGGATAGTTACCTATAATATCTTCTTGACTAGTGGATATTCTATTAAATACTAAGTCAAGTCTGTTATTAGTTAAATCAGCATCACCTGTACTACCATTAACACTAATAACATCAAGTCTAAATGTATTTGATGTACCTACAGGAACAGCACAACGAATTGGATGGCATAAATTAACACTAACATATGAGTTATTAGCAGGCAATAGTGTTGATTGGCCTGGTAGTAAATTACCATTCCAAGTAGAATTGGTTATACATCCAAATGCTGCAGAGCAGTCAACCCAACGTCTAGTGTAGTTAATTTGAGTGATAGGAACAGTACCTGTATTAACTGCTTTCCATTGTGTATTAACAATCCCTAGAGAAGTAGTCCATGGATTAGATACAGGTATTACTAATTCAATTCTAACATCTGTACCTGTCATAGAAGGATTAACAACATTAAACGGTTTAAAACTAGTGTTGTCTGTGAGTATAGATTCCTCAACTGCATTATCATAATTAATTGTTACAAATATATAACGTGTTCCAGCCATCCCACTAACATTATATGAGAATGATTTAGTTACTGAATTAATTCCACCACCTAGACCTACACTATCAACTCCAACAATAATATCATCTAAGTCTCCGTAAGTAGAGTTAGCTGAGTAGCGGTATTGTACTCTCACAAATGTAGCAAAGGTAGATAGTAAGTTAAGTTCCTCAGTTACAACAGCATTATAGTTTACTAAAATAGTTTCTCCTAAATTAACACTAGTGGGTGTTATGACAATATTGTTAACTGTGTAGTTGGATACTAAAGTTGGGGGAGGTGGAGGAGGTGTACCGCCTGGGTTAGGTGTTGCTATGACAGCATTCTTTAGGTTAATACGTCCGTATCCTAATTCATTACTACGAGTACTTAACGGCCAAGCAGGATCATTAGAGTAAGTATAACCACCTACTTTTTCGCAGGTGTTAGACAATATTGCTAAAATTTCATCATCAGTTAACTCCCAATTTTTATAAGCGATTATAGCAGAAGCAGCAGCTGTAATGGGGCAACTAAATGAAGTACCACTAATTGATCTATAATCACCTGGATCATATCCTTCAGCACCTAAACGGTCTGTTGTTCTGATAGAAACACCTGGAGCTGAGATGTCACATATCTGACCAAAATTAGAAAATGATGCTCTAAGATCTGTATTTGATGTTGCACCAACACCCCACACACCATTAAAATTAGCTGGGTATTGAGCTGCTGTACCTGAGCTACCATTTCCAGATGAAGCAAACACCATCATTCCTTTTCCACCTCTACCATTTGTTCTAGCAGATTGAAAGGCAGCATCTAAAGCAGCTGAGTAGCTACTACCACCGTATGACATTGCAATTGCAACACAGTTTGGATTATTCATAGCAGCATTAACGGCTGCAATTTGGATAGCCGAAGTAGTAGCAAAACTACCACCGGCATATACCTGCGACATAATGTTTACAGGCATAACTCTTACAAAGTTATTACCTACACTAGCTACACCTATACTATTATTTGTTCTAGCTGCGATTGTACCCGAGCAAGCAGTACCGTGTTTATCCTCTGAGTTAACATATGGGATAGAATTTGTACCGTTGACAGCATTAAATGGACTATCAACATTACCTACAAAATCAGGTATTGACATATCTAACCCACCATCAAACATAGCAACTGATACCCACTGATTGTCAGTTGGAAGCAAATCCCATGCTTCATCAGCATCAATGTCTTTGTCTGTGGACTGGCGTAGATGCCAACTCGCAGCAAATTCAGGATCATTTGGAATATAATCCATTTTCATTTCCTGGGTTTGGTCTCTTTCTATAATGTCAAATAAGTCACTGTCAGAACAGTTTTTATAAAATTCATCATAGTTACCAGAAAATTGTACTACAATCATTCCAAGTTGGTCATATTGAGCAACAACAGGAACATTGTAAAATTCAGTGAATGCATCTACAAGTCTATAAGGAGTACCTTGCTTGTATTTTAGAATAACTTGGTTATTAACATTTTCAACTAAGTTTTGAGAGAAACTTATAATTGAAAAAACAGTTAATAACAGAACGGAAATTAATTTTTTCATATTTTATTATTTTATTGTGGTAATAAATATTCAAACATATGTTTTAGTTATGAATATAATAGTGTTCATAACCACAAATGAGATAAATTATACCTTTTTAGCGATTGGCTTATTAGCCTCTAAGAACTCCCACAGTGATTCAAGGCTGTAGCAGATCTGATTCTTATTCTCATCCCATGCCTCTAATTTTCCTTGACCATAATCATTTTCATAACAGAACCAAGACCACCAATCAACACCTTCCTCACCGTAGATTTCTTTAATCAATAAATGGATTAGACCGTGATATGGATCTACAAACTCAAGTAGGTCAACATTGTTTTTATGCAAGTCGTCTACAATGCGCTCTTGTCTTTGTAACTCAAGCGTTATTTTTAAAAAGGTTTCGTATGTCATAACTTAATTACTTAAAGGTGCTTTAATTGCTGGGTGTTCTTTTCATTGGTTCTTTCTTAAAAAAGTAGCCTGATATATCTACGTAACGAAGTAGTTCTTTATCGCCTTCAATGGTAGTTGTTCCATTCGCAGCTTTAAGCATTATAATTTTATACCCAAGTTTGTTAGCAAACCATTTTACGATTAATGTTGGTATTCTTTTCATAATTTTTGTTTTTTAATTTGATAAAGGTGCTTTGATTGTTGGGTGTGATTGATAGTTTTCAATTTGAAAGTCTCTTAATTCTAAACCTTCAATAATCGCTCCATAATCATCACCTAAAATGTTTTCTGGATTCCAAAATTCAGTATTGATTCTTAAATTAGGAAGACTATATGGTTTTCTACTTATTTGTTCAATGGCTTGTATTGTATGGTTTTTATATAAATGCACATCACCTAAGTTACCAATTAAATCTTCAGGTACCATATTAGTCATTTCAGCTAAAATACAGAGTAGTAATCCATAACTAGCAATGTTGAATGGTAAACCTAAGAATGTATCTACTGAACGTTGATTCCACATTAATGAGATTGCTCTGGTTGGAATATTTTCCCAATCAATTTTAGTATCACTTCCTTTTAATGCTTGATGTAAGTTATTCTTTAGGTATTGCATATCTCTAATTTCATTTCTTTCATCTTCACTCAACTCTCTTGTATAAACTTGAAATCCATAATGACAAGGTGGAAGTACCATTTGGTCTAATTCACCTACATTCCAAGCATTAACCATTAATCGTCTTGAGTCTGGATTTGTTTTA
>Ga0181348_1000795_pt1 | contig 13791 bp, 12 predicted proteins | sample Su13VDMM110DN_FD_130092 | JGI IMG/M metagenome (GOLD analysis project Ga0181348, IMG submission 130092) | Freshwater viral communities from Lake Michigan, USA - Su13.VD.MM110.D.N | ecosystem: Environmental > Aquatic > Freshwater > Lake | place: USA: Michigan | collected 2013-07-16
AATTATTAATTTAGGAGGTATTGAGGAAATTTCAATTACTGATGCTTGTAAAACATTACAAGAGGTAATTGGTGGTGGAGAAATTGTTTATAAAGAGGCTAGACATGAAGTTAAACACTCAATTCCAACTTGGCAAAAATCAATTGACATTTTAGGCTATGAATATAAAACAGATTTAAAGAAAGGTTTAACGGAAATGTGGAAATGGGCTCAAGCTCAGCCTAAACGTGAACAATTTGTTTGGGATTCTTATGAATTAGATAAAGGAATATATAGTTTTTGGAAGGTATAAATATTTATCATAAATGGCATTACAAACTTTATCTAATCTTAATATCATAAACGGCAATACTATCCAAGCCGCCGATGTATCTCAATCTATTGATGCTTTTACAGGAGCCGTAGGATATGCTATTACTTTTTCAGGTTCATTTACTTTAGCAGGAGCAACTACCGGTAGTGGTTTTTGGCAAAAAGCAGTAAGTAGCTCATATGCTTTAAGTAGTTCACGCGCTGTAAGTAGTTCATATGCTTTAAGTAGTTCAATTGCTTTTAGTAGCTCATATGCTTATAGTAGCTCAATTGCTTTTAGTAGCTCATATGCTTATAGTAGCTTAATTGCTTTAAGTAGTTCATTTGCTGATGGTGCTTCTCAAGTTAATGGTCAAAACTATGATACTGGAATAACTGTAGCTCCTGGTGATTTTAAATTTATAGCAGGTAAAAATGCTATGACTAGTGGTGCTCTTACTAGTAGTGCTTTTATAGTTTTACAGAGTAAAACATTAGGAACTAATGCTTGGATTACAGCAAACTATCAAACAACTCCCGGCCCACCAGATTCAATAATAATAAATAGTATTTCTGCTAGTGGGCAAATTTTAATGTCATCCACATCACCAGGGGTTAATGCTACTGTAATATTCACAGGAATTTATATATAAAAAAAAAATGACAACACAAGTTTTAACCCAAGAAGAACTTACACAAGTTCAAAGTTTACAATCTAAAAGAGACCAATTAACTATTGATTTTGGTTTTATTGAACTACAAATTCAAGAATTAGAATTACAAAAAGAATCCCTTATTGAACAACTATCACAATTAAAGTTAGAAGAAACTCAAGTCGGAAAAGAGTTTCAAGACAAATATGGTGAGGGAAGTATCAATATAGCTAAAGGAGAATTTACCAGTTCTAATTAATTTTTGACTTTCTCTGTAATATTTATTATAGAATAAAATCAATATATTTTTAGAAACATGGCAACATCAACATTAATATCACCTGGCGTACTCGCTCTAGAAAACGACAACTCCTTTATCTCACAGCAACCTGTGACTGTAGGAGCTGCTCTTATCGGTCCTACAGTTAAAGGTCCTGTAGAAGTTCCTGAAATTATTACTACGTATAGTTCTTACCAAAATAAATTTGGTACTACCTTTTTAAGCGGTAGTGATGTTTACACATATTTTACATCTGTAGCAGCTTTTAATTATTTTAATAATGGAGGTCAATCACTATTAGTATCTAGAGTAGTAAGTGGAACTTTTGATTCTGCTGCCACCTCAGGTTCATCACCAAATGGATCAGCTATAGTAAACGCTACTACATCTGCCTCTTTAGTATTGAAAACAATTTCAGAAGGAGCTCTTATGAACAGTTCTAGTTCATTAGATTCCTCAGGAGCTTTAGCTTCAGGTTCAGCAGATAACATTAGATGGCAAATTACTAATAACGATACTGCATCTGGTACTTTTGCTTTGTTAATTCGTCAAGGTGATGATAACACAAATACACCAATAGTATTAGAAACTTTTACTAACTTATCAATGGATTCAACTGCTCCAAATTATGTAGCTAGAGTAATTGGTAATCAAGTAAAATCATATAATGTTGCTGATAATCAAATCGAAGTAAGTGGTGATTATCCAAATAACTCAAGATACGTTTATGTATCTAGTGTTTTAACTCCCACTCCCGTATATTTTGATAATAATGGTTTAGCTAAAACAGCTTTTACTTCATCTATTCCTATTAACGCAAGCGGATCATTCACAGGAGCCCAAGGAAGTTTAAATACAGGAATAGTTGCTGATTATAATTTTAATATTGATGCTGCTTCAAATAATACTCAAGGTTTAACTGGTAGTGATTATAACAATATGTTAAATTTAATGTCTAATGCTGATGATTACAGATATAATGTCTTATTAACTCCTGGTTTATTTGCTAATACAGCTAAAATTGGTGCTTCTCAAGTGACAACAGCAATTAATAATACACAAAATAGAGGAGATGCTATTTATGTAACTGATTTAGTACCATTTAGTTCAAGTATTAATGATGTAACAACAGCAGCAAATGCTAAAAATACTTCATATGCTGCTTCATATTGGCCTTGGGTTCAAACAATTGATCCTGATTCTGCTCAATTAGTTTGGGTACCAGCTTCAACATTAGTAGCAGGTGTTTACGCTTACAACGATAACGTATCAGAACCTTGGTTCGCACCAGCAGGTATTAATAGAGGTGGATTATCTACAGTAGTAAGAGCTGAAAAGAAATTATCTCAAGCAAATCGCGATACTTTATATTCAAATAAAGTTAATCCAATTGCTACGTTCCCTGGAACAGGAGTTGTAGTTTATGGACAGAAAACATTACAAACTAAAGCAAGTGCTTTGGATCGTGTGAATGTTCGTCGTTTATTAATTTCTCTTAAATCTTACATTTCTCAAGTAGCAAATAACTTAGTATTCGAACAAAATACAATTGCAACTCGTACAAATTTCTTGAACCAAGTTAATCCATACCTAGAATCAGTTCAACAACGTCAAGGTTTGTATGCTTTTAAAGTAATAATGGATTCAAGCAACAACACACCAGATGTAATTGATAGAAATCAATTAGTAGGACAAATTTACTTACAACCAACTAAGACAGCTGAATTCATTTACTTGGATTTCAACATCTTACCAACTGGAGCAACTTTCCCTGCATAATTTTTTAAAAACTAAATATTTATAACAAAACAAATAAATAAACAAAATGGCAGTATTAGATCCAAACGAAATATTTTTCACAGCCTTTGAACCAAAACAGGCCAACCGATTCATTATGTATATTGACGGTATACCAGCGTATGAGATTAAAGGTGTCGGTGCAGTCACATTAACTCAAGGTACTGTTCCTTTAAACCATATAAACGTAGTACGTTATGTTAAAGGTAAAACTACTTGGGGTCCTATCTCATTTACATTATTCGATCCTATCACACCTTCAGGTGCACAGGCAGTAATGGAATGGGTACGTTTACATCACGAATCAGTAACCGGTAGAGATGGTTATAGTGATTTCTACAAGAAAGACTTAACATTCGACGTACTAGGTCCAGTAGGTGATATCGTATCAGAATGGATTATTAAAGGTGCATTTATTACTGAAGCTAACTTTGGTGATTATAGCTGGGATTCACCAGATGCCGCAGTTAACCTTACAATGACAGTTCAACCTGATTACTGTGTGTTGAATTTTTAATAAAATTACAATTACTATTGAAAGAGCTCGCATTTTTTGCGAGCTTCTTTTTTCTGTTAATATTTATAACAAAATAAGTTTATGAGCGAATTTAAGTTCCCCACAGAAGTTGTAGAATTACCCTCAAAGGGTTTATTTTACCCAGAAGATCACATTTTACGAAGCGGCACAGTTGAAATGAAATACATGACCGCGAAAGAAGAAGACATTTTATCTAACCAAAACTTTATTTCTAAAGGTATTGTATTAGATAAATTATTAGAATCACTAACATTAAATAAATTTGACATCAAAGATTTAATAACAGGAGATAAAAATGCTATTTTAGTAGCATCTCGTGTTTTAGGTTATGGTAAAGATTATTCATTTACTTATGATGGAAAAGAACATACTGTTGATTTAAGTAAAATTGATAACAAACCATTTAATGATTCTTTAGTATCTTCTAAAGGTACTTTATTATTCACACTCCCTAATTCAGGTAATAAAGTTGAATTTAAACTTTTATCTGAAAAAGATGAAGAAAAAGTAAAACAAGAAATTGAAGGACTTAAAAAAATTAATAAAGAATCTTCTACAGATGTAACTACTCGTTTAAAACACCAAATAGTTTCAGTTAGTGGTAATGAAGATAAAATGTCTATTAAAGAATTTGTAGATTACTACTTATTAGCCTCAGATTCAAGAGCATTAAGGTCTTATATAAAAAATGTTGCTCCTGATGTTGATTTAAGTTACAAAGTAACTGTTGATGGTGTTGAGGAGGACATCAACATCCCTATTAATCTTAACTTTTTTTGGCCTGACCTCTAATAATGTTTCTGCATTTAGATTATCTGTATTTAACCAAATTCATGAGATAGTTTTTCATGGTAAAGGTGGGTATGATTATAATACTATTTATAATATGCCTATTTGGTTACGTGAATATACTTTTCATAAATTAAAGGATTTTTATAATCAAGAAAATAAGAATCCAAATGAAGATAGTTGGGTTCAAGGTAATGTAAAAGAAGAAGCATCTAAAAATAAACAAATTCAAGTTCCAACATATATTACAAAGGCGTCTAAAAAATGATGCCTTTTAATATTTATAACAAAATATACCTATGGCTGATGATTTTGAAAAAGAACTAAGTAAATCCGAAAAACTATTAAAGGAAAGACTTACTAAAGCAGGAAAGATTGCTAGGGATATTACTAATCAAGCTTTTAAAGAATTATTAGTTACAATAGATGATTATTCTAACTCTTTAGATAATATTACAGATCAATTAGCTAGCCAATTACAGGATTACGATAAAATTAAACAATCTACTAAACAATTTGGTGAAGCTTTAAAAAGCAATTTAGTTTTTGTTAAAGATAACAAAGATTTAGCTTCAAAGCTCACCCAAATTTACTCAGAGAATAATAAATTAGCGAATAAATTAGTAGAAAATAATGAAAATTTAATTACTGGACAACTTAAATCTCAAGATGTAGCTAGAGATATAGCTAAATCACGTCAAACCCAACTTACCATTGAATTATCTCAAAGAGATATAGCCCAAGAAATAGCCCAATCTGAAAGGGAAATGGTAGGTTTACAAGGGGAAGAACTTTACGAAATTGGAGCGAAACTTGAAGCTTTACGTGAAATTAATGAGCAACTAGAAGCTGAAAAAGAAAACCAACAAGCAATATCTACTAACCTTCAAGAACAAGCCGCCTCTACTGCTAAAATAGAAACTAAAGTAGGTGTAGGAGGAAAATTATTACAAGGACTTAAAAAAATACCTGTTTTAGGAGATATATTAGATGTAGGTGGGGCGGAAGAAGCTATGCGTTCTGCTGCTGCAGGTGGTGCTAATGGGTTTAAAACTATGGGGGCAGGAGTTAAAGCTTTAGGCCCATCATTAAAAGCAGCTATGGGTCCTTTAGCTCTTATTTCATTAGCTGTTGAAGCTGTTCAAATGTTGATAGGAGCTATGTTAGATGCTGATAAACAAGTTACAGATATAGCTCAGAACTTTAATATTATTAAAGAAGACGCTGCTGATACTAGAGATAGATTTTTTGAACTATCTGATGAAGCAGGAAAATTTGGAAAAATCCAATCTGGAAATTTAATACTCCAAAAAGATTTAGTAAAATATAATATGGAGCTTAATGAAGCTCTAGGAACTTCTATTGATTTATCTTCAAATTTAGGAGAAAAAGGAAAAGAATTAGCAGTTCAATTTGCTAATGCTTCTAAATTTTTAAAATTAGGAGCAGATGAACAAAAAGGATTAATAGAGTCAACAGCTGTGACTGGTGAAACTATAGATAAAACTAAGATATCTATATTAGGAACAGTTCGCTTAAGAAAATTAGAATCTGGTATTTTATTAGATGAAAGAAAAATATTAAAAGATGTTTTAACAGCTAGTAATGCTATAAAATTATCAGTAAAAGGAGGATCAGAAGGTTTAACTAATGCTGCTGTTGCTGCTGCTAAATTAGGTTCTACTTTAAGTGGAGTAGCAGGAATATCCAAAAGTCTTTTAAATTTTGAAGATTCAATATCCTCAGAATTAGAAGCAGAATTATTACTTGGTAAAGATTTAAATCTTGAAAAAGCAAGACAATATGCTTTAGAAGGAAATATAGAAGGAGTAGCTAATGAAATTAGTAAACAAGCAGGTTCATCAGCTGATTTTGCTAAAATGAATGTTATCCAACAAGAAGCTTTAGCTAAAGCTATGGGTACATCCCGTGAAGAATTAGCTGATATGTTAGTTAAGCAAGAAAGTCTTAATAACTTAAAAGGCACATTTGCTGCATTAAGTAAAGAACAACTTGAAACTATGAAAACTGCTGGTAAAATTGATGAAGCCACTTTTAAAAACTTACAAGAAGGTAAAGCATCCGCGGGTGAATATTATGAATCTTTAAAAAAGGCAGGATTATCTACTGAAGAACTTACAACAGCATTAGGGGACGCATCTCTCAAAGCATTAGAATCCCAATCAGCTCAAGATAAATTTAATGAGACTTTAGAAAAAGTAAAAGAATCATTTTCAAGAGCATTCACTGGTGAAGCTATAGATAAATTTGCTAATTTATTAGCTGACTTTATTAAACGTTGGTCTGAAGATGGATTATTTTCAGCTATATTTAATAGTGGTGGAACAGAAGCAAAGAAACAACAAGTAGCGGATGCTACATCTGGAAAGCAAGGAGCCGAACAAAGAAAAACAATGGTTATAATGGAACGAGCTGAAAGAACAGGTGAAAGTGGAGTTAATACTACAAGAGAAATTGGAGGCGGACTAGCAGAAGGAGGGATAATACCCTCAGGATATCCAAACGATACATTTCCAGCAAGACTTAGTTCAGGGGAAGCCGTAGTACCTTTAGATGCTTTTTATTCTAAATTAGATATTCTTATATCTGCTGTAGAAAAAGGAGGCAATATTTACTTAGAAACAGATAAAGTAGGAACAGCTAATAATAAATCTACATTCAAATTAAATAAATAATATTTATAACAAAATAAAACTATGGGACTATTAAATAAATTACAAAATTCAGACTCTACACTAACACCTTATGATGGTGTTACTCCACCAACAAATGTTGGGGCTACAAAATCCTCTAAATTGCATGCTTATGGTAACCTCCCAGGATATTCTCTGAGTGGAGCTTTTGCTAGTGAAGTTAGAAAAGATTACACCTTATATAATGATGGTGTACTTAATGCTTTACCTCAACCTTCTAATTTAGATCTTAACGGAAAAGATCAACAAAAATATTCGGATAATAAACCCAAATAATGGGCTTAATAACCTTATTAAATAATCCAAGTAATTTTAAATTTTATACCGGACAAGGTTATTCCGGTAATGGGGATAAATCTAGTCAAAAAAGTCTTAAATATGGGAATGACAGGATTGGTGGTGGTAATAGTGGGCAACCATATATTACAACTGCTATTCCTGATGACATTTCCTCGTATATAGGAACAACAGATTTTTTATTAAGGGGAGGTATTAATGCTGTTAGAGATTCAGCTGAAGATATTAAACGTTTAAGTAAAATGTTTGTTGATACTAAATCACCAAACGGATTACTTTTTATTGCTAAACAACAATTATTATCTCGTACTGCTGTTCGTACTCAAACAAGTGGAATATTAAATGAAGGTATTTATTCACCTTTAAATACATTAGCGGAAGCAGGTGTTATTGCTTTTGGAGGTCATTTAAATAAACAAGGTTTAAATCCATTTGCTGATACTGGAGCTTATTCTAATAATGAAAACTTATATGATGTTAAGGTAAAATCATCACAACCATTAGCTGAAAATAGATTATATAATTTATATAATTTAACTAGTAATAGTACAAATGGAACTAAAAAAAATGGAATTACTTTAAATAATGGTATAAATGTTATGACTTATACTGGTGGTCCGGGTTCTGATTTAGGAATAGGAAGTACAGGTATAAGATATTCTAAAACATCAAAAACATTTTTATCACAACCAAGTAAAAATTCTAGTTTTGCTAATAATACTTGGGTTTATAATTCATCCTTAATTAATGCTCCTTTTCCTCCATCTGTTATAATTCCTTTTATCCAACAAGGTCCTCAGCCAGATCCTAAAGGTACTAAAGCTTCTCCTAATATACAAGATTTTAGGGCAGTTTTAAGGACTCAAATTGAAGCTTTAAAACAAGATGGGAGAACATCAACAGAAATTGGTGCTACTCCTAATGCTCCTGATTATAATACTCAAAATTATGAATTGAGAACAGGTTTAGGACAACCAGGACAACGAGCTGGTAAAAGTTATGCTGATTATAGTAAAGGTGTTGAAGGTATAGGAGCAAACGCTGGTAAATCCCCATATTTAAACATTAACCTAACAGATAAAACAGGCAAAAACATAGGTTCAGCTAAATCTGGTTTAGATAGAATAAATTCTATGCCTATTTATAGGAGTCAAGATGCTACTTCTAGCCCGGATGCTAATGATTTATGCTCTTTTAGAATAGCTATTATTGATAATAATGATCCTTCATTTAAAACATTTTTACATTTTAGAGCTTATTTAGATAATATTTCAGATGTTTATAATGCTGATTGGGCTTCTTTTAAATATTTAGGAAGAGGAGAAAACTTTTATAACTATACTGGATTTACTAGACAAATGTCATTATCTTGGACTGTGTTCGCTTCTTCAAAAGAAGAACTTACCCCAATGTATACAAAATTAAATTATTTAGCTTCAACATTAGCACCAGATTATAGTCCAGCTGGTTATATGCGAGGTAATTTAGCTCAATTAACTATTGGAGGATATGTTTATGAACAACCCGGTATTATAACTGGATTAACATATGGAATAGAAGAAACATCACCATGGGAAATTGGTATAAATAGTGGAGTACAAGCTAATACAGATTATTCTGTTAAACAACTACCTCATATGATTAAAGTATCAGGATTTAATTTTATACCAATACAACAATTTATTCCTTCAAAACAAACTCTTACATTTACTAATAAAAATGCTCCTAATACAGGTAATGTAAGTGATGATACAGGATTTGTTGATGGTTTTGGAACACAAAGATTTATATCTTTAGCTGATGTTAGTGGAAGCCTTTATGGAGATGTAGTAACAGCAAATAGTTAAAAAATGAACAGATACCAAAATATACCTAAAACTAAAATAGATAAAAAATTAGTATATGTTACTTCTCGTTATCCTGAAGTACCTATTACTTCTGATGATATCTATGTTTATACAACCCAAGGGGATAGGTTTGATGTTTTAGCATTACAATATTATAAAGATAGTTCTTTATGGTGGGTTATATCAATAGCTAATACTAATATTTTACCTCAAAATTCATTAATAATTCCTGAAGGACTTCAAATTAGAATCCCTGCTTTTTATGCTGGAATAATAAGTGCTTTTAATACAATAAATTCTTAATTATGGGAAATATAGTAGGTGAAGGTTTTGATCCATATGTTGTTAAACAAATAAAAACTAGACAAGAAATTTTAGGAACCCCAGATAGAAACTATGAACAGCTAGTATGGGAAAATGCTAAAACAAGTTGGGTAAAATTAGTATCCTCAGCTGATGTTACAGATATAACAAAATTCGGAATTAATGGAAGCAAATTAGCTGAAAAATATGTTTTATTTAATGGAGTAACTGATGAATCCCCAAGAGAAGGAGCATTAGAAGTATACCAACGATCAGGAATTGATATTAACCCTGTAGCTACTAATAAAGGAGCATATGGTCTAGGAGGAACAGATTTTGGATTCCAACCTATGCCCGGCATTATTTCAGCTAATATAAAAACTGAAGCTAGAGGTTCTTTAAAAACAGGTACAATACAAATCAAAGCTAATAATAAAGGTCAATTTGATATAATTAGTACTTTATATATAAGACTAGGATATATGATGCTTTTAGAATGGGGCAACTCTTCCTATTTTAAAGATGTAAATACTTTTGTAAGTGATAATAAAGCTAGTTTAGCAGATGGATTTTTAACAGGAAAATATAATTACAATTCAATTTTAGATGCTATAGCTGTTAAAAGAAAAGATACAGAAGGGAATTATGATGCTTTAATAGGTAAAGTAGTAAATTATAGTTGGAATTTTAATAGAGATGGTTCTTATGATATCACTATAATCATTCGAAGCCAAGGTGATGTTATAGAAGCTCTTAAAACAAATATTTTATTAACTAATAATGATGCTGTTACAGCTACCTCTAGTACATCAGGTACTTCAGGAACAAGTGGAACTAATCCTGGTCAAGCTGGATTTGACGCCAAGGATCCTAATAGAGGTTATGCTAGTCCTGATTCAATTATTGTAGCTTTTGCTTACGCCCACCAAATAGGAACAAAATTTGCTCAAATACAATGGGAATTAGGACAAAACCAATATAAATTTTTTAACGGAATGCATATTATTAAAGGTGGGTGGGGAGATGGAAAACAACACGTTGATTATTTTTCTCAAGAATATAATAATAACCGTGTAGAATATTATGTTAGATTTGGAGAATTTTTAGATTTTTTAAAAAATAATATAATTCCTAATGTTACTAATGGGGGGAAATTAATAGATTTTGATGATGTTAATAGTGAAGATATAATAATTTATTCACCTGGAAGGCAAATAAGCTCAGACCCTAGAGTTTGTATATTTAGGTATGTTTTAGGAGAAGAAGGTAAAACTGATGTTTATTATATCGCGGGTGATGCTGATGGTTGTATTAGAGAAGTTGGAAATAACAAATATATAAAATTAATGTATGTTTATTTTAATTTTGTATTTATATTAAAAATAATAGAAGATTTAAAAGATGAAAATGGTAAAATAGTATTAATTGATTTATTAAATGCTATGCTTGAAGGGTATTGTAAAACCACAGGTAATATAAATACTATAACCGCTAGAGTAGATACTGATGTTAATAAAATTATTTTTATAGACGAAACAGCAATTCCTGACCGGGAAGCACTCTCAGTAAATAAAGAAACTGCAAAATTTAATGTTTATGGTTTAAAAGGAGGAGGTAGTTTTGTAAGAGATATGCAATTAAGAACAGAAATTACTCCTGATTTAGCTAATATGATAACAATTGGAGCTACATCTAATGGTTATGTGACAGGTCAAGACTCAACAATGTTATCTAATTTAAATAATGGTACAAAAGATAGAATTAAACCTACTATTACAAGTCCTAATGATGGAGACGATAAACAAGCTGAAGATAATAAATCTATAGAGGAAAAATACAAAACAGCTATAAAAGCATATGGTGTCTTTAATGAAACAATAGGGTCTAAAGGTAATATCACTAAACCAACATGGGATGAAAGTGCTTTTAGTAATTTTTCTTCAACTTTAGTTCAATTATTAGAGTATGAGGAACAACAAGCCACTCAAACATTAAGAAAAACAAATAAATACGCTTCATCTCCTGGAAATGGATTTTTACCTTTTAATTTAACTTTAACTATGGATGGGTTAGCTGGAATAAAAATATATCAAAAATACACAGTTGACTCTGATTTCCTTCCAACAAACTATCCTGAAACAATGGATTTTATAATAAAAGGAGTATCTAATCAAATCCAAAATAACATTTGGACTACCACCGTTGAATCTTTAGCTATCCCAAGGTATGGATCTTCATCAAAACAAAAAGCACAACCAACAAACCCCACAGATCCTATATCCCCAGATGTAAATCAAACAAATCCACAAAAACCAATTACTGCTGAGAACATAGATAATGTTTCTATTTTAAGAAATACTATAGTGAAAATTGCTAAATCATATGTTGGTCAAAGTGAAATTCCTGCTGCATATAATGGTTCTAGAGACTCAAAAGGTAATTTAATTAATGTTAATGACAACAACGGATTTAAAGATCCTACTTTTGGAACTAAAATGAGAGGAGTAGGATGGGGTAATTATTCACAATGGTGTAATTATTTTACTAATCTAGTTTGGAAAGAAGCATATGCTGAAGTTGGAGCTAAAGAACCTACAGTTAAACAAATAAATTCTACTGTATTTACAAACTTCAGTAATCCTTCCAAGCCTTTAGCAGCAAAATGTTTCACAAGTTTTGAACAAATGAAAAAATTAGGTTATGCTAAAGATTTTATAATAGGAAAAACATTACCTAACCCTGGTGATTTAATAGTATATAAGGATAGTCATATTTCTGTTTGTGGAAAAGTAAATACTAAAACTAGAAGATATGAATCCATAGATGGAAACTCAAATGGAAATTCTTCACGAAATGGGGGAGCAGTAAGTTTTACACCTGCTAGAAAATTAGATGGTACTGTGTTAGGTGGAATTAAAGGAATAATAATTGTCCCTGAAAAATTATAAAAATAATATTTATTAACTGATAAATGGCTTACTATCCTAAATCCCAAATAACAACTAACCTGTATACTAATGGAGGTGAACTCTTTGTAACATCAACAGGCCAACCTTATTCTGGATATTATTATCGTTTATCTAATGGTCAAATTTTTTCAGGCAGAACCCCTCAAGATTTACCAAATTTCCCATTAACAACAATTACCCCCCAACTAACCCCAAACCCTACTACTTATAATGATGTTCCTTTATACACAGTAACAAATAAAGATGGTTCGGTAACTGGTTTCCAATATCCTAATGATTTTTATTATAGGGATTATCCAAAATATGACCCCCAAAATTCAATTATTCCTTATTATGCTCCAGTTTTACCAACTCAACAAGATTATCAAGTAGGTGAATTTAGAAGATATTTTTGTAAAAAAGTAAATGAGGTTAAATATTTAGAAATTAATACTGTAATATATAATTTATTAGTTCAAAAATCCCCTACTGTTACTTATCCATTATATATTCCTTTTTATTTAGATTGGCAATTAACTGGAGATATAAAACAAGTTGCTAGAGTAAATAAAAACACTGTTGAATTAACTTCATTTCAAAATAAATTACCTAGGTTAGAGGAATATTTAAAATTTGATTACACAAAATATTATAATCAACTTGGAACTACAACCTCTGGTTCGTATATTAATGGAGTAAATCAAGGTTATGTTTTGGATAATAGAGACAGAAGAAGCAATGGAGTATCTTACTCACAAAACGATAGCGGAAGCGTTCGTAGAGATAGTTCCATTACACGATAACATACATCCTGCTTTAAACGACGTGTCTTTAGTGTATATAAGACCGTTTAACGACACAAAAGGTTATATGTTATGCGTTGACCATAGCGAGACATCCTCGCTTAATAAGACAACTATAGACGCATTATTACAAAAAATAGGTAAGGTGTGGGTGCGTGATAAGAAGACAGCATTGTATTATTTTCCCCTTAAAAGCTTGTGCGACCTATCCATCCTAAACCCTACGTATATACCCTCGGAAACACAAGCACATACATACTTTTATTCTCACCATACGGATTATCCAAAGGTTAATAAATTAATTCCATTAAGCAAGCACTACCAAAAATGCGAACATATTTATCAGCAAGCTCGTAATGTAATACCTAAGGAATTACCACCATATTTTGATTTTTACAATAATAAGGTAGTATTAGCATTTTTTGGGATAGAAAAAAACGGATTAAATATAAACAAATATGAATTTGATAAACACTATGAACTCAACAACGAATCTTATTCTATCCAAAATGATAGAATCTACACCAGTTA
>Ga0181348_1000796_pt1 | contig 13770 bp, 24 predicted proteins | sample Su13VDMM110DN_FD_130092 | JGI IMG/M metagenome (GOLD analysis project Ga0181348, IMG submission 130092) | Freshwater viral communities from Lake Michigan, USA - Su13.VD.MM110.D.N | ecosystem: Environmental > Aquatic > Freshwater > Lake | place: USA: Michigan | collected 2013-07-16
CATCGTGGCAATCGTTGATATGCTTTACCTTCCCACCACGGGAGGCGTAAAGCGATCTCAGACGAACCAGCGTTCCTGGTGAAAGATCGGAAGTCAAGCCAGGTCCTCGCCCTCTGGCTCTTCGTAATCAAACTCTTCAATCTCAGTCCCGCAATGCTCACAAGCATGAACATGAATGAGAGTATTAGAGTTAAGAACCGTCGCGATATCGTCGATTATCGTAGCAAATTCATCGATCTCGCCCAGTTCGAACTTTAGAAGAATGTTTCCCGTTGGGACGTGCACAAGGTTGTCCACCCTCGTCAGCCACGCTCCGTGTGGCAATCTGACCGCCCCCTTCGGAGGCGATTGCATCTGACTCATCTTTGATCTCCATTTCGGATGACCTGGGCACCGGGGTTTCAAACATACGATCCAGCTGCTCGGACGGAGGGGGCACAATGTTTAGTTGCTTCATCAGCTCAAGAAACTTGTCCCTGTCATCTGCCCCGTGTGACTTAATCCAATCGACGACGTTGATCCGACGCCGAATGATATAATCGTTCCAGTTCATTCTTCAATTATCCTCATTTGCCGTCTAATGTTTTGGTCGAGAATCGAAAAAACTAACTTTGCTCCCTCCTCCGATATCTTACTTCGAAGATGATTGACCAGCAGTCTCTCGATTGCCCCTCTGTCGCTTGCGCTCTGGGAACTAAGGAAACGAGCTGCTTTCTCGTAGACTCTCTCGAGACGCTCTTCGTCCCAGTCAAGTATCTCTAGCAGCCTCGTCTCGATATCGATCACGGCGCACGTGCGTAAATATCGTCCAGAATCGAAGCCATGGACTCCTGGAAACGTGGGTCAAGGGACACGCGCTTCGACTCTTCGTCAAGCTCGGCGGGCGCCACGTTCTGGAGAATACAGACCTCGCGGGCGATCTTCTCAAGAGCGCGAAGGACAAGGTTGCGAGCAGTTGAGATCGAGACCTCGTCACCGTCCGCAGCCATCTTCTCCACAATAACTCGATACTCCATACCCCCGAGATCGGAGGCAACAGTCGCGTAGCCGTTCTTGAACTTGGAACCAGTGGGCATGCTCATTTACTTGATCTCCGAGACGGAGGTGAGAGTGAGAAGCTCTTCATGTGTGATAGGGAAGTTAACGTGATCGGTTGAGCTTTCGATCAGCCCGAATCGAAGTCGAAGGATCTTCTCCTCCCGGGCGGTGAGCTTCGAGAGCCCACGACGGATTGCTGCGGCAATCTTCTCACGATCAATGCTCTCGTTGATCTCCTCTGCTCCCGTGCCCGGGATCATCTCTCCCAGGGTGGGACCGTCCCCATCAGCTCCAGCCATTCCAGGAGCATCAATGGAGAGCGTGTACTTCGAAGTCTGCAGCAGGATATCTAGAGAACCCTTGCCAACGCCAAGGATGTCAGCGAGCTCCTCTACGGTCGGTTGAACCCCGAACTGACGATTGTAATCCTCCGCAGCCCGGCGGGCGCGCCATACGAGATTGTTCGCGCCCGCCGGGAGACGGATGGAAGAGGACTGGAGCGTGATATGCCGCATGACCGACTGGCGGATCCACCACGTCGCGTACGTCGAGAACTTGAATCCTCGTCGCCAATCGAAGCGATCGACCGCCTTCATCAGACCGAGGGTCGATTCCTGGATCAGGTCCTCGAAGTCGCAACCACGATTCTGGTACTTCTTCGCGATGGAAATCGCGAGTCGAACGTTCGACTGTACCATTCGATTTCGAGCTGCATTTCGAATCGCCTCATCCTTGCTCTCCATCATCTGGGCAAGCTCAACTTCACCCTCACGATTGAGAAGCTTGTGGCGACCAACTTCCTTGAAGAACAGTTGCATCATGTCTGGCATTTGTCTCCTACCCCTAGTTGACGTCGTAGTAGAATTCGTCGAAGGCTTGCGGGTTGGACCGCATAAACTCCGTATGAGCACGCTTTCGCGTTTCACGGAGCTGAAGCTCTTCGGCGAGATAGCAATACTCAACCTCGAGGATATGGGTATCCTGGTTGCGGCGGCGATCGGATTCGATCCAGCCACGATACTGAGCTACCTTTCCACGAATCTCGTCCTCGGGCATGACCGCAATATAATCACGGTCGTGAACGAATACATTCCTACCTGCCATTTTCTTTCTCTTTGCTTTATGTTCCGCTGTAGGGAAATCCGCCAGCGGTGGGGAGGAAGCTTCCTTCCTTCACCCTTTATTACTATACCACATCTTGCCAGGGTTTGCACGTTTCCTGACTTTTTCCTGCGGTATTATCTGACCAGTTCCTTGATGTCCTTGATGTCGTCCTCAACCTTGTCAAGCCTCGTGGTGAGGCTCGCGATTGCATTCTCGAAAGTCCGTCGGTCAGCGTCGTGACTGTTCACTGTCTTCTCCAGAGCCTTAACAAGATCACCAAATTTAGAATTCTGCTCTTCGAGATATCGTTGTAGGATTGGAAGTGCCTTGTTCGCGACCCAGTAGAGGATCGCAATTGAGAGTATCAAAGCACCAAAGGGACCAGTGACAGCGCTAAGTGCAACATTCCAATCCATCTCAAACCTCCGTTAATCCTTTTGTTAAATATTACGAAGGCGTGTCTTCCACGACAGTGCAACCAACAGAAAGCAACATACTTGCGGCGGAATGCGCGTTCTCAAGCGCGGACCTGACCACCTTCAGCGGGTCAACGATACCCATCTCCAGCGTGTCTACGTAGCGTTCAGTTGCAGCGTCATAACCCATGTTATCGCGAAGGCGCTCGACCTTTGAGAGGATGAGCTCTGGATTCCTGCCTGCGTTCGAAACGATCTGGCGGAGGGGGGCGCAGCAGGACTGAAAGACGACCTCCGCGCCCTGCTTGAAGGAGTCGCTACGACCCCGAGCAAGGCGCCGGCGGGCTCGCGCTGCGGCACGAACAAGTGCCGTGCCGCCGCCGGGTAGTATGCCCTCCTCAACAGCAGCCTTCGTAGCGTGAAGGGCATCGTCAACTCGATCACGACGCTCCTTCAGCTCAGGCTCAGTCGCCCCACCGACCCGCAGGACGGCAACTCCACCAGCCAACCTGGCAAGACGCCGACGAAGCACATCACGATCCTGCTGGTCAATAGAAGGGTCTTCGATCTGTGAGCGTATCTCTCGAGATCTTTCCTCGATCTCCTCCTTCTTCCCAGCAGCATCGATCAGGATTGTCCTGTAGCGTCCGACGATCGCTCGCTTGCAGCGACCGAGATCCTGGAGCTGAACCTTCGAAAGTTCAGACTCACCAACTATCACCTTCGTTCCGAGCAGTGTGGCGAGGTCCTGGAGGGCGTGAAGCCGATTCTCCCCAAACTCAGGACCCTTGATAGCGCAGACCTGTAGCACCCCTTTTGTCCTATTCACAACAAGACCCTGCATTGCCTCGCCCTCGATATCATCAGCAACGATGAGGATCGGCTTCTGGACATTATGGATCTTCTCCAGCAGCGGGAGGAGCTCCTTCAGCGCAGTTATCCTGTTGTTCGTCAGGAGAATAAAGGGAGAGTCAAGCGATGAGACCATCTTCTCGCTGTCTGTAACAAAATAAGGGGAGAGGTACCCACGGTCTAGCTCCGCACCCTCGACCACGTGAAGACTTGTGCTAAACCCCTTTGCTTCCTCTACTGTGATCGTGCCGTCACGACCTACCGCGCGCATTGCCCGGGACAGAAGCTCACCTATCTCACGCTCACCGTTGGCTGATATAGTTCCAACCTGGACAATCTCCTCGTCCGAGGAGACAGGCTTTGACATCTCCCGAAGCTCATCGATGACAACTCCCACAGCCCATGACATACCTGCTCGAACCTCTGGGCTGCTGTGGTCTCCAGAGAGCACCCTAAGCCCACCGTTAAAGATCGCGTGGGTAAGAACCGTCGCCGTCGTTGTTCCATCACCAGCAGAGTCACAGGTACGACTCGCCGCTTCCTTGACAATTTGGGCGCCAAGGTTCATGTTACGGTCACGAAAATCGATCGCTCTCGCGACAGTGACCCCGTCCTTCGTTACGATCGGCGGGGCACCAGGGACCTCAATTATAACATTCTGGCCCGAGGGTCCCATCGTAACCCGTACGGCTTGAGTGAGCCACTCAACACCTCGTCGCAAGCTCTCTCTCGCTTCATCATCGAATATGAGCGTCTTGAAGCCCTCGGTCATCCGTTAGTCCCTCAGGAGGCGGCGGGTGGACGCCTCGTTAACGACATTCTCGTTGGTGATCGATCGACGGGTTCCAGTGAGAGTGTTAACAGCTATGAGCAGATCACCGGCTCGAACTGCGACCTCTTCGGTCTGGATGACGCCACGAGAACGAAGGCTGACCTGTTCACCGTCGCTGAGAGGATTATCGAAAGAAAGACTAGCGTTATTTGTCATGTTTGCTCCTTGTTTTGAAATATAATCACGCAGCTAGCGAAGGAAACTGGATCCACATACGATCGAATGATCCAACCCACTTTGGCCACGTCTTGTCGTTGGTAAGGGACGCGATGCCCAGGTCCTGGAGCTTCCCTCGAAGTTCATCATTTCGACGGATGGGCGAGCTGAACGTCGTTTGTCCCCAGGTCTCCGCGAGATCCTCGAAACCGATCATCGATAGGTTATGCTCAAAGATTGCTCGAGTCTCAGGCTTCTTGGTGAAGAACGTCTCGAGTGCTCCCGCTTCAGTCACGAGTGCCGTCGCCCGCTTGTCACCGATGCCAGGGATACCCGGGATGTTATCCGCGCCGTCGCCTCGCAGTGCCTTCCATCGGACATAATCGTAAGGAGGGGCCTCGACGAAGATGTCCTTGATCGGAGAGTAGAGCGTGATTCGTCGATCGTCGCCACTGACGAGCTGGATGAAGTCGGTGTCGGTCGACACAACGGTCACCCGATCTTCATGATGGTGCTTCTGGGCAAGGTGCGCGATGACGTCGTCAGCCTCGTAGTCCGCGTGCCTTGTCACAATGACCGGCAGGTGGCGCGAGATGAGATCTGTGATCTGTCGCTTCTGGTTCCGGAAGGCGTCATCCATCCCGACGCGCTGTGCCTTGTAGGTGCCCTCGGAGGCCTCGATGCGCCGGCGAGGCACTCCCTCCAACACGAAGTACGCGACGTCGGGCTTGAAACGCTCGACAAGAGATCGTATCGATCGTAGAGCTGCAAACGTGCAACCGTGCTCTGCGTCCTGCATCGCAACTCGGGCACGATGGATGAGATTTAGGCCATCGATGATAAGAACGTGCTTCACGGAATCCTCACTTTAGCCCGAGTACCGTCGGACAGTAGAACTGTTGCGGATTGTTCGTTGATGGGAAGTTCAAAAGTCTGCGGAGGCGGATCATCCACAACCGAGAAGATCTCACGCGCGGATTCTTCAACCCTATCGATCATAGAGTTGACCTGCTGGGTCGAACGCGCGATGAGAGTCTGGCGGAGCTCATCAACGTTGATGTAATACTCCGCTGCGTCTGGGTCGAGTGGGACTCCCTTCTGGCTTCCCGCGAGCTGGATCATCCAGACAGTATCGGTACCAGATATGGTTCTCCGTAAGATCTCTTCGGTCACCTGCGCTGGAACAACGCGGCGCTCTCCCGAGGGGATCAGATAAATGACTTGACCGACTTTAAATGGTGGCAGAGCTGTTGTACTCATACCACCATTATAAGTCGGTCAGGAAGTTATTGCACGAATTCTTGCGTGATTAGCGCTTGAATCCGAATCCGGTTCCGCCGAGGGCGACGCCGCGTGAGCGGAGCACCGAGCGGATCTCCTTGCGGACGGCCTCGCGAACAGTCTGCTCATCAGCCATGTCCTTCTTAGCCTTGCTGATCTCGGTGCGGATCATCTCGCGGACAGCCTTCTCCTCGTCGTCCTCGCCCTTCTTGCCTTTCTTATGACGGGCTTCCGTGTGGGTTTCATCGCCCATGTCGCCTTCCATATTGTCCATGGCATCTTCCATGTGCATCATGCCCCCGCCGCCCTCGTCACCGTCACCGTCGTCACCGTGCATGCCCTCAGTGGTGACTTCGCCATCGAGCCAAGGATCGCCGTCTTCCTTGCCGCCGCCGAACTGGTCGGCCATAGGATTTTTGATACCCTTGTGGCTGGACTCGGTCATGAGACCAGAGAGCTTTGCCATTCTTGCCTTGTCGAAAATCATTTTAGTTGCCTCCGCATGTAATTATTCCTGACTCTGCAAACTTACCCTAGAAAGAGAGGACCAGGGACTCACCTGCTACATCTAACTATTACGTTATCTTCATTTATTCGTCAGAGCCAACTTTTTCTCTAATTGTCTGTGTGATCTTCTTGCCCTTCTCCACCGCCTGACGTAGCGGTTCGAGACCGAGAACGGAACGCACCTTGTCGTACTCCTGCTCCGTCAGGCCCGCCTTCAGCGCGCTGATGTCGACAAACTGCTTTAGATCCATCTCGAGAATTGGGACATCCTCGCCCTCGGACCCAGGCTCAAACTCTCCTGTCTGGTGGGAGATAAGAATGAAGAGAAGCTTCGGATCATCCTGCCCAGTGGGCACGTGGATGAAGGGAAGCTGGCCCTCCCCCTCTTCATAGACAATCTCGGGAATCCAATTTTGGGGTTGCTTGTTCTTGCTCATGTCGAAATTTAATCGGTGATCTCAAAGTTTAAAATTATTTTATCTTACGAACTTCCGCGGCGCCCGTCTCGAGTTGATTCTTAAAGTTTCTCAGAACCTCAAGGTAAGACTTTCCTAGCTCTGTTTTCTGAAGGTTCTGCTCTGTCTCGACATCGAGTGGAAGTTTCATGGCTTCCTGGGACGCCTTCACGACATCGTTGTATGAATCGATGAGCTGCTGCTGTATCTGTGACTTCGTGGTGCCGAATGTGAACTGCATCATTGCCTTCAGATCATCCGTTTCCTTGATTTCAGGAGCCTGCTTACGCATCTTCTCAACAGCCTGCTGAAACTCGTCAGGCTTCTCTTTCTGCTGCTTCAAGAGACCCTGCTCCATGTCGCTCTGGGCTTTCTTGATACCAGCATCGGAAACTTTCATCCCGCTGCTTCTGGCGGCGTTGAGCGCAGCGATAAGTTCATCAAAGCTTTTAGATTCCGCTATCTTCTTTATCGCAGCCGGACGACCACTGACAAGCTTGAGGATCTCTTGAGCGTGCAATGCTTCCTGCTTAACGAACTCGCCAGCAGCATCTTGAAGCTTCTTCGCGTTCTGAATGTCATCCGGGGCGGGGGGTGACCCCGGTATCCCTGCCTCGTTGAGCGATGATGCTTCGTACCCGAAAAATTTAATAGCTGCGTCGAGTCGGGGAGAAGTTGCCCTCTTGGTTGATACCGCAGCAGCTCCTGCCGCGGGGGCGACGGGTGGGCTGGATCGCTCAGGATTAATCCTATTTGATTTTTCGGCGGCGACAAACAGAAGGGGGTTCGCGGCGAAAGCTAGCACCTTCGGTCCAAATCCCCCGAGGTTGTCGAGTGAGGGATCGCTGTATGCCTTTCGGAAGTACTCAAGATTTTTGTAAGTTTCCTTGTCGTACTTCTTTCGACTTATCTCGAATATCGAGAAAGCCTCCGCGATCGCTTTCTTGTCACCCTTCAAGGAAGCAGTGACCACCCGGAGGTTAAGCATCAGCGTGCTATCGAGCAGCTTCATCGACGACCAAACCGACTTAAAAATATTCCAGAAACTTTCGTAAAGACCCTTGAGATCGTCGGTGGTGATACTCATGTAGCTCGGAATCGAGCCCATTCTCTCCGTGAGGAGAAATGATTTCTCGTCTGGCATGGTGCTCAGCTACCCACCGACTCTTATCGGAACTGGTGCCGGTGCGGGGGCGGGCGCTGAGGGGGCGGATGACCGAGGGGGCTTGTTGGCTACTCCCTCGGGCGAACCAGGGATCTTCTTTATGCTCAAGGAGTACGGATCCTTAGGATCAGCTGCGTCCTGTGATTCGACGCCGCTGGTCAGGATCTGACCGAGACCCTCGAGGAAAGCGATGAGAGCAGTTTTCTCCTCTTCATCGAACTGTGCGATGTACTCGTCGAGCTCGCGCTTGACGTCCCCGTCCTTTGTTGACCGCCCAGATCGAACGATATTCAGCTTTTCGATGATGTCATCGACGGTTATGGGTCGCGTCGGGTCAACTTCTCCGGGTGCCGGCGGAGGTGTCGCAGCCGGTGCCTCAGGCGGAGGAGCTGCGGGTGCTGCAGGATCGACCTGCTCCCTCATACCACGTAGGAAACTTATGAGCTCCCTCTCTGTTTTAATGGTTTTCATCTGCTCTCGTCCTCGCTGCTATAACGGATACGATTGTGAGTGCTCTCGCGATAGCGAGCGTTGTAGCGCCGGGCGGGACTGTCAGCGTGATTCTCAGCGTATTCCTTGATGTGCTCACGCGCAGCGTCTTCACGACGAACAATATCCTGCATAAATTTGTCGAACTCGAAATCCTGCATTTTCCTTTACCTCGTTAGTCTTAAATAGCATGTATCCGACTCTATCTTGAATACCTTGGAGTTAAACTCCTCCCCAAGCACAAGTATCTTGATGCTAACGTCGTTGAGCAATGATCTCATCAGTCGATCACGATGGGAGGCAGGTGGGATACGTAGGATATATGATGATTCGTTCTCAAGCTCAATGGAGATGATCGAAAAATTTACGAGCTTGTCGTCCAAATTTAACGAGGTGATCTTCCCATTCTCACTCTCGTTCTTGACTTCGTTGATTCCAATACTGTCCTGAAGCGACTCGGACATAAAGACGTAATCTTTATCCTCACCGATACCCGTAGGAACAGATTTCATTGTAGATCTGCTCTGCTTCATTCGCGTACTCCTTGTCAAGCTCGGTGACACGATCAACATCGTGGGTGTAAACCTCTATCATCACGACGGGACCCTTGCATTTGATCTCGCCGTGATGGTTCTTTCGATCCTCGTAATCCATCAGTTCGCTCATGAAAGATCGAACCGAGCTCCTATCTTTGAATTCGTATGTCCGGCAGAGTCGTTCAGGTGACTGCTTGACGTACCACTTATTCTCCGACAGCGGGGCGATGGGAAGCGCGCGGGTGTCAAAGGAAAAATCCCGTGGGAAATACTGCGGGGACACTTCATGGTCAAAGTACTCCCGCAGCAGGTTCGAGACCCGAGGGGTCCGCATAAATTATGTCCTTCTCATCTTTGAGGTTTTTGCTGCCATCTTCGAGGCTTTGGAAGCATCCCTGGCGGCCGTCTTGATCTGACCCACCATCGGATCATCCTTGCCCATGTAGTCGGAGACATGAAGCTCGGGTGGCTTGGAGACGCTTGCTGCCTTCTTCATCGTGCTGAATGCCGGTGAAGAGTAGCTACCTGTCTCGTCCCGATCGAGGTCTTCGGCGGACATTGAGGCGGCGGCGGTGAGAATTCCTCTGTGGCCGCTCTCTTCCGAGGCGTCCAGGACGTCACTAACGAAATCAGCGTACTCGCCTCGCGTAGCCATCTGCTCAAGCTGATCTTCCTCGAAAGATTGAAGCTTCTCGTTGTCGTCTCCGAACGCAGTCTGGAAAGCGAGACCGATCTTACGACCAGGACCCCGGCTGGTCGTCTTGAAATTGAGCTCAGCCATCGTGGAGAGCGCCTCGAAGGTCACTAAGCCTGCAAAATTCTGGAACAACTCTGATTTAGCAATCGCACGCGGATTCTTCATGATTGACTTGTACTCCTCGAGACCGTCCTCATCGAAGAGTGTCTTGAGGAAGTCCTGGTTCTCCGGAAGATCGAAGGCGTCTTCGAATGCCTCACGAATGGAGTTGTAAACGAAACGCTGGACATCCGGTGGGGTAACAAAGCTGCCGGCCGCACGAACCCCAAGTATATCTCGAATGAATGCCTGACGAAGACCGGATGCCGCGGCGTACCCGAAGGGCTTCGCAGATGACTGATAATCGAACTTTGGACGGGCTGCGTCAGCCTTCGTGGCTTCCTCCCGATTGATGCCCTCCGCGTATTCATCCTTGAACTTGCTGATGAAAGCGACGAGACCTCGCTCGTTCGAGCTCTTAAGACGGGGGCTGACCTTTTCGATCATCGCAGGATCGTTTGACAGGTCACCGAGAAGCTCTAGAAAGTCTACGAGATCATCATTTGAGACTCGGCCGTCGAGGAGCGTCACGCGAACGATTCTATTGAAACGGCTCCTATCGATACCATATTTTTTAAGGACATTCTCGTACTTGAAGAAAATCGCTTCAGGACCCGTCGCCTCGGCGCGCTCGATCGCGTCCATCTCGGCCTCCTCCTCCGGAGTCATCTTTTCGTCGTCGTAGTCTTCATCGTCTGCGTCCTTAGCTTCGCGCATCAACCTGTTGAATGCCCTGTGCTTGCGAAGCATCGACTCAATCTGAGCTGTCCTGTTATCAGACTCTTCTTCCTCAAGCTTCTCGATTATCTGCTTGAAAGAGATGTAGACCTCCTCGACCTGCTCAGGGTGCACCATCTCAGACAGAGCCTGAACTGCGAAACCGAGCTCTTTCGGGTTCGAGGGGGAGTACTCAGGATCCTCGACAGGGGGACGCTCAATTTCCAGCTGAGTTGACATCCTGTCGCTGGGTGATAGAGGGAGCATAGACGGAAGTCTGGAGTTATCGGGGCCCACGGTGATCCGGCGCTCAACGTCCATCCGCGGGCTCTCCCTCAAATGCTTCTTGATGATGCTCTGGAGAACTGACTTCTTGATTCTTACATCCGACATTTTTTTACTCTTCCATGGAATTCTAGAGTAATTATTCTGCACTATGAATAGAACTCGAAAAGGCCGCAAAATGCGGCCTTTTCTTTTAGATCGTCTTACGAAGGATTACTTCTCGGCTTCAGCAGCCGGAGCAGCCGCCACCGCCACGGGACCGAAAACAGGAATGATCACAACCTCAGTGGGAACAACCTCCTCGGCGGGGGCGGTGGGGGGGTCGATCGGGGCGACGGGTGTCTCATCGACAGGGACAGCAGTCTCAGCAGGTGTCTCCTCGACGCCCGTGTCGTCCTTCATCGAGGCGACAAAAGCAGCGACACCAGCGAGCAGGGCTGCGAGAACAGCAACGAGAATCTTGTTTTTCTTAAGGGTTTCCATTTTTTTCTCCTAGTTGATTATATCATCATCGTCAGACTTTGTTTTCTGAACGATGTTCGTCTTCCGTCTCTCCACCATGGAGAGCTCTAATAAGGCGACATGCGATGCGATGGACAGGGTTTCTTTTGCCATTTCTTCACCGAATGTAGCTAAAATATTCAGCATTCCTGCTAATTTTTCAATTTTTTTTTCACTTTCAGCAAGACGTTTCTCGAGCTGATCTATACGATCCATTTCTACATCGAGCCTGAACCAGGAGCGAAGAAATCTCACGTAGCTTTTCCCGACTGGGAGGCGATGTAATCGTAGATATTCTCAGAGTCTTTCATAGTAAGCTTCTTTATCCGCTTTTCCTTCTTCCGCTTCACGAGGTCATCCATTCTACGATGGGTATAAGCGTCACCGTCAACGACAAGCTGGCAGAATTCCGTTAATATCTCCTGCAAAGAAAGACTCTTTTTGAAGGCAAAGATCCTTATCTCAGCGTGGAGCTCGGATGGAAGCTTGATATGAACGCACTTCCTCGGGTCTATTATAAACTCGGCGCGTCTACGCGCCTCCTCCTGATCCACTACCACCTGCTCCAACTGCGTATGATTCCCCCGGGGGGTCGCGACGTTCCAATGATATCTGGTACTTCGTTCTTAGTAAATCTTTGAGCTTCTTCTTTAGATCCTCCGAGTCCTCGTTGAACGCGTCATCGAGATATTTCTCAGCCTGAGTGATCACGTTTTTCTTGATATCAACGAGAGAGGTGTAATTCTTTATCAGGCGCGCGACCTCGTCCGCGTACACGCCAATGTCGATCTTGGGCTTGTCATCAGCTTCTAGGAGAAATCTCATCGACTTTCTCCTGAGACTTTCGACCGCAAGGGAATCATCCGTCTTGGTCGCTTTCATTAACGCCTTGTTGAGCTGTACTTTCATAGGCTCGCCCTCAGGGTCCGGAGCCGCGATAGACTTTTTCTTGGCGTTGGCTCCCGCGGCGCCCACACCAGAAGGTGGGGTGGCAGGTGGGGCACCGGGAACAGGTGCGGCAGCGGGGATTGGAGGGACGGCAGGGGCACCAGGGAGTGGGACTGCACCAGCGAGAGGATCAGGTGGGACAGCCGGGGCTGGTGGGATGGTAGGGTCTGGTGGGATGGCAGGGGCTGGTGGAGTGACCGGGGCTGGGACGGCGGCTGCTGCAGCTGGATCGACTGGTGGGACGAGTGGATCAACGGGAGGAACCCCCGCTGCAGCCGGATCAGGGGGTGCCTGCTCATAGAGCTGTGAAAGCTTCGTGTTATAGATCTCTCTGATAATGAGACGTCTAATTTCTGACCTGTGTATCATTACTTTGATGCCTCCACCATTCTCTCGACCCTTCTGATACGGTCCTCGATCGTCGTCCACTTCATCTCTTTCATCATCGCAAAGACATATGACTTGCGATCCTTTAGGTAATCGCGGTAGTACGTGTGCTCCCAGCAATCGAGCACAATAACAGGGACGGAGGAGAAAGGGACTCCGCTGCTGTGAAGATCAACGACAACGTTCATGTATCTTTTCAGGAAAAAGTTGTAAACTGTGACAACCCATCCGTTTCGAGCCGCCAAGGCGCAGGCAATAAAGTCACGTTGCCATGCGTCGAAGCCGCCGAAGTCCCTCTCAAGCCTCATGTAGGATAGAGAGTCCATCGCCACCGTGGATCTTATATCGGAGATATTCTCGAAGAACATTCCGTGTAGAAACGCAGCGTTGAGGTTGTAAGACTCATCGATCTTAAGATTTCGGAAAGATGAATTGTTGGGATTGACTCCGTCACGATCGACGGAATCCAGGGCCGCAGAAATTTCGTTAAGGGACTTAGCGTAGCCCTCCATCAGCTCCTGGTGAGCCCTCTTGTTCTCCTCGCTAAGCTTCTCGGTCGTCAAATCATACTTTGATGTTGTGACAACGTAAGCCTCAGAGATGACCTGCTTCTCAGGCTGCTTGTTGGCTTTGCCCAGCGACTCCTTAATGACCTCGTTTATATCTTTCTCGCTCACACCGAGGATTTTTTGCGAAGACTTCATTGGTAACCTCAAACTTTGAAATTCTTCTCGAACTCTTCGAGACTGTATATCTGCGGGGGTTGACCAGGGGATACGATTGTTGATCCTCCGTTGGAGGTGATCGGTCCCGTGATGTTCTCAGGTGAGATTAAGCTAACAGTCACGTCAGATCCATTCTTCTGAACGGACTGGACTGTGAACTTTTCGCCAGTGCTGACATGAGTGACCTCAAGACCTGCATCGAGGAGTAGCTTTCCACCGGATGTGGTGACGTCCATCTCGAGAAGGGCCGAGAAGAGCTTGCTCTCGTACTGCTCGCGAATCATCCTAATGATCTTTCTGTCAGACCTTGTCCTCATTTAGACTCCTTGATTCCAGCCAGCTCGCTCCACCTGTCGACCGTTGACTCGGTGAACATGACAGACCCACCAGTCAGGGTGTTTAGGGCGCGCCGGAGAGCGTCCTGATTGATCGAATTTTTAAGGGTATTCAAGTTTGTCGCTCTCTCCGTGGGGGTCTCTCCAGAAGCGATCGTTGGATCCGAGAGGATGTTGTTAAGAGAGTGACGTGCCCCGCCGCCGCCCGATCCGCCGCCCGATCCGCCGCCCGATCCGCCGCCCGA
>Ga0181348_1000800_pt1 | contig 13751 bp, 23 predicted proteins | sample Su13VDMM110DN_FD_130092 | JGI IMG/M metagenome (GOLD analysis project Ga0181348, IMG submission 130092) | Freshwater viral communities from Lake Michigan, USA - Su13.VD.MM110.D.N | ecosystem: Environmental > Aquatic > Freshwater > Lake | place: USA: Michigan | collected 2013-07-16
CCGCCACCGCCACCGGCGACAACTAGGTACTCGATGGCAGTAAGAGGGGGAGAGGGCCAACTACCAGCCGCCTGATAGACAAGCTGACTAATCTTTGTCCAGATACCCTTTGCGCTAGACGTAGAGACTGCTGGCGTGGCTGTGGTCTTAAACCCGCCCGGGTAGCCGTGGATTGCCATTTAGGTGATTACTTCAAAGGAGGCTACATAAGTCAGCGCACTTCCCGTTCCTGAAGTCACACCAACAGACTGGTTCTCCGTCACATAGAACGAAGTGGTCTTGTCAGTAACAATCAGTGAAGCATTAGCAGGTACGCTGATCTGGTAGGCAATATAGAAAGCCGTTCCACTTGCAAAGGTCGCGTTGTTTGCTATGGCAACCGAAGTTGCTGCCGCAGAGCCTGTAGTGTTTGACACGACGATGCTGTCGATCTTATTGACCGTTCCCGAAGCTGGAGTCAGACCAGTCAGAGCAGTCGTACCGTTATGCGTCCAAGTCGCTACAGCACTTGTGCCAGATGGCAGAACATACGCCGTGTTGCCGTTGATATTTGTTACGTTGACAATATTAGGGTTTGCCATGACTGCTCCTTAGAATCCGAAGATCATCGCCATAGCGATAGATTTGCCTGTGGTGAGTGCGCCAAGGCTGGTTAGTGCTGCTGCTGCAGTGGTTGCTCCGGTACCGCCATTAGCTATAGGAAGTGTTCCTGTAACCCCGGTCGTGAGGGGTAGACCAGTCAAGTTTGTAGCAACACCTGAAGCGGGTGTACCAATCGCGGGCGCGGTCAACGTCTTGTTGGTAAGGGTCTGCGTGCCGTTAATCGTAGTTACAACGCCAGCGGTAAACCTCAGTTCAACCGTATCCGCAGCCGCCCACGCCGCTGCTGTGGTGCCCTCTTGCGCCCGCACGATGGTAAAAGTGTCCGTAGACCGGGCCGTGACCTTAACAATCTCAATGGCGTTGCTGGAGTTCTGGAGCGTGATAAACGTAAAATCTCCGCCAGAGATAGAAGGGAAACGCGCCCCGTGCCCCGCGCCCACAGTAAGGGTGGTATCCCCGCTAGCAATGCCGCTAGCGAGAGTAGAGAAGGCGTTATTAGTAACTACATAGGCAGCCATAAATTACCCTTTCATCTTTGCTATAAATGACTGCTGGAAAGCGGCAGACCGTTGGCTTAGCACACTTTCCGAGTCTTTAGATTCGGCGCGGTACACAAGATAGTCCACCAGAGCAGGTTGGTATGTTACAGGAAGGTCGGCTATAGTATCTGTCAACGCAACTACCGAGGGGTTCCGTACATACCTTACGTCTAGTATCTGGGCAGTAGCGGGTGCTTTTGGGTACAGAAAAAATTTAAGCGGGTCGGTAGCAAACTTACAATACTGTTGAGCGGCTCCGGCAGTATCCGTTCTCCAGCCGGGGTTAAACGTACTCATAGACGCAAAATCAAACGGCGTTACAGAGCTTCCGTTGTGTATGCACAGAACCTCAAGTAGCGTCACAGCATCGACAAACGATACGGTCTGCTCACTCTGGCTAACTATGCAGGTGTAGTCCCCGATGGTAGAGAAAAGTTCTGGACGTAAAATCAGGGCTTCTCTAAGACCGTCGTTTACATAGGCCACTAGCTCGGCATCCGACTGGCGAGGAGATGTTGCACTGGTATCGTTAAGAATATACCGAGCCGAGGTGATGATGTCTTGAGGTGTCATGTCAGTGGACGATCAATGGTGAGCTGCCCGTATGCGGGGTAAGCGGGTTATTTCCAGAGTGGGCAGAGAGTGCGCCGTCATCCCGTGTGTGCTCGTACCACTGCATCCCCTCAGTTATATCATACGTCAACGTGTTGTTAGCTTGAGTTATCAGCACCGCCCCGGACAATGTAGAACCCGCAGTTGCAGCTAGAAGGTCGCTAATCTGCGTCTTGGTAAGGTCTCCAACAATGCCTGCCGTGCCCGCGAACGAGAGTGCATCTGCGGTCTGTGTCTTAGTGAGGGCCCCAACAATACCAACCGCACCTGCAAACACAATTGCGTTGTCGGCCTGCGTCTGAGCTAGGGCCCCATACCGAACAGAGTCAGAGCCGTTTACCCCAACGGCATTTACGGCAGTTCCGTTAACGGCTCCAAAAGACACTACGCGTTACCAGCGGTCAAGGTAAAGGTGTTGATGACCACGGTCTGAGCCGACGCAATGCTGGTGTTATCCAACGTTAGGTCGCCGCCGCCGCCTGTAACCGTAACAGTCCCTTGAATGTGGCAAGTAGATATAGTCGACTCCCACAATCGCCAGTACCCAGCTGCTGTGCCGGTACCAGCCCCGGCGTCCCCCGTACCAGACCAAGTGCCGGTTTTAGCCTTAGACCCACTTGCCGCCGCTGCCATCCAGTCTGATGGTAGCGTTATGCTTAACAGCATCGTGCCGCTAGTAGCGGTTGCAGTCGTTGCGGGAACAGACCCCGAGTACAAACGTAGGACAGCCGAAGCACCTGCCGTACTTTCGGTTTGATCGAGCTGGTTATTACGTAGTGTTACTGAATATTGAAGCGCCATAACGACTCCTAAGAGAAAGGCTGCATCTGGACTTGCACGGGCAGTTCAGCCCGGAATCGTTGCTGCCTAATACGAGCGTCAGCTACACGTCCGTCGAACTGGCGGTACGCAAACGCCGCCCCATCGGGATTACTCCATGCTTTATTTGGTTGGATCATTAACCAGAACTTAGCATAAGCCGTTACACCCTCTACGTACCACCCAAACAGCTTATCGTCCACAGAAGTTACAGTAGTGGTCGGCATTACAACTGTTTTAATCAAGAAAGTCTCTACCGCTGTAGGCGTAGGATAGAACCGAAGAGACAGTGGGTACGTCTCCAGAACCGCGTACAGATTAGGAGGACCGGTGGCCACAACCTGCTTATCTATGTCAGCTTGAGACTTTGCTTCAAGAAACACAATAGCGGTAGACGTAGGGCTAGTAGGGCGGTTGACACTAACAATTGACAACAGTTCCGTTCCGGCTGTCAATGTAAGGGCGTAGTCGGTAGTTGATACAACCATTGGCAGCGATACATCCTGCACCAAGGCGTAGGAAATCTTGGCAAACTCCCTAGCGCCACGGCGAATAGCGTCGTCCATCAGAGGAACTGGAACCTCCGGACAGTCGACGGCTACCCACGGGTAGAACTGGCTGAGCGTAGCGGCCATGCTTCTTAAATGCCTTCTGCGTAGATGCGGATAAAGGACGTCTCGGCACTGGTCGGTGTGTACCCACCAGCAGTCACTAAATACCCGAAGAATGTACCACCTTGGGGAAGTGCAAAACCTTGGTTAATACCATTAGTTTTGACGTAAAGAGTGGAACCCAGATCAACCGGAGTGCCAAGATCAAGGTATCCCATATACGCAGTACGATCCCCTGCGGGCAAATCCCACACCGCATTATCGGCATATGCACTGGGAGGAGTGGCGCTATACAGATGTAAACGGAATGAAGTCATGCTGGCTGGTACAGCCGCCAGATCAGAACGATATTCAGTGCTTAGGATTTTAAATAGCAGGCTACCCTCGCCAGTGCTGCTGAATGTTAAGACTCCACCACCCGTAGCAGTAGACGGGCCAACAACGTCCCCCGCCGTGTATGCCGTAGTATTAGCAGGGCGAGTGATTAAAAGCTCACGGTAAATACTAGTAATCATAGCGGCTCCAAATAGGGGAAGGAGGAGGCTTGTGGCCCCCTCCCCTAACTACAACAATTACGTAGCAGCAGCGATGGTGTTATCCGCAACCCACGTCAGGCCGTCGGTACCAACCTGAACAAAGGTAGCGCCGGTCTGGGTGGCAATACCGCGTTGGCCAGTAGTAACAGTACCGCCGTTGATAGTCCCACCAGTATTTGGGTACATATCAACGGTTACGGTTGCTACAGTGTTGACGACAGTGACCCGAGCGCCCTGCGGCTGCGAAGCGGGAAGAATTGCGCTATCACCGGTAGTAGCACAGGTGCTAATGACGTTGACACCCGAGGACATGGTGTTAGCCGCCAGTGTGGGAGCCGCGCCGCCAGCAAGTGCGGTAAGACCAGTAGAGTAACCGCCTACGTCTAGAGTAAGACCTGAAGAAGCCATAATGTATTTCTCCTAAATTAGATGGGTGGAGAGGGGCGACCGCCCCCCTCCTAGGTATTACTTGACGACGCCGAGAGCCAGAGCTTCGGGCTTGACGACCTTGCGGCCATACACGTTCAAGCCACGGATGAAGTCACCAAAGTCCGACGGGTTGCGTACTTGCTCGGTCTTGTTGACTTGGCTGGCAAAGCTGATCGCGTCTTTCGTACCGGCAATGACGCAACGGCGGTTAAGCGCGCTGGTCATCGTTCCGCCAGTAGACAGAGCCGATTGACCCGAGACCCAGCCTTTGCCAGTACCACCACGTGGCAGCATGTTGCTGACGTAGACGGTAAAGCGGTCGATCATGCCAACCTTGCCGGTGCGAACGATAGAATGTTGGTCACCAGTGAAGTAGGCTTGAGCAAGGGTGGTCGTCATCAACAGCTGACGGTCGTACGGGGACATAAGCAGCCAACGGCCAGTTTCCGGCACGTTTTGCTCGTCCAACACAGCGCCCATGTTCAAGATCAGGGTCAGCAGGTTAGCCGAAGAGGTGGTCGCATCAATCGGCACCAGATCAGTACCAAGGTTCAGAATGGCCGACTTCACACCAGCGGTAGCGCCTTGGTTTTCAGCAGCGCAGGTACGGGTGTTAGCCGCAGTAGTACTGGCCGTGTTCGGAGTAGCGCCGATGAACGTGTTGTAGTACGTCTCGTCAGTGATAGAGATTTTCAGCTGCTTGGACGCATCTTCCATGTACATATTCAAGAGGTTCAGGTCGGATTGCGCTTCCTGAACGTCGTTGCACTGGAACGCAAACGACTTGGCCTTTTCGATCTGCATGTCTTGGAAGACCGGGGTCGGCACTTCGTACTGCAGACTTCCGCCAATAACATAGTCGGAGATAGTCAGCGTCGGGGCAGTCCGGATACGCACGGTGTCGCCCTGATTTTTGATCTCGCCTTCCCAACTGGTGTTGACGATTTCGGTAAGCTGGTTATCTACGTAGTACTTGGCGTTGAGTTTTTTGCTCCACAGCATCGGATTGAAAACTGTGGACTGAAGCGGACTGGTCAGAAACGGGGCGGCTGGGGTAAGAATAGCCATGGAAATACTCCTAAGAGGTAAGTGGGGTTGGTTGCTCCGAGCTTACCTCCACGCACTTAGCCGCGAACGCGACCCTGCATGTAAGCTTCACTCAGTTCATTTTCAAGCTTAGCTGCGTCTTCGTACTTACCAACCAAATTCAACTCCTTCACTTTGTTAAATTCCCGCGTCATCACAGCTTCTGTGTAGATGCGGTCTTTAACAGATGAGGCAGTCGACGGGGCGGTATTTGCACGAGTCGGCGTGATCTGACGTTCAAGTTCGGTCTGTCGCTGTTGACGCACGGCATCTTCAGGGGTTTGGTTGGTGTTGGTTTTATAAAAGTCCACTACCTTCCTAATCTTTGAGATATCGCCGTTGTTGTACGCAAATTCTGCAAAAGCGCGTCGTGGTTCGCCAGTATAGGGATCGGTCTCGTCCAACCACGCAATCCACGCTGGGTCTGCGTTTATGGCAGCAAAGTCTGGGACTTCCATCGCCAACCTTTGCTCAAACGACATGGTAGCTACATCTCCACCAGTCTTAGTGAGCGCCTTCTCCAACTGAGCAATCTTCACGTCTCGCGCCTTAAGTTCCGAAGACAGAACTTCACGGGCTACACGGCGTTGCACATCAATCAAATCTTGACCGTATTCTTCAACATCCTTATCGGAAACCAACCGATCATCATCAGAAGTGGAAGGCGCAGCCGCATCTAGCAACTCTACTCTTTCCTGCAGAGACTGGAGCGTTGTAGCTAGCTCTTTGTTCTGCTGGTGCAGGCGAGGTACTTCGGCACTGTACTTTCCTTCTAACGTCCGGTACTTATGTTCCCAGTCGCTAGTGGTTTTTACTTCTGGTGCTTTGACTTCCGGTTCCGATGCGATAGGCTCTTCAGCAGGGGCAGGGTCGGTTTGTTGAATGTCCACAGCGGCAGTATCCTCAGCAGGTTTGCTAGGGCCACCCATCTGTTTCTCTATTTCTTCAATTTCACGCAGTTGCTGCTCGACTTGCTTTGGTAGGGCCATATCAATCTCCTAAGCTCCAACTCCGCTTTTGCTCCGTCTTTACGGTCTGCGCTAGCGTAATGGTCAGCTACAGTTAAAGGGCAGTTGCTATCGCAACTTATCTACTACATCCGTCGATGTTTCGACGGCATTCAAAAATTCTTGTAACAAGGCTGCTCGTCCCTGAAGCCGGGCGAACGTGTCGCTATCGGCTCGTATGAGAGCATCCTTGGTTTGCGTATCCAAATTTTTAAAGAACTCCAGAAGAGGTCGCATTTCTACTGACTTCATCCGGTTCAGGGCTTGTGCTACTGGTAAGTCTACAGTATTAAAGCCCTTCATGCGGGTACAGTATCAGGCACAAAATAAAGTGTCAACCAAGATTGGGGCTGAATAGCCCCAGTTCGCAGGTATTTCACTTCTTTCCAGCTGTTTTCATGCCACGCATACCCATCATCATCTGCATTCCTTCCTTTTTTTCAGCTTTTTTATAGGTTGTAGGAGCCATTTTTTCCATTTTTTTGGGTTTTTTCGAGCCGTACATTGCCATCATTTTAGCCATAAATCACCTCATTTTTTTCAAAGTTTGGGCTAAACGCGCCCGTTGACCCATTTTTCCGGGCATTTTTGCTGCTGTAGCAAGGGTTTTGGCAGGGATAGTCTCCCCTTTCTTAACCCCCAAGGCCGAGCGCAAGGCTCCCGGCTTCTTGATTGCGCCTTGAATCCACTTTTCGGCCATTATCTGTACCCAGCCGTTTTCTTGGCGATGCTTTTTGGCTGAGCTACAAATTGCTTACCTGCTGCCTTACCCTGCCTCTTGGCCTTGGTAGTGGCAGCATACTCTTGCGAACTGAGGGCTTTGATGGCAGCTTCAGGAAGGTATCGTTCCCCTGTTTTAGACGAGGGTTTACCTGACTTAGTACGCCACTTCTGGTCACCCCAGTCTTTGAGCGATTGCTGGGGTGCTTTCACTTCTTTGCCTGCTTGGGGGGCGTGTGCGTTAAGACTTTGCTGGTCGCGCTGTGTTTCGCACCTGTCATTAGCGTAGCACCAGCCTTGTGTGTCCCGCCTTTGAATACTTTACCGTTGGGCAAATAGTGTGTTTGATTTTTACTCATTATTTATACCCGCCTCCTGCGGCTTTATACCTCTTAGCAACTAGTTGGGCTTTGCGAGCGGACCACTGGCCAGCGCCTGTGCCCTGAACAGCAGCGGCTTTAACGCTGCTAAAGATACGTTTGCGCATCTCAGGCTTGGTGTAGTTGCCAGCAGCGTTCACCTTAGACTTGGTCATACAGGATCACCCCCTCTCAACATTTCCATGCTCTCAAACTTTTGTTTATGCGGCTATCAGGATCATTAGCGGTTTTGGCTGAAGTCAGTTTCTTCTTCATGCCCGTCATTCTGGCGCAGAATGAATCTCTACGGCTACCACCCTCGGGTTGTGGAGCCTTGAGTCCGGGTTTGCCGGGGTTAGCAGCGTTGTAAGAAGCTCTGCCCTTGGCATTCAGACCACCCTCGGGGTTTTTACCTTCCTTACGCGTCCATGCAGGAGTTTTAGCCATGAGTTACTCCACTAAGAAAATAAAGCCATCATTTGCTCCACCGTAGGGTTACGTACGGCACGTGGTCGAACCACACTACCACCACTGTACACTCGCCCGGAAACTTTTGCTACTGTAGCACCGCACCTAGGCCCAACAATATTAAAGACCTGCGAACTATAGACAAACCCCTCTACCAACGGAGAATTGCTTGCAGCTACTGGCCTAGAAACCTTGCTCTTAAAGACTATTGCTGAACGGCATACCGGGGTACTGAGACCAAAATACGGGGCCAGCACTTCGCCGCTGGTTAACAATCGTCCTGCTATGTACTGAGTACTAACCGGTATGTGTATTACCGATGTGGGTGGCAGTACTACAACATCCCAACCGACTACAATATTACCAACAACAGGAGCCGTATTAGCCGACCGAATAGGTCTAAACAACCCGGCCCCTTGAACTACCGTTAGTACGCCCGATGAAGCTGATACTGAATCAGCAGCCTGCGTACTGCTGAGGTCTCCTACGGTACTGATTGACCCACCAGACAGAGAAGTATCGTCAGCCTGTGTCTGGGTAAGACCCCCTACAGTAATGCCTATTCCCGCGAACAGGACAGTGTTACCCGCCTGCGTACTGCTCAAATCTCCCACTACACCTGCCACACCTTTGGCCACTAGAGTGTTAAAGCTCTGTGTGCTGCTCGAATCTCCTACAACTCCTACCGCCCCTGCGGCTAAGACTACATCAGCGGCTTGCGTCGTAGACAACGCCCCATACAGGGTGGGGTAGCTGCCGTTTATTACGGCGGCATTTACTGCTGCCCCGTTAACAACTCCTAGTGGCATCGCGCTTCACTAGCGCCGCTAGCTAAGGCAAACTTGTTCAGGCGATATATTGATCGTGAACGGCCCTTCGGTGCTGGTGTACGTGGCATTCCATGACCCGATAAAGATGGAGCGGTTGTCCATAGTCGGGCAATAAATCATAAACCCGTTAGCGGAAAGCGTAGACACCGGTATGACCGGAGAATCCCAAGTCAGGTACGCTTGTTCGTCCTCAACCCAGACTCGTGGGTTCTCCAAGTCCAGACCACCCGCTTTGTATCCTTTGCCACGAGCCTCGTTGGTGGAGGTGTACTCAGCCGTGTAGCAATCGAGCTCGGCGTTGATACTGTACAGAGCTAACTTAAAGTCCTGTTTGGCCAGAAGCTCCAACATACAGACCTTAGAACTTACCGTTATCCCCGTGGTAATCATCCATTACCCCCGGTAACTTGATTAACCATCAGGCTCCCGTCGCGCCCCCCAGCTACCTGCCCGTCTGGCTGTAGCATAGGCGGTTTAGCGTTGGGGTTAGGCTGTGGAAGACGCAACCCACCACCGGAGGATTGACCATTGGGTGAAGGCCCTTTCATCTTCACGGCTCCTATTACAGCCCCAAATTCATCCTTTTGGAACTCGATCTGCTCCATTTCTGGCTGCATGGAGGCTTCCATCGCGGCTTGTTGTTGCTGCGCTGCTTGCTGCTGTTGCGCTTGCAACGTCTCCGTGCTTGGAACAATCTTGTCGATGTTCATGTCCAGCATCGAAGCGTGCTGACGCAGAAGCTCAGCCGTACCAAGCGGACCAACAATACCCTGAGCGATCTGGTTAGTGAGCACCAGTTGCAAGAACTCAGTCCTACGAACCGCCGCCGATTCCTTGGCCACCAAACTCATAGCACCTTTGGCAACAATGTTCACGTCACCAATCAGGTCGGGGTCTTGGCTGTAGCGCAGGTTGTGCTGATACAGTCGCACCAGCAGGGGAGTGAGTACGCCTTGGTCAATCGCGCTAATGACAGACTTGATTGACTTGGAAGCGTTGGATATCAGCATTGACAGACCAGACGCCGTACGGCCAGCACCGGCGGCGTTATCGCCAGTCATGTACCTTGGGATGCCGCTGTACTCGTCAGCAAGTGTCTGGAATTTCTCAAACACACCCATGAGTTCGTTGGCGTTGCTAGGTGGTTGGAAGAAGGTAATAGGTTGGCTAGCGTCTTGGTAGTCCGAGTTCTGGAACTGCCAAATCTTCCACGGGTACATCTGGGTGATACTTTCTCCAGCCGGTAGGCGGCTGACATTGATACCTACTTGCGGACCCGACGAAATGCCCATGTTGTTGGACAGTGCCCTAGCTGCGGCATTGCACATACTCTGGCAATCCCGAACCAAGTCGGCAACTCCGTTCCCCCAAAATGCACCGGGAACTTTCTCGTACGACGCTGTGTAGTAGGGCTTGCGAGCAAGCGGGTCATAATTCAACACAGCTTTGATAACGGTGGAACCAATCAGCCAAACCTCGCAGGGGTACATCTTGTCCACGTCCGGTACATCTGAAGCAGCCATACCCCACTCTATTAGCAATTTCCCCTGCACCGAGTCCCACAACTGAAGAGCATCGACCACATCTTTCATCCGCTCGGTCTCAGCCGTGTACTTACCAATCGCGGTGCTGACTTCTTGGTCGATGGAAATCATGTTGTGCATACCACCGCCACCGGACTGAAAATTATCCAGAATGCTTCTCAACGCTGGCTCGCTGTACCCCTCTACGCCAATAAGATTCTGAATATCTTCCCGAGTCAGACGATGCCGCTCGAGGAAATAACCATCATGCGGGGACGAGGCCCAAGGAGAGGGGTAGCACATGAACGGATCAACGCGTTCCCACTCCAACACAATATTTTCAACCGGGACCAGTCCCTTACCCTGCCACTGTAGCGACTTGCGCTTGCGGGCAACAGGGCCCTTCATTATAGCAGTGGGGTAAGTAACGATGTCGTCGATAAATGCAGACATGGCATCGCGGAAGTGACCCTCCTGCAACTGATCTTCCATTTTTGTTTCCATCCGGTCGACGCGTTTCTCCGCTTCGTCCTTCAGCATACGCATGGTCTCGTCGCGCATCCGCTCCCACTCACTGCGAACAACCTGTTCGTTGGGCATCTCCCCAGTGGTCTGCATGATCATCTGCACTGCTTGCTTCAGAATATCTTCCGCCATGTCAGCTACGTTGGGCGGCAGGTCAGGGATGGCGGTGCTGTCAATAGTCCACGGCTTGTCGCTGCCTGAACCAAGCAAAGTATCTCGCAGCCAACTTGAAGCTCCACGACATTTGGTGGAAGTCAGCATCATGAAAATCTCGGAGCCACCCATTTTCTTAATCTGGGACAGAACATCAGGATCGTACTCGCCGTTTCGCTGGCGTAGACACTGCAGCAGGCGCTGCTCCGGAATCTGCTTAGCTGTCTGCGCTGCTTCCCATCGGGTGCGGACGTGCGCGGCCAGTCCTTGAATGACTGGGTTTATCTGCTCCATAGCGGCAGCAGCGCGAGAGGCTTCAACCTCCATTGCGGATGAAGACTGTACGGGAATAAGTTGAGCTAAAGCCATGCGGGTACCCCCCGGTGTGGTAGTCAGACTGTACCAGTTAGAAAGTTATTGTGCAATGTAGAAAAAAATACCCCGTCACCGCCAGAGTCGGGGTGCGGGGTAAAGACCGGGGACACAAGGGGGGAATACCCGGTTGCCCGCCATAGGAGGAGGGCAGGCACCCTGAATATACCATATCTAACTAAGTCCACCCAGAGGCAGAGAAGGGCGCTGGCTGAATCTCACGCCGTTGCCCGGTATCTAGTGCCCGATCCTCGCCGGTAAGATGCACGGTGAGGTACGTAAAACCGTCGGCTATGTCCGAAAAGGGGTGGTTTTTCAGCGGTTTTTCCTCAATTTCGCCATCCTTACGGGCCGCAAACTTGTATCCGTGCTTAAGCGCGCCTATCAACCCGGTGCAACTTTTGTCTATAGTCAGGTACGCCTGCCCCTCCACCTGCTTGCTAAACAGCATTTCCGCCGAGCCGATACGTAGGTCAGGCTTGTTAGTTGGCGCGGTAATAACGCGCAACCGCTTTTTCTTGATAATCTCGTACACCGTCTCCTCGGTAGCCTGCCCCCGTATCTTTGCTGCGGGGTCGATAATGCACTTAACCGGGCACCCAGCGAACCTACCACGGAGCAACGGAAGAAGCCGGGTATCTAAGAACCGCTCCATTCCCATGCTGTCTTTAGGTTCTACGTAGCATTCGGCAAGTATGACAAGTCGGCCATTGGCTGTCATCTGCCCAATGATTGCCGTGGGGGTAAGCCCCGCGTCCATGCCTATCAATAGCGGGTAGTTGTCACTGATGATGTGGGTCAGCGGATTGTCAGCAACGTGAAACGATGAAACAAATGTAGTGCGAAACACCGGAAGCCCCTCACGCGACGTACCGTACTCGCAGTCGATCATGGTCTTAACATACTCGTCGGAAAGACCATCGACGTTGTAGTAGTCCTTGGGCAGGTACTCCAAGTTCTCAGCATTCTCGCTGCGTCCGCCGGGCTGCTTAAACAACTCCCAATCCCCGACCTCACCGTCCATTGTCTGCTGGTGCCACGTGTCCATTGCTGGCATGTTGGTGTCCGCCATGATGCACGGATAAGTAGCTCCGGGCCCCTGCTTGCGTGACGGATACCGCCCGATACGCTTAGTGCCTATCAAGCCCTCAACAACCGTCTGGTCTATCTCCCGCATCTCGTTAAAAAATGCTGTGGTAGTTTCTAACGACAGAAGTTTGCGAATGTCGTTGCTGTCCTCAAGGGACATAAACAGCACCTCCGCCTCAACGTCGTCAAACCGCATGTAGTACGTTTTGTCGCTACTAACCCACCGACCAAAGACACCGTCGGGTATCCAGTCAAGGAACGACTTTATGGTTGTAGTCTTGAGCATAGGCACGGTGTTACGGATTATCAGGTGCCGTGTTCGGCGTACGCCATCGTTGTCGGGTTCTTGCTCAATGCTGTTCTGCAGGATGTGCAGAACACAGGCACTGGTCTTGCCCCCTCCGACCGGCCCGCAGAGAATCTTACGAGGGGCCCTTGACAGCAAAAACTCAGAACACGTGGGGCTGGCCACGTACTTCAGGTCGTGGACAATAGGCATGTCAGTCCGGGTCCACGTCGTGAGTTGGCGTAACGTCTAGGGTTACAGGCGTGTCGGAGGACAAAATAGCCGGGGTAACAGGCTGGGTCATGGTTATGTTTATGGAAATCTTTGGCCGGTTGGACCCCGTGTCTTCCCCAGACTCCGCTTTCTTGTCAAACCCGGCCCAACGCACGGTATTAGCTATTGCGGCTACGGCCACGCTTGGAGGGGTGTCTGGGTCTCGGGCAATTCTAAACTGAGTCTTCAGTAGTTCCTCAGCCTGCACCTGTGCCTTGAGCGCAAAAGACGTTCCATTCTCGGTCAGCTCCTTGGCAAACCCCTTGACCTTTCGTCTGAACAGGTCGTCTTCGCAAAGCAGCTCAAACTCGTGCTCGGTAAGACCCAACGACATGATGAGGTCATCGGCAGGCAGCTTCGCCCCGACTTGGTTACGGGCCACGTCAAAGGCAATCTTGTCCCACTCTATGAGGTCGCTCATTGGTTGATGATACGTCCCAGCTTAGCGTAAAACAAGTCTGGGTCTGTCCAACGAATGAACGCTAAAGCTACCATGGGGTGGACCAACGTGGAACTTGGGTGGCTACGGGACGAGGGTGTAACAACCCTGATCTTGTCGGCGGGGATGTCTAGGGCGATCAGGACTTTGTGGGCAGCTTTGTAGTCCGTGGATTTCCAAAAGTTGCCAAAACACTTGGTCGGGCAAAGCTGCGCGTGCATTGCTCTTAGGTCTTGCATGATTGTCCTTGGTGTGAATAAAGCTGGAGCTTAGACTACCTCGCGTTAGAATGCAAGCCCGGTAGAAAATACTAAGTGATAAAAATACGAAAAAAATTTATGACGTGGGGATCAACTATCATGGGAGGCGATGCCCTTGCGCCCCTGTCCCACATCGTCCAGCACGGCGTGTGGCGTCCCGACGGCACGGGGGGCCCACTACTATCACCGGCGGGGCGGCAGCACATGCTACC
>Ga0181348_1000801_pt1 | contig 13750 bp, 17 predicted proteins | sample Su13VDMM110DN_FD_130092 | JGI IMG/M metagenome (GOLD analysis project Ga0181348, IMG submission 130092) | Freshwater viral communities from Lake Michigan, USA - Su13.VD.MM110.D.N | ecosystem: Environmental > Aquatic > Freshwater > Lake | place: USA: Michigan | collected 2013-07-16
AAGCTGTCCTCGGAAGAAAAGATTTGGACGCGCGACATTAAGAAGCTCTATGGCGTCGAGATCAACTCGCGGCAGATTGCATGGTGGCGTTGGAAGATGTTGGAAAGCATCCGAGACGAAGCCTTGATGTATCAGGAATTTCCGCCGACAGAAGATTACGCTTTCGTTATGACGGGCAGTTCCTTCTTCAGCAGTTCGCGCTGCACCGACGCAATGAAGGCGGCGAAGAACACCGAGCCTGATTGCTATCGCTATAGCTTCGGCATGAATTTCGTTGATACCCAAGTCATCAAAAGCAATCCCGCCGTTGCAACGCTCCGTGTTTGGGAGGAGCCGATTGACACTGCCTATTATGTTATTGGTGCCGATCCCGCTTATGGTTCGTCCGATTGGGCGGATCGCTTCTGCATCCAGGTTTATCGCGTCTATGCTGATGGGCTGGATCAAGTTGCTGAGTTTGCCACCAGCGAATTGAACACTTATCAATTTGCCTGGATCATCGCCCACCTTGCCGGTGCGTATCGCAACTCAACATTGAACCTTGAGGTCAACGGCCCAGGCCAAGCCGTCATTCAAGAGCTTAGAAACTTGCGTCGTCAGGCCGCGAGCATCCAAGGCCGTCAAGGCAAAGACCTTATGAACGTCTTGGGTTCGATGCAGAACTATTTGTGGCGTCGTAACGACACCCTTGGAGGCCCGAGCAACAGCATCGGATGGGTGACTACGCCAGCCACGAAGGAGCGGATGCTTAACTATATGAAGGATTACTTTGAGCGCGAGATGATGATAGTGCGCTCGACCGACGCCATTGAGGAAATGAAGGCCATCGTGCGCGACGGCGGTGCGATTCACGCACCAGGGCGCGGAAAAGATGACCGTGTTATTGCCTCGGCCCTGGCTTGCGCCGCCTTTGCCGAGCAAGTGCAGCCTAGATTGATCGCCGCTCGAATCACCCGCAACGTGTCCAAGGTCCAAGAGGACAAAACGCCCGAACAGGTCGCTATGGGGCGCACCGTTTCTACCTATCTAAAGAAGATCGGCATACATGGCTAACTTTATAATGATTCCAAAAGTAGAGTTAATGGACATTATGGAGCGTTTTATCAAGGATAAGAGGCGCGGAATAAGTATAAACTTGTTTGCTGGTTTATGCGGGCTGTCCCTGCGCGAGCTTACTTACGTTTTTGTGGATCGCGTGGTGCCGATCAGCGAACGCACCCAGATCAAGGTTTCTAAAGGTTACCATGAGTGGAAAACAGGCCATGTTAGGGTCATGCGGCGTCGGGACGGCACGAAGTTCTGGGAATACCGTGCGGAACCCAAGCCAATTGCCCGTCGAACCTACCAATTGATAGGCCATAATGGTCAAATTGGGCTGAAAATAGGCATTAAGAACGCCTCTGATTATTCTACACCTAACTTGTTGAAAGATAAGGGGAAATGACAATATGAGCGTTTATCACGACTATAAGTGCAAGCAGCACGGGTATTTTGAGAACAATGACCCGGTTTGCCCCCGTTGCGGGGCGACTGATGTCACTCGCGTATTCCTAAAGCCGCCATCGTACAAAAGCCAGCGCACCAAGACGGCGGATCAGACGCTTCGCGGCCTTGCCAGCGACTTTAAGATGACCGACATCAAGTCAACCCGTGAAGGCGAAGCGCAAGACGGCTACTTTGCCCGCAACAATAAGCCTGAACCGCGTCAACCTCGCCCTGGAGATCAGGCCGTGTGGGGTGGTGCGAAAGGTTTGAGCATGGAAAGTCTGTTGAAAGGCAACGCAATCAAGTCTATTCATGGTGAGCCTGTGGGTATCAATCCACAAGAAGCAGGGGTCAGCCGTGGGCCGATGGCCGCAAGCTATATCCCTGACCATGAGGGGCTGAAGATTAAAAAATGAAGATTCCCGAGAAGCCTCTCGAACGCGAAGCCTTCTATCTGGAGCTAATCCAGAAGTGTAACGTCTCCGTGGAGGAGCGCCGGTCCTTCTATTCCGCGATGCGGGCCTACTACCTCTTTGGTGCAGGCCCGCAGGACGCGCCCGCCTACTACAATAAAATCTTCCCGCACCTCGACCAGCTTACGTCCTTCCTTTATTCGGCGGAAACGACGCGCTTCTCAATTGAGATTGGTGCATCTGTTAGTCAGATTGAGACGACGAAGATTCCGGCGCTGACTCGCGCTCTGCGCGACGAGTGGCTGAACAGCAATGCCGATCAGATTTTCTCGTCGGCGCTCACTTGGGCGCTGGTTTACAACACGACGTTTGTAAAGTTGATTCCGAACAAAGGCACTCACCCGCATATGGTGGAGCCTGCGTCTGTTGGCGTTTTGCGTGAGGACATTCCTTACACGGATCGCCAGGAAGCTCTTTGCCACACTTACGCAATTACCAGAAGCGAGCTTTACGCGCGAATCTACGCGCATCCTCGCCGTGATGAGATGATGAAGCGGGTCACTAGCGGCCCGACGAATCGTATTGAAATTCCCGAAGGCGTTGACAAGATCATCACGGCTTCGTTTGAGCCAGACATGATTGGCAACGTCAATCTTGATCTCTACGGAGCGCCGACCTACAAGCCTCGTGTCGCGGAAGAAACCGTTGAGATGCGTGAGCTTTGGGTTTGGAACACTGAGACTGAAGATTATCAGGTGGTCACGATTGCCAGCCCAGGCGTCGTTATCTATGACCGCCCCGGCGAAACCGTGTTTTTGAAAGGCGAGTGTCCGCTTATTCAAATCGCGCCTTCACCGCTTTATGATTACTACTGGGGACAGAGCGAAGTCTCGCGCCTCACGACGCTGCAAATGCTTCGCAACCGTCGCATGATGGAAATCCTTGATTTGTTGTCCAAGCAAGTCTCGCCGCCCACGGCGTTGATTGGGTTTACCGGCATCCTTGACGAAAAAGACTTTGCGCTAAACCGTGCTGGCGGCTTGCTGGCGACGGATATGCCGTCTGCCAAAGTCGAGAAACTTGCGCCGAACATCCCTGAAAATTTATTCCGCGAATTGAATGAAATTGACGATATGTTTGCCGAGGCGTCAGGCATCAGTTCCATTCTTTCGGGTCGCGGCGAAAGTGGTGTGCGCTCGGCTGGTCACGCGTCGCAGCTTGCTCGTCTCGGCTCTAGCCGCGCTAAGAAGCGCGCGCTGCTGGTTGAAGATGCGCTTGAGAAGATGGCGACGATGTATCTCAAGATGATGCGCGTCTACGATACGCGGCACTATACGGATGAAATCGGCAACAAATTTATTGCGGCGCAGTTTACCGATGACTTTGTGGTGAAAGTTGATGCTCACTCGAATAGCCCAATCTTTATGGAAGATTTGCGCGACCTTGCGTTCAATCTTTTCAAGGCTCAAGCAATCGACAAAGAGAGCCTTCTCGACCTTCTTGAGCCGCCGATGAAAGACCTTTTGAAGCAGCGGCTAAAAAGAGCCGAGGCCGCACCGCCGTCGGGTTTGACCGAAAACATTTTGAGGGTAGCAAAATGAACGAAGCCATTAGTCCGCGCTCAGACCAGCCGCGCGTAACGAGCGCGAGTCTCCGCCAAGAGGAGCGCGGCCCGAGCCTGGAATATCGGAACACAATCACGCGGAGCAATATGCCGGAGCGTAACGACTATCGTTCCGTCCGCCGGTATTAACGGGGAAGTTGTTTAAGGAGAATATGATATGTACGGCATGAAGCGCGATATGATGAAGGCTATGGCGAAGCGCGGTCGTAAGGCCCGTCGTTAGTGTTATGCCGGGGGATATAATCCCTCGGCCATAACCCCATTGACATACGCACTAGAATGATTGTAACCCTTGATTATAGGGGCATTGAATAAATGGCTAAAGATACAGACGACTCCGAGGAAATGCTTAATACGCTTCGCCGGGATCAGGGTGCTGAAACCGAGATCGAAGATGATGAGGCTGTTTCCGAAGAAAGCACGGCCCCTATGGCTGGCCCGATGGTCACGCCTGAGCCTAAGACTGGCGAGCGCGAGATGGCAATTGCCAATCTTTCGATTGCTATGCAGCTTATTCAGAATTCCCTAGCCGAACTTGGCAGCGACACGCAAGAGGCGAAAGACGCCGTGCGAGCCGTCAAGATTCTTGAGCAGATTACGGGAACCAATAAGGAAGCCGGTGATCTTCAGCGCGCGGAAATTCTGCGCTTGATGGAAACCCTGTCTCCTGAACAGCAGAGTGCGGCTATGAGCCAACCGGCCCCGCCTCCCTCTGCGCCGCCGATGCCTGCCCCCCCGACTGCCACACCGCCGATGCCTGGAGCGTCGGCCACTACTCCAACCATGTGAGGAACTTATGGAACTTTTTAAGCCGCGTGGCGCTACTCGTCCCCGTCGTCCGACCGACAACACTCAGCAGAATGGTCAGGTTTATAACCCGCCGCGCTTTGCTGCGATGGGCGGTCTTGATAGCGCCGGTAAGACTGGCGCTAAGAATAAGATGACCTTGACGAAGGTCAGTGACGGCAAGTCCGTCATCTAATTACTAAGGGGAATTACAAAATGTCTCTCGAAGATTTGACTATGGAACAGCGCGACGAGCTTGCGGCACTTGCTAACAAGCTCGCCAACTCTCCCGACACTCGCAAGGATTTTTTGCGTTTGACCAAGAAGGTCGCGCCGAACGTCCCGATGCCGGAAATTGATATGCTTGATGAGCAGGAAAAGCGCGAAGCCATCAGTCACAATCGCATTGAGAAACTTGAGAATGACTTGCGTCAGCGTGACGCGCGCGACCGGCTAAAGGATCGTCGGCAGTCCTTGCTTGCAACCGGCAAGATCAGGGATGACGACGAGTTGAAGGCAATCGAGAAGCTCATGCTTGAAAAGAAGATTGCCGACCATGAAGTTGCTGCTGATTACTACAATTATCAGCGACAGATGGCGCAGCCGACTGCTGGTTCTACCTACAATCCTAACTTTATGAATGAGGGCGCAAAAAAGACCCTAGCGAACTACTGGAAAAACCCTGTGACGGCTGCTCGTGATGAGGCCGCTAAGGCGTTTCAGGAGCTTCGGTCTAAAGCGCGCCCTGTTGGTTTCTAATCGGGGAATTTTTAACTAGACGGAGATGAGCCTATGCCGATTGGCGGTGGTATTCTTCCGGCAACGGGATCGAACCAATACACCGAACTGACGTATGTCACTCGGCGCGCGTTCATCCCCAAGCTGGTTGTTCAGCTATATAATTCTACGCCCCTGCTTGCTTCGCTGATTGCTAATTCTCAGCAGGCCAGCGGCGGTGTTAGCTCAGTGACCGTCCCCGTTCAGGGCAGTCAGTTTGTCAACGCTCAGTGGTCGGATTACAGCGGCAGCTTTACGCAGCCGTCCGTCCAACAGGGCGCTTACAATGCTGAGTTCAACCTCAAGCTGCTTATTTCGCCGGTTCCGTTCCTCGGCATGGAAGGCGCGGTGCAGCAAGATCATGCTGTCATCCCGCTTATTGAAGCCCGCATGAACGATACGACGAACGTGATGATGGATGCGATGGCTACGTCGCTTTACAACAACACGACGGACACGCAGCAGTTCATCGGCCTTCCTGGCGCTATCGACGATGGCACCACGATGCAGACCTATGGCAACATCGACCGTAACACCTACACTTGGTGGCAGTCGAAGAAGTACGCCGCTGGCTCGGTCAACCCGACCCGCCAGAACGTGCTTCAGTACATCTCCGGTACGGTAAAGAACGGCGCGGAAGTGCCGACCTTCGCCGTTTGCGGATTTGGTACCTGGACTCTGCTCGCGCAGGATTATGTCGGCCAGGAAACATACGTCATTACGCCGGGTAACGGCTTTGATGGCGATGCGAATGGCCCGCAGGCCGCGTTCCGCGCCCTTATGGTCGCGGGCGTTCCTGTCTACCCCGATCCGTATTGCCCTGAAGGCACTCTGTACATGATTAACAGCAACTACATGTCGCTGTATATCCATGACCAGGGCAGCTTCGTGTTTACCGGCTTTGAATCGACCCTGCCAAACTGGCAGATCGGTTATGTCGGCGCGGTGCTGATGATTGCCGAACTGGTCAATACCAAGCCCAAAGCCATGACTAAGGTCACTGGCTATAACTCGCTTTCGTTGTAAGGAGGCGGAACAATGGCTCTTGGTTTGAATAAAATCCTAGTCGCTGGCAGCGTTACTAACGCGGACAGTGCCTATTTCCAGACCACCACGGTTGCCGGTGTCACGACCGGCAACGGTACGGTTGTTGTGGCTGGTACCTATCTGATCTCGGCGCAGGCCAACACGACTGTTATTGTTTATAACGGCGCGAGTTGGGTTACGCTTCTCGCCAACAACACCGGCGGTATGTTCCTGTCTGACGGTGTTAATGTTGCCGTGAAGTCTGTCAACGCTAATACGACGGCGACCCTCATCACCGTCAATGGTGGTGAATCGGCCTCCGGCACGTACAACGATTAAGGCGGTCTGATATGGGAAGCGCAAATAAGGTCGGCACTCTTTATGCCGATAGCTTCAGCGGCTTTGCCCTCGCTCATGTGACTGGTGCTGCGTTGTCCGCTACGGGCAACGCAGTTGCCACGCTTCCTGTGGTCGGCGGCGGCTTGACGAACAATGGTAACACCGCGACGAGCGGCGCTTTTATTGTGCGTCAGATTACTTTTATGAACGCGGGCGGCACTTCGCCCAACACGGCGAACGTTGCCATTTACACATCTAGTGATGGCAATGTTTCTAACATCGTGACCGCGAACACCGTCCTGACTAACCTCACGAGCAATCTGAAGTTTCAGGATGTGACTTTTACCGGAACGGCGAACACGGCCATTTCCGCTGCTTCGGCGCAGGCGTTCTTTGTCCGCGTTAATACCGCTGGCGGTGCCAACTCGACGGTTGATATTTCGATCTATGGGGACATCGTTAACCTGTGATTACAATTTATGTCACAAATAACGATGTGTCTGATTTTGTAGATCAGCACAATGGGGTTAGCTACACCTTGCCGACTGGTAAAACGACTGATTTGCCGGAGGCCGTGGCTCACCACTTTTTCGGCGCTAATGAGTTAGAGCATCCCGCCAAGATTGCTCGTCTTGGTTGGGCCTTAACTTCTAATGATTACGAAAAAGGCGTCGCGCGCATTAAGAAATATGTGATGAGCGAGACGCCGCCCGTTGTTCGCAGCGATCATTCCCCGGCTGTCGAGCAAAACCCTGTCCCCGTTCCGCCAAAGCGGGCGGGGGCAGGGAAGTATCCGAGAGCAGTTTAAGGGTGCCATTCTGTGACCACACTTTCGGATTACATCGTGCAAGTGCGTCGTTTATTGCACGACGTATCGGGGAACTTTTGGACCGACGCGCAGTTAACTAGCTACATTAACGCAGCCCGCTTGCGGCTTGTGCGCGATAGCGGCTGTCTGCGCGAACTTCAAACGTCCGCGACCGTTGCCAATCAAGAGGTCTATGACTACGCCTCTTTGCCCAAGGCGGATCGGACTTTAGACATTCTCAATATCAATTCCTACCAAGGCAATACGCGGATTCCACTGCGTTATTTGCCCTGGACGCAATTCAACGCCAGCTTGCGGTACACGCAAAACTACATCGGTCAGCCGATTGCTTTTTCAAACTACGGGCAAAGCAAATTTTACCTTGGGCCTGTTCCTGGGCAAGTTTACGTTCTGGAGTTAGACACGGTTATTACGCCAGAAGATTTGGCTGATGATTCCGACGTTGATGAAATTTCCGTGCGCTATCAAAGCCCGGTTGCGCTTCGCGCTTCGCATGAAGCCAAGTATCAAGAACAGAGCTATGGCGAGGCTGAGATTTTTGAGGCGCAGTATAGGCGCGAGCTATTCAATGTGATCAATACCGCGTTTACGCGCCGAATCCCCAACCCTTATTCGACGCCGTATTAAATGCCGCCCGTAGAGCAGGCAAAGAAATACCATATTACCAAAGCCTTTAAGGGCATCAACACCAAGGCAAATCGCACCGCCATTGATGGCGATGAATTTTCCTGGCTTGAGAACATTCAGCCAATTGGCTTTGGCAATCTCAGGGTTGTCAAAACAACCAACATTGTAACGAACAGCAGCGCAAACGCGATTGTTTGGTCCAATTCAGTTGCTTCCTTTTCAAGCGTAAGCATTTCCGGCGGCGACTACATCCTGGCTTTTCAGTCAAACGGCGCGGCCCAGGCTTATAACATCACGACGCAGACGCTTTCTAACATTGCCTCGTCCAGCTTCTTTACCGGCAGCGGTGTCCGAGCGACGCAATGGAAAGACGAGCGCGCGCTAATCGTTGACCCTGAAAAGGGTTACTACACCTGGAATGGCACGACTTTGGTTTATGTCGGCTCAATTTCTGGTGGCGGCATTGTCAGCGGAGGCAGCGGCTACACGACGACGCCAGCTATCGTCATTAGCGCCCCGAATGACGCCAACGGCGTGACGGCTACGGCAGAGGCGACGGTTACGGCCAATGTCATTACGGCTGTGACGATCATCGAGCCTGGGACCGGTTATAACGCCAGCCCGACCGTAACGGTCACGGGCGGCGGCGGCTCCGGTGCGAATATCGCCCTGTCGTACCTAAACTTCAATAAAGGCACCGCCTCGGCTCTAATTACCAATGGCGGCACCGGATACAGCAACGTATCAAATTTGACGGTTACGTTCGCTGGCGGTGGAGGCTCTAACGCGGCTGGCATCGGCATTATCAGCGGCGGACAAGTCACGCAGATTGTCATGTCTAATTATGGCACCGGCTATACGAACGCGGCCAATTTGACAGTCACTCTTGCGGGTGGCGGCGGCAACAGCGCCACGGCTCTCGGAATCGTTCAAAACAACGATATTTCTGACGTTGCTTCGTTTTCTGGGCGCACCTGGATCAGTCAGGGGCGCACTGTTTTCTATAGTTCGCCTGATAGTTACAACGATTTCATCAGCGTTGCGGCTGGTTCCTTCGTCCTTACCGACAGCACCCTGCGCGGAAACATCGATAGCCTTCTGAGCGCCAACAACTTTCTCTATATCTTTGGCGACGATAGCATCAATGTTTTCAGCGATGTCCGCGTGGACTCGAATGGAATCACGCTGTTCTCCAATACAAACGTCAGTGCCGCCATTGGTTCACGCCGCAAGGGCGGTATCTTCCCGTATTTCCGTAGCGTTCTTATCCTCAACGATTACGGCATTTACGCCCTTGTTGGCGCGACAACCGCCAAGATCAGCGACGCGCTTGACGGCGTTTTCGAGGAAATTGACTTTAGTTACCCCATTACCGGGGGACTGGTCGTTGTAAACAATATCATTTGCGCTGCCTTTAACGCATATTACGATGATGGTTCCGGCGTTCGACCCGTTCAATTCGTGTTTTTTGATAAGAAATGGTTTGTCACTTCTCAGGGAACATTGAACCGCGTCGTCAGCGTCCCGGTTGGTGGCACCATCAATCTTTACGGCACGACCGGCACTAACTTGGTTCAGCTTTATGCCAATGCTACCGCCAACATCAGCACGACCGTCAGCACGGCTCTTTGGCCTTTAACTGACATGATCCGTGACAAGCAGGCGCTGAAGTTTGGAATTGAGGCAACGATTACGCAAGGCGGTATCCTTAGCGTAACCGTTGACCAAGAGAATCGCTCTAGCGACGCCTATACGCTAACCAATGAAGTCGCTTGGTTGAATAATCTAGGCCAAGAGATCGGTTGGCTTAATCTCTCAAACGCCGTGGTTACATGGACCTCCTCAGAGGGCTATAGTCTTTACAAATCGGATGCCGAGCAGTACGGCAAGTATCTTGGGCTTACGGTGACTTCCAACAGCCCAGCTTTCACGATTAACACTTTTGAACTCGAATACGAGTTGCGCGCGAGGTTCTAATGGCTGTTCCTAATATCTTTGCAACTGCGACCACGAGCATCCCGCTTTCGCAACTTGATAATAACTTTGCGACTGCGATTACGCTTGGCAACGCAACCCTGCTTCTTGGCAACACGACCAGCACGGTCGGAAATTTGACGCTGACCGGCGCGGCGGTGAACGGAACGGTGGGTGCCACGACTCCTGCTGCTGGCGCGTTTACCACACTGAGTGCATCCGGCGTCACTACAGTTCAAGCTGGCAATGTAGCAGCGCCCGCGATTACCACATCCGGCGATACCAACACGGGTATCTTTTTCCCCGCCGCTGACACGATTGCGTTTGGCGAAGGTGGCGCTGAAGCTGTCCGCATCGACTCCAGCGGCAACATGGGCATTGGGACGGCGAGTCCGAGTGCCAGCGTTCGTTTAGATGTTAGAGGAGGTGCGTTTCAAATCCTTGGTACTGGAGGTAATACTGGGCAAATACTTACTGATGCAAGTGGATTGACGCTAAAAAATGTAAGCAACGGTTATGTGCTTTTTGGCACAAACAACACCGAACGTATGCGTATCGACTCCAGCGGCAACTTGCTGTTGGGATGTACAACACAAGCAGCCGCCGCAAGATCATCAGTTCAAACCGCTACAGATAATTCTAGATTCATGGGGTTTCAAAGTGCCGCTGGCGCGGAAATTGGATATATTTTTAATAATACTACTGCCACACAATACTCCACTTCGTCAGACTATCGCCTAAAAGATAATGTTGCGCCGATGATTGGTGCCTTGGCTAAAGTCGCTGCACTCAAGCCCGTGACGTACAAGTGGAAATCTGACGGCTCTGACGGTCAAGGCTTCATCGCTCACGAACTGCAAGAGGTTGTGCCAGACTGCGTTACTGGCGAAAAAGATGCAACTTGGGAAGAAGAATACGAAGTAACGCCAGCCGTTCCTGCGGTAGTGGATGCGGACGGCGTAGAGGTAACTCCTGCGGTAGAGGCCGTCAAAGGTACTCGCACAGTTCCGTCGTATCAGGGCGTTGATACTTCGTTCTTGGTGGCAACGCTCGTTGCTTCCATCCAAGAACTCAAAGCCATCATCGACGCGCAAGCAACCCGCATCGCCGCTTTGGAGAGCAATTAAACATGGGCATCAATGCTTTTACCCCAAGCGGCAACACGGTAACATTTCTTGCCAATACGACTGCCCCGACTCCTGTGCAAATTCTTTCTAGCACCCTCGGCGGCAATCAATATCGCGTAATCAACATCAGCGGCACGACACTTGTGCATCTTGGTTTCGGCGCAAATGCTGCGACGGCCACTGCTAACGCAACGATTCCCGGCGCGAACTCTGCGGCGAGTATGCCAATCCTGCCGAATACTGATGAGATTTTGACTTTTACGCCGAATATGTATGTCACCGGCATTACGGGAAGCGGCAACGCGACGATTTACATTACCCCTGGCGACGGCTTGTGAGATAAAAAATGTTAAAGGTTGCGGGCGGCCTAGACCTCGGTAACGGAACTGTTACGCTAATAAATACAGGCACCGGCCTTACTGGCGGGCCTATTACGACGACTGGGACGATTGCGCTCGCCAATACTGCTGTAACTGCTGCGACCTATGGCAACGCCACGACGGTTTCGCAAATTACCGTTGACGCGCAGGGCCGCTTAACTGCGGCAAGCAACGTAGCAATTTCTGGCGTCGCGCCAGGAGGTGCCGCTGGCGGTGATCTGACCGGCACCTATCCGAATCCGACCCTTGCCAGCACCGCAGTTACCGCCGCTAGTTACGGCAATGCCTCAACTGTTGGCACGTTCACCGTAGACGCCAAGGGCCGATTGACGGCAGCGTCCAATGTCACGATTGCCATTGCAAGCGGCGCGGTTAGCGGCCTTGGCACGATGGCAACGCAGAACGCGAACAACGTCACCATCACGGGCGGCTCAATCAGTGGCCCGTCGCTGACCAGCAACACGGTCAACTTTACTGGCACGACTGCTGCCAACGCTACATTTGGCACGGCGTCCCTGCCGCTTTCGCCGGAAGGCTTTATCACGGTGCAGATCGGCGGCGTCAGCAAAAAAATCCCGTATTACGCGGTGTAATCATGGATATGGAAAAGCTGTCTACCGTGCAATGGGGCGACAAAGACGGCCTATCCGAATTTCTATTTGAGAACTCCGTACAGCATAAATTGTTTCGCAACATTATCGCGGATCAGGGTGTACAAATTCCCGCGTTTCCGTTGGCGGACGCTGAAGTTGAGGATATTGACGACTGGCTTTTGTCGCATCAGGTCGAGCATCAAGCGATCTCGGCCCAGCTTAATCTGAGCAACCCGTTCAACTTGTTGGATGCGGACTGGTCGATTGAAAGCGATTTCTACGAGTGGATTGCAAGTCATTACTCTCTGCACCGCAGCATCGTTAGTGCTTTAGGATTGCAACTGTAACATGGCAAAAGCTGAAGAAAAACTGAGGCCGATTGAAGATGTTATTTGGGAGGTATCCAAATCACGGGTTCCTTCGCAAATGACGCGCGAGGATTATCTTGCGCGCTTCGGCACTCTCGTTCAGCAATCCGACGCAAATCTTATGCAGATTGGCGATAATACGGTTTTTCTGTTGTTGCAACCGACCCCCGGCGTCGTTCAGGCAACCCTGATGAGCAAAGAAAGCGCGCAAGACTTGCCGGATAGGTATCTGGTGGCGGCTAACTTGTTGCGTCAGATGGGTCAGCAAAAGATGGTTAGCCTAGTTAAGAATGACGAGCAGCTTGCCGTTTTGCAAAACACGGGACTGCCCCTGCGCGTTACAACGCTGCCTGACGCAACGTATCAAGTTGAAATTGACCTGACGCAACCGGCGGTTCCATTGCAATGAACAATGATTTGCAGCTTCTGGCGATGATGGTGCAAACGGCTGGTCGAGGTCGGGATACCGTTCTTGCCCACATTACGCCAAAAGAAGCCTTGCTGTTGAAGCTCATGGGCGGGCGCGGTTCAGTTAATCCGCAGACTGGCCTTATGGAGTTTGAGGACGGTGACGGCGACAACGCCGCCAGTGACCGCGCCAATGACCGTGACCGTGCGGACGCTGCGGAAGGCAGGGAGATGTCAGACCGGGCCGCTGAGGCCGCTGGGGATGACCGCACCGCGGCTGACGAGGAAGATGCGGCGTTTGGCTCTGCTTTGACTGAGGCTGGCGGTGGCCTTGGGGCGCTAGACGGACTGGACGCCGCCCCAGAAGAACGGTCGCTTATTGGTAGAATCCTTGATTTCCTTGGTCTAGGCACGATTGAAGATGCTATTCAAACAGCGGTCAGCATAGCCGCTGGCCTTGCTTTTGGCCCGGCTGTTGGCGCTTTGGCAAAAGGCGCGATTGGCGCAAATCTTGCTGGTCGCGTTGTTGGCGCAGCGGTAACCGGCGCTTTAAGTCGCGCTGCTGGCAATTTGGCCCTGCAAGCCGCTGAAGGAGTTGGCCTTGTTGATGAATCGCAAAAAACTATAGCTGCCAGAGAACTTGGCGTCGGCGGCGCTTTCTCTAGAGGCGCTGTCGGCGGCGGCATTGGTGGCGCTCTTGGCGGTGCTTTCGGCCCTGGCTTGGCGGGCAGTATGGCGAGTGGCGGACTTGGAAGATTTGCCACCGAAACAGCCATCGGCGTTGCGCCTGAATCTATTGGCGGTCGCGGCCTTAGCTTCGGGGAAGCCGTTTCTAGGGGTGTTCCTGAAGGTATTAGTGGCGCCTTTGGCACTGCTTTGACTGAGGCTTTGGGCGGCGGATTTGCGGGCAGGCAGGCGTCATCTTCTGTGATGCGGGAAATCAATCGTGTCGCCGGTGACGCAGCTTCCCGTGGCATATCGGGTGTGGTCGGGC
>Ga0181348_1000803_pt1 | contig 13715 bp, 16 predicted proteins | sample Su13VDMM110DN_FD_130092 | JGI IMG/M metagenome (GOLD analysis project Ga0181348, IMG submission 130092) | Freshwater viral communities from Lake Michigan, USA - Su13.VD.MM110.D.N | ecosystem: Environmental > Aquatic > Freshwater > Lake | place: USA: Michigan | collected 2013-07-16
AAGCCGAGTAAAAAAGCACCTTCAAAATATAACATGTTTATTAAGACACATTATCATACTAGTACACACCTTCCCAACAAAGAACGAATGGCGTACTTAGCTAAAGTTTGGAAGGATGTTGATCGCTGATATTGATCGCTAAGCATAAATATAAATAAAATATTGTAAAAAATTTATTATAAATATCTATAATAAATGTCTACCAAAGCAAAATTAATAGAACAAATTTTGAGTACATCTACTCAGTATAAAAAAACTAATTTATCTAAATTAACCAAGGATGCCTTACAATTATTGTTACCACAATCACAACAAAAAGTAGAACTAGAAATACCTTCAACTAAAAAAATATCTAAAATTGAACGACATTTTTTAGACTTTAGTGATGATGAGAACGATGAAGAACTACATTTTAATGAACCTGTTTTCCAGGATAAACCACCTCCATTAGATGTCTCTCATTCGGACGGAAATAAGAAAGAGGTCTTTGACCGTCCGAAGGAGGTTAATAAAGTTATTGATATACTACCAGTAGAAATTATTAATGAGGTAAAACAGACGGCTCGTGAGGTTTTAAAAGGTAAGAAAAATCGTCCCAAAATAATCAAATACACTGCAACAATAATAAAGTCTGAGATAAACTATATGATAAAACAATTTAATAGTGAAATTTCAAAGGATATTAAACTGTTTAAAAAGGGCATTATAACTGAAGAAGAATTAATTAATAATCATAACAATATACGAGATGATATTGACTCAGAGGTTGATTTGTTATTTTTAAACTTTAAACCAACACCTAAGTTGTTAGACTGGTATAACGAAAGTCTATCAATCATTCTTACTAGAGTAGATCAATCATTACCTGAAGACAACTAAAGTATATAACATCCTTTTTCGTATATAACAACTGGTTTAAATCCACTTTTATCAATCATAACCCATCTACTGTTTAAATTTAGAAACCTTTTGATATCATCTTTGGAGAAATTTTCAAACTTCTCAAGATAATACTTAATCTGTTTTGTATTGGACTTCGGAAATAATACTATTTTTGTGGCTTCATTTAATATTTTTCTTGATACTAATCCGTTGCTGATTAAATGCGAAGTAATAACAAGATCAATTTTATCATGTCTACTCGTTTCAGCAAGGCTATCAATTAAATTTATCATCTCTTTTCTAATACCAGTCTCAGATATAGAATATACATCATCAAAGAGCCATATACTATTTGATACATCATTTATATCAACACCTTCTTCAATCAAATCTTCTGGTGTTATTCTATTTGGTAATAATTTATCTAAAATTTCATCCTGTTCTACAGCTGAAGTCAGTATAAATTCGTTTTTTTTGTTCTGTTTAAGATATTCTTTGATGTAATTACTAGCAAAATATGATTTTCCAGAACCAGAAATACCCGCTATATAAACTCTTTCTACTTTCTCTGGATTAGGCATAGGGATAATTTTTTCTTTATTTTTTATAACAATACGTTGTTTTTTCTCTTTTAATTCCTGTATAATATTATAGTATACTTGAACGAGTTTGTCATTGACTGGTTCGTGCTTGTTTTTTATTGAATCTTCAAGATCCTTAATTTGTAAGTCGTTTAAACCTTTAAAAAATTTTTCTTTATTTTCTAGGTCTTTTATATCTGCTTTGTATTTTTCTAGATAGATAAATTTCTTACCTATCTTAGCAATTGGATTTTGTCCTAAACGTTTGTCTCCTATAATAAAAGACATGTTATTTTATTATAGTAAATATATTTTATCTTTGTCTATAATAAAAATGACTGATATCAATTTTTGGTCAGATAGTGGATTTATACCATATAACAATACTAGTATAAATCAGCAATTTCATCGTTTATATGGTAACGAACAGTATAGGCCAACAAAAATATCTCTGTTACAAAGAGACATTTCAAACATTAATAAGACTGAAAATGCTCTAGACAGATTACCGATATCCATTGCTCCAACTGGAGTTATATATGATAGATATGCTAGACCTGAGAATATTCCTATACCTAACAGAGGAACTTATAGATCAACTTTGAAAAATGGCTTATCTCTACCAGTATCAAAGGAACAACCTCTTCATTTTCTCAATCAATTGACACCTGACCAAATTAGACTACAACAAGAACAAGCTAACAGCAAAGTTGTCAGAGATGAATATAGTAGATCAGTTCCTCAGAGAACTTCAACATTTGACAGAGGACTTGATTAATACTAATTTAATTTTAATTTTGACAAGGTAGGTAGTCACAAAAATATTTTAAGAAGGATAATTATACTATCGTTTAAGGTATAAGATATATACATTTATACATTTATTAGAATTATTAGAATATTATATTTCAAATCTATTCTTGAGTATATATAAATGGAATCATTGGATAAATTTATTGTAAATAAGTCAGAGCATTATCCTCTAAGTGGCGAAGACTTGAGAATTTTAACTAAAGGACAATGTGAAATTAGACGATACAAAGATGCTATAAAAATGTCTCTAGATGATATGCTGGGACAAAATCGAGCTGTTATTATACTGATTGAATACGATGATACTGATATTGGTCACTGGGTATCTTTATTTGAGACGGATGACAAAAAATTAGAGTACTTTAATAGTTTGGGATTTGGCCTTAAAGAGAAAAATTTGACTGAATTAAATAATATTTTAATAAATCATGAAATAGTATATAATAAGACTAGATTACAGTCTAATCATAGAGATATTAATACTTGTGGTAGGTATGCGGGTCTTAGAATTATTTTAAGGAATCTAAGTTTGAATGATTTTATAACATTACTTAAAAAAAATAAACATTATGACCCAGATTTCTGGGTTAGTATATTAACTATAGATTTTATATAACAAATTTATTTGAATTAATTTTTATTATATCATTATATAATAAAAGTATGATAACTAATACAACAAACTCAATAATCAGATATACATTTGAGAACTACAATAGTGGTCAATGTATTGTTAAAAACCAAAGGCAGTCACCAGTACTGTTTAATTCATCTGATTACAATCTAGCAATTGAAAATTTTTCAATCTATAATCCATTAACTTTTTCTAATGTGTCAAAAATTATATTTGAAACAAGCTTGATACCAGTATCACAAACTGTATTGTCATCAGATTTGAGTATAACTAGACTACAGATTGGAGAATACTTACTTACTAATAACGATAGATCACAATCATTTATTTCAAATAATACACAAAATTATAATTGGTATACAATGAATAGTCAAGACGAACTCAGTAACGTAGATATATACTGCACATTACAATTTATTAATGGTACTCAACAGTTATTAAATGTTGTTGCTCCAGCTAATAATTCATTTACTTGTACAGTAATATTCAAAAGAATTAATTAAAAAAAAAAAAATTTTAATCTTGATTGAATATAAATGACTTCTCTAATCAAAGTATTAACTTCTGTTACAGATATCAAAGCATCCGAACAACAATCGCATGTCGTGGTCTCTGGACCCTTACAAATCACTGATACTGTAAACACAGCCCAAAGCTATCAATTATCACCTTCTCCGCCAATTTCAGCATTGTGGACTATTAATCCACCTAGTAATCAAACGATTATCAATCGTAATATTATGGTTCGTAGTTATCTCCAATTTGACTTTACTGGTGCGTTACCTCAAATTGGTACGAATGATAGTCTCGCTGCCTTCCCTTTTAGCAGTTTAGTAGATGTCGCAACATTGACTATTAACGGTGAAAGCACTTCGGAAAACGTATCTGATAAATTAGCAGCATTTTTATGCTATGGAAACACATCTGATGACCGTAAAAAGAAAATGAGTCTATCAACTGCTCAACCTGATAGTTATCAACAATATAGTGATTGGACTCTATACGGATCTGCTAGAAATCCACTAGCCTTCTGGGGTGAAAATTCATCAGAGCCAACTCGTGGGGGATTTGAATATCTTCAAACGGGACCTTTTCAATTTCAAGTGACTGTAACTGAGCCTTTATTCCTGTCTCCTTTACTTCAAAATATTGGATCACCAGAAGAAGGTATGATCAATGTAAATCAACTCAATGTTAATCTCCGCTTTAAAAGTGATACATCTCGTGCATGGTCTCACGCGTCATCGGGTAACTTAATAACTGCTGTTACGACCACTTTTTGGAGAGCGCCAGAGTTGTTAATTCAATACCAGACTCCTTCGATGCTCGAGCGATTACCACTTGTTCAGTCATTGCCATATACAAAATCTAACGAATATATTAAAACTGTCCCTACGCTTGCTCCAAGTGCTTCAACAACTATCATATCAGATTCTATTCGTCTGTCTCAAATTCCACGTTGTATCTATCTATTTTGTCGTCAGTCAGATGGAACAACTAATTATACTACTCCACAGTCATTTTTGGCTATTAATAATATCTCTGTTAACTGGGGAAATCAAAGTTCACTTTTTAGCCAGAGTACAGTTCAAGATTTATATGCTATGAGTGTTGAAAATGGGTTGAATGTTGATTTTCCTAGTTTTACAAAATACAGAGGTTCTGTTATCTGCATTATGCTTGGTAAAGACCTCGGATTACTTGATTCAGAAGCACCAGGCTGTCAAGGATCGTATACTATTCAAGTACAGATGAATGTAACTAACAAATCTTCTGTAGCCTTTAATAGTCAATTCTACATGTGTGTACTCAATGAAGGAGTATTTAGTATCGCACAAAACTCAGCCAGAGCATCCCTAGGAAATCTGACTCCACAACTTGTCATTCAAGCCAAAGATCAAGAAGCCATCAGTTATAACGACTATATTTCAATGCGAGGGGGGAGTTTCTGGACATCTTTGAAATCTATTGTTGGCAAAGTGGCTCGTGGCGTTTCTCAAATAGCTGGTCCTCTTGCTTCTGCTCTACCTGAATTCGCTCCAATTATTTCTGGAGTTGGAAGCGTGGCAGGTCCCTTAGCAAGCGCTCTGGGAGCAGGTAGAACGGTAGGAGGATCTTCTCGAAAACAACTTCATAATCGTCGTATTCGATAAAATAAATTAAAATATTACTGTATATAATAAATAAACAATGTATAAACAGTTGTTAATAAATAAATTCAAAGGTGGTGGACAACGCCCTCCTTCTACAGGAGAACAATTAATAGAAGAAGAACGAGAGGATGATGAATATGATTATATTAAAGATGAAAAACGGGTTGGGGAGTTGCCTGAAACTAATTTTGGAAATCTTTACTTTAATGTTGAAAAATACAATCCTCCGGTGTTAGGTGGAAATAAATTACCTATAATAGCACAGCAATCAATAACACAGTCAGAGCCATTGTTAGACCAACCAAGCCTTTATAAGTTAGCGATTATAAGATTTAGTATTCCAGCAAATATTCCTTTATTGATATGGCCTGAAGATGACATTGCTGAGTCATTGTATAAAATTCAACTAGTAGATGTTCTTAATAATATTGAGGTTACCAAGCCGTTGATTTATATTGAATACTGTAATGAATGTTTATACCCCAGAGGTGTTTATTATTATTTCGAGGTATTAGAGATGATCAATAATGCTTTCATCGCAGCTTATAATGAAATGATATCAATAAATCCTAGTTATGAACCGTTATCACCTCCAATTATACAATACGATCCAGTAACAACGTTGTTTAACTTGATTGTAGATACATTTTTTTTAACTAGTAATGATAGGTATCTTATAAATTGTAGCGCTGAACTATTAACAAATTTTCTACCTTCGTTTGTGAATAGTGCTTCTTTTAATGTAATAGATAGGTTACCAGTTACATTTATAATTTCATATCGATTAGGCTATTTGGTTCAAGGAACCGTATTAGGTACTGAAAAATTTAGTGTTCAAAACGAGACGCCTTGTGTAGCTATCTGGAATCAATTTCAGAAAATACTTATTATGACCAATTCTATACCAGTCTCACCTGAAATAATATCTTCCTCCGATAATTTAAGATTATCTGTTTTGACAGATTTCGAACCTGACTCTGGTTTGACTAATACAACAACACCATTTCAGTACAGTTGTCAAGGATTTATACGTTGGGTCAACCTTAATTCGAATTTCCCTTTAAGTAGTATACAATTATCAATCTTAATACAATACCGAAGTGGCCAGCAATTTCCCTTGTACCTTCAATCAGGAGAAAACTTCACGATAAAAATTCTGATTAGAAAAAAAAAGAGTTGGTTAACAAATTAATTATATTTATGCTTTTTTTATTTTCTTTAGTATAAATAAAAAATGGAAGATTTATTACAAAAGCATAGGCCGAATTTATCTGAAAGTTCAGTAAAGACCTATTGTAATTGTATTAAAATACTATATAAAAATTATCAAAAAATAAGTGATAAATTTAAAGATAAACCAATAACTTTGTCGTTTTTACAAAATTATTCTAGAGTTATTCATAGTATAAAAGATGAGCCATTAACAACTAAAAAAAGTCGACTGGCTTGTATTGTTGTATTCTTAAAAATAACTAAGACACCAGAAGAACTAGTTAAAAAGTATCAGACTGAGATGACTAAAGTAGCTGACGAGTATCAGAATTGGTTAAAAACTCAAACAAAGTCTAAGAAACAAAGTGATAACTGGATTACACAGAACGAAGTAGATAAAATTATTAATGACTTGTATGAAACTATAAAAGATTTTAAAAATAATGAAACTATATCAGATGAACAATATAATAAATTACAGGTATATACAGTGTTAAGATTACTATCAGATATAAATGTAAGAAACGAATTTGCTGAAATTTATAAGGTAAATGAAAGTACAATTTTAGATGATACTAAAAATTATATCATAAAAGAGGATAAATTTTATAAAATAATTCTCAACAAATATAAAACTAAAAAATTCTTAGGTACAAAGGAGTATATTATAAATAAACCGTTAAGTACAGTGTTAAATATACTGTTTAAGTTTAATAAATCTAATTTTCTATTAACAAAAAGAAATAGGACTACAATGCTGGGTACAAATGGATTAAGTAAAATGTTAATAGCATTTTTTAAAAAAACGATTGGTAAAAGTATAAGTACATCAATGCTTCGTCATATCAATATATCAGAAGAGTTAAAAGATAAACCTACTATAGTTGAAGATGAAATAAAATACAAACAAATAGAAAACAAATATCTTCATAACAAAAAACAAAATGATTTGTATAGAAAAATAGATTAAATAAATTCTTTTATAATTATTAGAATCTATTTAAATATTTTATTATAGTACTATATAATAAAATGACTACACTAAACGAACAATTAAACGAACAGATCACTGATCTATCAACTTCAATTTGCGATTTGTATACAAAATACACAGGAGAAGGACAAAGTCCGTCCGGAAGAGAAGAAGGAGGAGGAGAAGGAGTAGATGAAAAAAAGGACTTAAATGAACTTTCTACATTATCATCAAATTTTCTAGAAGAAATTCAAATGTTAGATAAATCACTACAGAACATTGATTATAAAAATATTAAAGATTTTTTAAGCAAAGATGAACTTGATACATTAAAAATAACGTATAAAAAAGAAATAGATACAGATAAATTACAAGGTTCTATTGTTAAAAACGAAATTGATAAACTACTACAAAAATTATTCCCAAATTATTTTTTTGATTAATTATTTATACAAGTCCAGATACCACCAATTCTACAAAATACGAATTGTGTACTGACTGCTCCAGAAGTTGCTGTCGGCTGTGGAATAGGTTGTGTTCCGTATAGACCATCAATTGGGGCTAATAAATTCATTGTTGTATAATTTCGATTTAACACAGTAAAGATAAAAGTCATCCCATTAAAAGACACTACATTAGTCCCGTTTAAAATATAAGCATCAATTGCGATACCACTTGGAATAATATAATTTCCAGTAGTCCCGTTGCCAATAACAATAATACCATTTACAAAGTTTTCAACAGTTTCGGGACCTACTGGAAATGCTCCCGAGTAGTAAGTATATGGTTGCCTAAGTATAATCGGATAAGTAGATGTTTGTACAAGACCGTTGATTGTTTGATAAACTGAATTAAGACCAGTACAATCAATATTTGCCGCAGTCAAAAGCCCTGGGCTGAGTACTGATAAATTTCCAGAGCAAACTGTATTTCCTAATACATCTAAATCTTGGGTAGTGACCTTTACAGATGCTTCAAGGTTATCACAGAAAATATCAGGGGCATTAATGATAGGTATATTAGCTGACCCTAATACAGTCAAATTTTGTGTAATGATTGTGTCAGAGCATGTTAGGTCTTGACATCCTATTTCAAGGTGTAGAGAAACACCAGTTGAAGTAGAAGTAAATTTGTTAAGACTCATTGTTTTTATATTCAATCAAGATAAAAACAATTTGAAATTTTTTATTTTTTCATTTGACCTCCATGTAGTAAATTTGTCCCAATACTAGCTATATCAGTTAAACTATTTCCTAGCCATCTTATAGTATCACTTTTTAGAAAATCTTCACTTCGTTGATTAATAAAATTATCCAAGTTGTTATTAAACAGATTATTAGCAGTTAATATTTGTGTTATAAATTTTTGGCAATTATTATATACGGCATCATAATGATATATATCAACTCCAACCTGTAATACAGTATTATAAATTAACTTATTTAAAGTCAAATCATTTCTCCCATGTAAATCAACGTACTGACATTGTGTGTCCCCTTTATCAGCTTGTATTATAGTCGTTATATTAACCCTCTGATTACGCTCTACTAAAATTTTTAAACCAGTTTTTAAATGTACTATCATATATAGATGAAATATATCATCATAATTTAAAGCTCTTGACGATGCTGTAAAATCTCCGTTTGTAAGAACATCTAGTATACTCTTAAAAAATCCAGATATAGGTGTTCTACAAATTTCAATAGACACGATAGGTATATCACCATATTTTAAAAGAAATTCCTTTACTGCTTTAGGTTCACTTTTTAAAGCGTTTATTGGATCGTAGATGACTCTCCTTGCATTGTTGAAATATTTCAATAAGAACATTTTATAATAGACAAAGATTAAAAAAATAGATATTGTTCATCATCAACATCTTCCCATAAATTTTTAGAAATTGAAGCGTGCTTTTTTAAGTATCCTGACCGACCGTTTCTTATATATTTTACTTTGAACTTTTCTATAATATCAGTTGATAAAAACAAAGACTGTATTGAACCACAGTTATACCTAACAAGAAATACAACTAGATAACCGTTAGATAGATGAGACATTCCTTTTTCAACCTTATTCCAACCTAATATTTGAGTATCAAAATGGTTTTTTGAAAATCCAATATCTTTAACTTCAACGTATAGTTTAAGATATTCATTACAAAAATCAAAGGCATCCATAACACCAAGTTTAACAAAATCAGAATTGTCAAAAAGTGTACTTAGATAAGGCTTCCAAAACGTCTTTTCCCATTGTTCAGTTGATTTTAATAGTTCTGTATTCATTTATTATAACAAAAGAAAAAAAAGATAAATATAAAACATTGTACTTTTAGATATATGAATATTTCATAAATCTAACACAAAAACGTATTATATAAATGCTAGTAGCATAAATACAAGGCAAATAAAGTCTTAAATCATAAATAAATTTATTTATCCCTGTATAGTACTGTATTTATGCTTGTTCATATATATAACACAAAAAACACTCTATATTTATGCTATTCTCTATTTATGCCATCCTATATTTATGCTTTTATCATATATATAATATTTTTTGGTGTTAGATTTAATTATATATTTAAGGCAATTTATCCTTAAATATTTTATGATAGGTAATTTAAACTGTTATGGGTTTAATTGTTGGTACGATGAATTAGTTAAAGAATATGAAAAACTGTCTTCTTCATTTGTGACGAACAAAACTAAGGTTGGTCAAGGCTTAAAAAAATAATAATTCATTTTTTAAGGTATAGAGAGGTTTAATTATGGTTCTAATTTTATGGCGAACCATAATTATAATATTACCATTTTCGGTGACCACAGATAATGGTTAAAAATCTAATAATTCATTTATTAAGGTTTCGTTCATTTTACTTTCTGAGATAAAAATTCTGATAATGATTGCTTTTTTATTTTTTTATTTTTTATAATCTTACTGCTTGGCACAGGCTTTATAAAATTTATTTTAAGTTCTTCTTTAACTACTGGGTCTAATTTTAGTTTAGATTTTTTTACCTGTTCGTTTAGTAGATAAATTAGCCTTTTTTGTCTCTCAATTACTAGATCTTCTTTTTGATCTCCTTCATAGAAATAGCTCATAAAGTAACTATACATTTATATTAACTAAATATTTTTTTTTTTCTTCAGTATAATAAAAAATGTAAATTAATCATTTTCTTGATACAACAGTGGATAAACTAGATTTGGCCTGTAAAAATCTCAATGTATTAAACATTAATTGTTCTAATATCAATACTGAAACAATTAATGATAAACCCATAAACGAATCTTTTCCATCAGATATTTACAGCCAGACTGGAAGTATCCCACGAGGGTGTAGAGACACTTGGTACTTATCTGAAAGTTATTCAGGTGCTGGATTTATTGGTCAATGTCTTGACTATCTCTATACGATAGGAGTAGCTACTCTTCAGTATTCAATTGACGGAGGAATAAATTGGTATACAGCAAATTTACCAAGTGGATTACCTCTCGATTTTTCTATTGGATCTATTATATATAATCCAAATTCTAATAGATTCATACTAACTTCAGGGTCTACTTTAGAAACTTCTAGGGTACTTAGAAGCTCAGATTTCCAAAATTGGGTCGTAATTTCTTCTCCTCCAATAATCTGGACTGGGGGATCTCAAAATGGAATATTCTTTAATAATTTATTCATTTATCAAGTTGTTACTGACTTAAAATATATAGCATATAGTCCAGACGGAATTCTGTGGACATTGGTATCTGACACAAACAATCCATATACATTTATTAAATCAGATAACATGTTAGTTACTGTTGGATCAGCTAACTGTAAATATTCTACAGATGGTATTATTTATAACGACTGTATAGGTATTGAAGACAAAATATTTAGAGCAGGCTGTTATAATACTGATAAACAATTGTTTACTGTTATTGACTATACAAATGGTGATACGTATAATTCTGCAGATGGTATAACGTGGACTTTTATATCAGAATCTATATACTCCAGTGTACAGACGTTATTATACGTTTCAAAAGATCAATATAATATACCAATTCAGTCCTATTATTTTCCTATAAACTTACCATTACCAAGTGATAAGTTTACTGTTGTGTTCTCGTCTAACATGACAACGTTTGGTAACATTGAAATGAATGGGGCAGTTAATTGCGATGGTAATATTCCTTTGTATTATTTTGGATACGTTAAAACTTCAGACAGATTCTACCTTTGTCTAAATAAATCAAGCGACGCCTTGTATACTAGTACTAATAATAATAGAAATGGTGCTGTTAATTCAATAGCCATGGCTCAACTGGTAAACACTATCGACTGTGTTACGAATAAAACCGAACTGACTATAGGATTAACTAATATGCGAACACTTGCTTTGTCTGGTGTGGACTTGACAGACGGGACTAGTTTATTTCTAAAAATCAATGGTATCATATATTCTATAGCAATTACACCTGTAATCTAATATTTTTTTTTAACCCTTGTCCAACCTTTGAAAGTCGGGGGGGCTAAACACCTCCCCGATAAAATAAAGCCTTTCTATGCCTGTCCGAAGGATAATTATTTTAGATACTGATTACAATCTTGGTTTCTCTGCTTCCTTTAAAAAGGGAGCTGGGCTTTCCTGATAAAATAATAAAATTCTTTTATTATCATTTTAATTTCTTTTTACAAAAAATAAAATTGATTTAAATAAATAATATCTTTATTATAAATAAAATGTCTATTATTACTGAAAAAGATTTACCTATTAACATTGAAAGTTTACACGAATCAGCAAAAGGATTCTTCAAATTATATATGAGATTAAAGAGACATGGTGATATTGAAACTGTACATCTTCCCGGTAGGAAAAAGAAATCAAATTCTCATAAAAAACGTGTTCAACAACTATACCAGGAAAAACTTAAAGAAAAAAGAAGAACGAACATTTCCAAACCTGTAGGAAGACCTAAAAAAGTTATTTTAGTATCTTAAATAAATAGTGTATATTTTATTTTTTATTTCTATAATACAGAAATAAAAAATGATTTAAAAAAATTAAAATCTCTATATAAATAAAAATGGACGAACAAACTTTTTTCAAATATAGTCAAAATGAAATTAAACCACAACAATTAATGCTTGACGATGCTTTAGAAAAAAATAATGTATTTAAAATAGCACAAGACTATACTTACATTAAAGATAATCATAAAAAAACAGTAAAACAATATGCTTCTTTTAAAACTATAGACGATTTTTATAAATGTGAAAAAAACCTAGAAAACTGCTATGAAATGCTTACTGATGAAGTTGTTGAAATATATGATATTGATGGTGATTATACACTTAAAGAATTTCAAAATGAAGACGGAACTCATAGAACTGATGACGATATTATTTCTACATTTATTGACGCTAGAAGTGATTTTCAAGAAGATCAAGGGCTATTACCACTTTTATCTATTAATAATTTTATCATTAAGAAAACAAACGATCCAGCTGATAAAAAAGCTTCATTTCATATTATACTAAGAAACGGCTTAAAATTCAAAAATATTAAAGAACTTGGAATTTTTACTAAAATGTTTAAAAAGTATACTTTAGGTAGTTATCATAATGTAGTTTTTGATAAGTCAATTTATTCAAATAATAGATGTATTAGAATGCTTGGACACTGTAAGATAGACCAAAACGAAAGAAAATCATATAGATATAAGGGACACACTCTATATAATGAAATTTGTAATAGACGTTTATTTTTCGCTTCATATATAGAAGGCAATGAAAAACTATATGAATTTACTGAAGAATACAATGACATGAAAGTTGTAGATGAAATTAAATATGATGAAATTATACATCCTAATTTATCTAAAAAAGATATTATAAATTCTTTAATTGATCTAGCACTAGAAACCATTGACTCCGGTATCTCTACAATATGCGATGATGAAGTTAAAAATAAACTAAACTATAGTTCATGGAAAAATTTAATATTTTCTGTATTCAACTGTGGCGATACATCACAGAAAACGTTTAATAAGCTATTTACTTACTATAGAAACTGTAGTACAATTAATTTAGATGATACTTATAATCACATGGTTAAATACGCTGGAACTTATACTGAATTAACTATTACATCTCTTCATTATCTTGCTAGACAAAATGAAAAATATAGAGATGAATTTCCCGAAGAATTACAATTATTTAAAACTATTGTTGAACAAACCCCAACTAAATATAAAAATATAAAAGATATTAGAAAAAATAAAAGAACCGATGAACAACAACAATACTTAGAAAGAATTAATAATAAAATAATTGATAAACAAATAAACTCACTATTTGATTTACACGAAAGTCAATTCGTTGAAATCAAAAATATGGATGAATCTTATAGATGGGTAGACAATTCTATTTATAATGATTCATCAAGAATTATAGGTATCAAAGCCGGTTTAGGTAGA
>Ga0181348_1000804_pt1 | contig 13702 bp, 17 predicted proteins | sample Su13VDMM110DN_FD_130092 | JGI IMG/M metagenome (GOLD analysis project Ga0181348, IMG submission 130092) | Freshwater viral communities from Lake Michigan, USA - Su13.VD.MM110.D.N | ecosystem: Environmental > Aquatic > Freshwater > Lake | place: USA: Michigan | collected 2013-07-16
GAGTGGTGTCACCACCGCCGAGTCAAGCCCGTTTGCGACCCCCAGTAGCGTCGCCACCCAACCAATGCGACAGCCCCGACCTGTTCAAGGTCAAGCCCCTGTCTCTACGGGCAATGAACCCAAAGGAAAAGGCATCAAGGGGGGTGGTATCAGTCGGCGGGTAGAGTCCTACGAAAAGCCCAAGCCTTACCGCCAGTTTGGTCGCCACCTCATCCACCGTCACAAGTTGGAGGATGGTATTTTGATGTTGAAATATCCAAGCGGAGCCAGAATTAAGGAACTGCCTACCCAAAAAGTAGGGGAGGATTTAACAAGGGTCTTGAAAGAGATGAGCGACGGTCGTATGCCCCAATACCATCATTTTCAGGGTTTAGGCATCAAAGACAAAGAACTGCTCCACTCTATCGTACGTCACACCCAGTTTCAAAATCTGGAGGTTCCACCGCCTGACAAAGAAGCAATGGACAAAGAGTTGAACCGTTTTGATATCCTGCGGGGCGAGATTGAGGCGGGGAACGACAACCGAGACCTCATCAAAGAGTTCAAAGTAATGCTTCTCAAGTTTATGAGACAAGGTCGCATTCCAAAAGTCCAAGTCAAGGAGATAATGGAAGAATTGTTGATGATGGGACACTGAAGCAGAAACTACGTTTCCGCACCTTCCTTAAAGGGGTCGTAGGACCTTGGTCCTACAGTCTAAAAGTCTAACTGGTCTAACTCTTCAGGAGGTGACTATACGAGGGGTGGTTGGATGGCGAACTCTTGAACTCGTAGGGTTGGTTAGACTTTAGACTAAAAAATAATATCGTATAGTATTAATGGACGGCAACCGACTCCAAGTGGGAACGCAAGAACAGGCTACTTTCTATAAAGTCACACACCCGCATATGTCTAACAACATTGTACAGATGCGGTCCAAAGGGTTTCAACCCCCTTTTTACGCTGGTGCAATGGCTACTGTCCCATACTATTTAGGAATGGAGGCTAACCATTCTATAGAGCATCGTATTTCAAGAGATTACCTCACACCGACTCAACGGATTATCTTGGCAAACCGATAATGTGTAACTCTGCCTTTTTTTGTAAATACCAATCTCTCGCTTCTTGCTCCGTATCAAACCGAGGAGAGGCATACGATTTCCCATTTTTTTTAATAGAACCTCTCCATTTTTGAGTTTTTGCCTCAAAATGATACCCTTTACAGGTTCTATTAAAATCATTTTCTTGGCTTGTTACCAATCTTAAATTATCAAGCCGATTGTCCTTTTTTTGTCTGTTGATATGGTCTATTTCCAATGGACTCTGTATATCCCACTCAGGATGGTAGGCTTTATAGATGAGGCGATGGACACTGTATCGTTTGCGGTTGATTAGCAAGAAGTTATAAAGGTCTTGGTTTTTGGGGGGATAGACCCTCCATTTTTGGTAATTGTTACAAAACCGTTCAATGGTGCCGTCCTCGTAACACTTAAGGCGACAGTCTTCCATTAACAGTTCCATCTCTCACTTTCTTTAGCGGGTTGGTTTTCATTCAATTTTTATATTATTAGAGTATATAAGATGGTAGCGACCATAGTTTTTACTCAAAACAACATTGTCAATCTCAACAATGGGAACAACCAATTGGCTTACCAGTTTCCCAGTTCGGTTTCCTTTCCCAACCACGAGGTGTCTGTTCAAAACATTAGTATGTATTATAGTTGGGTCAATATTGACGCAACCACCCTTGCGAACAACACCTTTTATTACGTTTGGTACGTCAATAACGTCTTGACACAATACGCTGTGGTCATCCCCGACGGATTGTATGAGATTAGCACATTGAACTCGTACCTTCAGTTCGTCTTTATCGCCAACGGTCACTACGTCTATAACAGTACTACTTCTACCAATGTGTATTTTGCGGAGATGGTCGTCAATCCAAGCAATTACAGTGTCCAGTTCAATACGTATGACGTTCCTTACCAGTTCAACGTCAGTGGGGTTAATACCATCATTTTGGGTTCCAATACGTATGTAACCCCAGGGACTTGGGTGAATCCAAACCCGAATGGAAGCACCGCCAACTCCTTTAAACCAACCATCGCAATGTGTAGCCCTGGGATTGTGGCGGGTGTCGTTACGGCAAACCACCCTTTTACCAACTTTTATAAAATTGTAGGCTATCCCCCTCTTTGGTCTTCGTACAATACGGGAACCGTCTCTGTTCCCGTCTATAACTACGGTGCCTTTTTTGGATTAGGCACAACGTATGCGGGGACTTCCACCTCGGCAGTCAGTACAACGGCTCCTTCGGTTCAACCGAACCCCACCCTCTTTTTTGCGATTAGTAACATTGACAACAAGTATTCCAACCCTTCTACGATTGTGTATCAGTTGAATGCGGATGTGGAGTTCGGGGAACTTATCAGCGTAACACCCCCACAATTTGCATTCAATAAACTCCTGCCTGGGACCTACAACGGACTGCGTCTGTCCATCTTAGGAACGAATCTACAGCCCATCAAAATCATTGACCCTGCGATGACCATTACAATGGTGATTAAAGACCGTAAAGATATCTCCCTGACGGATGTGTTGGCTTCTAACGGAGGCAAGTAGGTCTAACGGTCTAACTAACCCTACGAGTTCAAGAGTTCGGCTATAAACCAGTCCTCGTATAGTAACCTCCTGAACTCTTAGTCCAGTTTAGACTTTTAGACTTTGCGGTATATTTTCCATTTTTGATTATAGAGTCTATTTATATGGACAGTATAATCACCGAAGCCTTCCTCAACCGCCTTTACGAAGACTTGCTACGGGAGCAAACGTCTGTCCTCAACAAGATGAAAAAAGGCAGTACCGAAATCAAAGACTTTTCCAAGGAAACCTCTAAAGAAATGTCAATGCTGACGAACTTAATGAACCAAGTGATTCGGTTTAGGACGTACCGAGAGATGTTGAAAGCCAAGCAACAACTGGAATGATAATATTATAGATATATATATGGCGGAACCTACCAATCCTGAACTGTATGCGAAAGTCAAGAAGAAAATTAGACAGAAATACGGAAAAAGCAGTGCCTACGCTTCAGGAGCGACGGTCCAAGAATACAAACGACAAGGAGGCAAGTATAGGGGAGAAAAGAGTGACGAATTGAACGAAGCCATTGAAGCAGTTGGAGGGGCTTTACCCGCAGGAGAGATTCAACAGTTTGTGAAATCGTCTTACAAAAAGAACAGGGAAGCCCCGCAGGAAATCAACGGGTATGTGTTGGACCGAGACTTGTCCAACCAACAAGCCAAAGTGTATCACAATCCTGCTACAGGCAAAACCGTTGTCGCCAACCGAGGCACCAAGGGGACTTTACAAGATTGGGCGAACAACCTCGCCTACACAATGGGCATTTACGACTATACAGGTCGCTGGAAGAATGCTCTCAAAACACAAGACGAAACCATCAAAAAGTACGGGAAGGTGGATGCAAATGTAGGACACAGTCAATCAGGCATTATTACCCGAAAACTGGATGCTTTAGGGAAAACGGGGGAGGTCATCAACGTCAATCCCGCCAGTTTAGGAGAACGCCAAAAAGAGAACGAAACGGTGGTGCGAAGTAACTTGGACCCCGTCAGCCTTTTTCAACCCAATCAAAACAAGTCCAACGTCACCATCAACACAGGGTCGTACAACCCCTTGTTTAACCACAGTGCAAACATCTTAGGACAATTGAACCCAAATCAAATGATAGGACGGTAGTATTTTCTCCCTATATATGTATATGCCCAGAAATATGCGATGTCATTACAAAGGGGGGCGTATTGTTTCTAAAGGGAGAATCTGTGGCGGTGGAATAGGTTCCGTTCTATTGAGCAGGGGCGGTCCTGGGGTCGGCAGTTCTTACGAAAGCCCAGAAGCCTACGAAGCCATTACAGGCGTTAAGGTCGGTTCAGGTTTAGGAGCAGGGCTGAATGATAAACTTTCCAAATTGATGGTAAAACCAATCACTCACAAGAAACCAAACATTTCGTTCAATCTTTAGGCAAATCCGCCAATCCGCCAAACTATTTTCTATCCAGTATAGTATATGGACGAAATTGTGTTTGATATGAGTAGCCAGAGTGAAGGCACCCCCAGCGTCTTTACGAAAAAGGATTGGCTCTCCATCCTTGACAACCAAAACCAGAACTACCAAGGTAATCAATCCGTCCTGGACACATCACAATTAGCAAACTCCAACAAGTTTCTCAATTACCGAGAGGCGTACTTGACACTTCCAATGATTATCACAATGACCTCTACACCAACTATTGTCAATGGTACGACTGTCGTAGGAAGTATTCCTGCCCCTGCAACGGCGGCGACTTCGCAGGACTTTACGGTAGGCTTAAAAAACTGGTACGGTTCATTAATTCATTCCTTCACTTGCGACTACAACGGAACGACAATTATACAACAGACTCCGTATATCGGTCTTTGGAACACCTTTAAATTGATGACGAGTCTATCCGTTGATGACTTGACCACACAGGGTTCCAGCATTGGGTTCTTTCCTGATACGGCATCCTCAATGGGTGTGGTGGGTAATGCGAACTCCTCTAAAGGTGTGGCTTTTACTGAATGTAACAACCAGAACCTCCCCGCCTCGCTTCCCAATCTTGTCAGTGTGTTCAATGAAGGCACAGTGTTCAATGAGGGTATGTTTCGTCGCCAACTTTATACGAACATTGACCCTGATGGTATAGCGGGGAACTACGGAGCGACGTATGGACAGTTACAGCAGGGTTCTGCCCCGTACGGTGCGGGTACTGCTACTGCGAATAACTGGAACATTCTCTGGAAAGGCTACATCTTCAAAAAAACCAATGCGGTGGCTCCCTTTGCCTTGGGTGTCTATACGGGTCCAGCGACGATTAATGCGGTTTGGCAGTTGGCGATTACGGGTCAGGTGATGCTCAAGCACCTCCACGCATTTTTTGAACGGGTACCACTCTTGAAGGGTGTTTTTATGAAATTGACTCTCAACTTGAACCAGTCCAGTGTGTCCTTTACCACCACTACGGCAGACTCGGCGGGTCCTGGTTCGGCTACGGCTATCCCCACTCAAGCGACCTACAGTGCGGTCTCGGTACAGTCCCCTCTCGGTGGTGTGTCTCCGCTGATGTTGGCTCACGCTTCGGGAACGACATCCCCAGGTTCCAACTTTGGACAGGCGACTCACATTGTCTCCATCTTTGCAGGAAACAGGTGCCTCAACTCTTCGCAGAACAGCAACCCTACACTCAACCCTATCTCCAATTCGCCAATGAGCGGTTCCATCCTCTTGAACGTACCAGCCTACTCGTTCAACCCTGTCTTTGAGTCAAGTTATCTGTCCTCACCCGTCAAGAAAATTATCTATACAGATGTCTATCAATATCAAGTCCTTGGAGTCGGTGCTGGTCAAGTCTATAACAACCTTGTCACCAACGGAATTGCTAATATTAAATCCGTCCTTGTACTCCCATTTTACAGTGCGACTCTTGGAACCACCGTTGGTACTTGGAACCCTGGAAACGGTGGTCTTATTCCCTTCCAGTCCCCCTTTTCACCAGCGGGGGGTGGTCCCACTAGCCCTATGTGCCTGATGACACAGTTCAACATCCAGATTTCTGGACAGAACGCCATCTACAACACTCAGCGTTACGAATACGAACAATTTATGAACCAGTTCAAGGGTTACGGTAGTATGAACGGCGGTCAGGAGGATGGTTGTTCCAGTGGTTTGGTGGGACAGTTTGAGTTTGACAACGAGTATAATTACTACTACGTCAATTGTGGGCGGATGCTTCCCGTAGAAGAAGCGGTCCCGAAGTCGGTGAATATCTTGGGAACCAATACCTCTGGAAAGAACATTGATATGTACATCTTCGTAGAATACGGAGTGGAAGTCAATGTGGATATCCTTACTGGAGCGAGAGTATAGATTGACACCCCAGAATTGAAAAGTCTTAAACGTAGAGGATTGAGTTCCGCTGAGAATAACAAATAAAATTGATTTAAAAAGAATCCGTCTATAAAGGATAAGATGGAACCCCAAATGACCCGAATGATGACTCCTGATGAAGCCGAGCGATTTTCCCGATTGGAAACCAGTGATGCAAAACGCAAAGCGTACAAGAAGAAATGGTACGAAGAGTGGAAGAAATCGGCAACCAAAGAGGAGATGGAAGCCGTACGCACCAAAGAGCGGGAACGCAAACGAACCGAGCGTCAAACGCTGACGGATGAAGAGCGAGAGGCGATTCGTAAAGCGGACCGAGAACGTAAGACCAAAGACAAAATGAGTGCTGAACAATTGGAAACCAGACGAGCCTATAACCGAGAGTATAAACGCAAACAGCGGGAAGCCAAAAAAGCAGAGGCAAAGCCAATCGCAGATATGGACACCGCATTGAAAGAACTTAATCAGGGTACGGCAATCTTGGCTGAAAAAACTTAAATACAAATCAACTTTAGGGAGGAGGCGAACCTCCAAAGGTCTCGTAGTTTAACTGGACAGAACGCCAAGCCCTATTAAGGCTTGTAGAATGTGGGTTCAAACCCCACCGAGACTCCTTTTTGTTAAGGTTTTTAAACCTTATTTTTTAATCTCGTCCCTTTATATGGAGGGAGGAGATTTATGGAAAAACTTCAAGTCAGCGAATCGTTATATGCTTACCAAAGTAGCCCCCAAAGTACTTACTGCTGTAGGAGCAACAATGCCTTTATTGGTAGGACAACCTGAATTGGTACCCGCAGGTATAGCCATCGCTCATTTATTGAATACCGCAGGACAAAAAGTGATAGCCCCAGCATTTGCAGAGGATGAAGAGGATAAACCACCGCCACCGAAACTTTCCAAAGTTTCACCAAAGGTGGAACCGCAGGTTCTACCCAAAACAGAAAGGTATTCAAGGTATTCTCAAAATAATATCTCACCAGATAGTAAGATGCCATACAGAAGGTCTTATGGAAGTGGTCTCCACGCTCCCCGCTCAAGAGGTTGTGGTTTTGACAGCATTTCTCCTCTCGCAAAAGCAAGTTTGGGTCACGCTCAAGCCAATTCAATGCTCGGTAAATTAGAGACGCATTTAGCAGAAGCAAGACAACACAATAAGGGGTTGATAGGAGTATCGGGTAATCTCATCAACCAATCACCACCTTTACAGTCACAGCCCCAGCAAAACTTTCAGTTCCGCCACACACTCTTTACACCTGCGTACCACCCTACCGTCTTTGGAAATTACGATAGATAATGGTTTAGTATTTTATAAATCCTAAGTAGATGGGGATAACGCCCACTGTAGGGAACGGCTTTTTCATCCATTACGAACGAGAAGGGGTAGTGATGCGGTGTCGCAAACGTACAAGGGAAGACGCTGAAAAGTGTTTGAAAAGTATGAAAGAGGACAATGTTGTTGATTTACGGTCCGTTCGTTATTATTTCCAAGGTCATCGCATCCTTATTTTACGAAAACCCAATTACACTGACCCAAAATACAGGGAGCCATACGAGGCAGAACCTGCGGTTCCGCACCTCCCTTTTTGTTAAGGTTTTCAAAACCTTAGTCTAAAGTCTAACTAACCCTACGAGTTCAAGAGTTCATCTACAAACCAGCCTTGTATAGGTAACCTCCTGAAGAGTTAGACCAGTTAGACTTTTAGTCTATTTCTTTACATACACCTCAAACTGGTGCAAACCCGACCCCATTTCCTTCATTGTCTTTTTAATGTCCTTGACGACCTCACTCGCCTCTAAAAACTTGTCGGTCAGGTGAGTATGTCGTAAGTGATTCACTGACGCTTGTTTCCCGAACATCTTTTCAAACCGTTGGTTGATTTTGATAGCATTCAAAGGGGCTTGGTTTTTGTCGTAAAGGAGGTACTCGGTAGGATTCGCTTCCACCCACTTTTTCAGGATTTTCATCAACTCTTTCGGTATCAGCAAGAGTTGTTGTCCTTTCATTCCCGACCCTTTGTACGAGTTAAACACAAACACATCTGCTTTCTTACCTTTGACATCAAAATGCAACTCGTCTCCTCGCATCGCCACCTTTTCTCGTACCATATAGTTATCCTTTTCGTAATCCACATTCTTGATTTTAAAGTCAAACCAGTCCTTGCTTCGTCTTGGAGGCACAAATAGACCTCCCGCAAGAGCCAGTAACACATACTGTTGAATGTCCTGTAAATCGCCTGTCTTGTACCAAGACGGAACTTTACTTTTCAACTCGTCGTACTTGGACTGGATTTCTTCGCCCAACAACCAGTTCGCTTCTTGTTTAGGAGTCTTTTCCTGCTTGGCTCTAGTGACCTTTTCCCGATTGATTTCTTCTTCCATTATTTTACGCATCCTTGGATTTTCGGTGACCACACACAAAGCCGAGATGGTGGTTTTGGGACGTTTTTCTTTAACGTAGTCGTACATCGCATCGCTGTTGAAATCCTCGTAGTTCATTGGTTTGTCACCATACACTTGCTTCCAGATACTCTTTAGCAAATAAAAGTAGGTGGTGATACTGCCTTCACTCAACTTTCGTTTGGACCGAATGTAATCCTTGAGTCCTTCCATCTTATATATTCTACTGGGATTCTTTTTAAATCCTAATTCTACACAAATGCGTAATTTTTGGATTATAAGTTTCTGTAGAGAGTGTAGATGATTCGCAGTCTAGCCAACGATTTAACCTTTGGACTTTCTAAGGAACAACAGGTCATTGAACGCCTCAAGTCGCATTTTGGGGACGAGACGATTCTAAAGACAGAAGATAAGTTCTGCCTTTACGATGCTGTAGGAAGAGACTACAAGTATGAAATCAAAAGCCGAAGAAACGGCAAAAGGGCATACCCCACCACCATTATTCCTTGTCACAAGGCTTTGCCCGATACCGTTTTCATTTTCAACTTTAGGGACCAGTTGTGTTTCATCCATTATAACCCCGACCTCTTCAAAACCTTTAGGACCGAAATGATTTACGCAGACCGTTCTAACCCTACGCCTCCCTCTTTGCATTTTCACATCCCGATTGACCTCCTGAAAGATATATCCGTTTGAGACTCGGTCTAACGGTCTAGTCTAACCTCCGTTTTCAACATACAGCCATATGGACCCGATTTTTCCAACGGCAAAGTTTTTTTTCGTTAGACTTTTTAGGTGTTTTAGACCAAGTAGAAAACATACAGCATACCAGTCATATTTTTATCAAATAACACTTCGCAACCCACATCATCGTTTCTTTAGACTCGGTTTAGACCGCCGAGTTAGACCGCCTAATTAATATCCAATAATTATTTAAAGACGACTCAATAATGATTGGTATGGAGGCTAAACCCGCTGTGACCTTACCCGATGGGACTGTAACCGTTGTACCGCATTACAAGGAAACTAAATGGTACAAGAAGCAAAAAGAGAAGCAGACCGCCGAATATGAAAAATATGGAGGAAAACCTGTAGTGAGAATCACTTGCGAGTGTGGTTCCAATATACAGGTTGTTGGCTATTACACTCACATTAATACAAAAAGTCACATAGAAAAAATGAAAGTCGTAGTAGCCAATTACAACAAAACCGACGATTGACCTTCAAATCTTTTCGTCTTCGCCGTAGTCACTTGGATTCAAAAACTCATCAAAGTTTTTACGAAACTTGTGCAATTTATCGGCTTCCAAGTCTAACATTAGACAGTTCAACTTCTCGTCTGTGGAATAGTCATACATCGCCATCAACTGTTCTTTACTGACTCCCAAGCCAAAGTTACGTAGAATGTCCTTCACTTCTCGCACTCCGCCAATCTTCAAAAACACCATATACGAACAATTCTTGCGAATCAGTGAGGGAATGTCAAAGTAGGATTGACTTAAATAGGCAATGGAGCAGTTCAATTTACGACAACGGATGTAGTAGTTGATGATGGGTGTTTGGTCTTTTTCCAGCAAAAGGTCATCAACTACCACCAAATGGTTGGTTTTCTTGTCCATCTTGTCCAGCACAGGCAAAGATTTGATGCCTTCTTTGATGACCACATCAGGACACTTTTTGGACAAGTATTCGTACAACGGCTCTTTTGCATTTCTTGTGATGATGTCAATTGTTTGGAATGTTCCCTTGCCTTGACTAAAAATGGATATGAGGTTCAAGATAAAGTTCGTCTTACCACTTCCCGACGGAGCGGACACACACATACGAAAAGGCAAACTGATATGATGTAACTCTTTGTTAGGGTTCTCTGCTTTGTCCAGCATCTCGTCAGGCATTGACTCATAGAAGTTCTGTATCATTAGTATAAGTTGATATTATTTTTAAAATATCTTACCTTATAATAATGGCTGAACTTGTCGGGACCACCTATCCCCTTCCTAAAAACCAGTTGAGTATTTACAATTCCAAGGAGTTTATCCCGCTGGATACAACGACTACGCTCATCAACGACTTGGTGGTGAGTATAGAGACGAACAATGCGAACCAGACTTCTCAATTGTCTGCAAACGAGGCGAAGTACAACGATTACTTTTTAAACAACCCCATCTTAACCACCATCACCCCTAATTTTAATTCCGCCCTGCCTCCCAATACGACTTTTACCGTCGCCAGTTTCCCGACCGTTCTCAACCGAGTGTATGTGTGTCAGTTACAAGGTGTGCTTGAAACGGGTAGCATCAACACCACTTTTGGATTGTGGATTCAAGGGATAGATGCGACCACTTCAGCGGTACAATTCCGTCAATTTGCATACGCCAACTACAATGCGAGTCAGCCAGACGAAGCATTCACCATTAACCTCAGCAATAGTTTTATCATAACGGGTACAGGAAACACAATGGATATCCAATTACAAGCGACATTTTCGGGTTCAACTCCATCACCTATCGCCCTATTGTTTCCTCCCGTTGGTTACTTTCCTTTGGGGAACTTTGCAATTTCTACCCCTCTGCTTACGGTGATGGCTTTATAAGCAGAAACTACGTTTCCGCACCTTCCTTAAAGGGGTCGTAGGACCTTGGTCCTACAGCCAAAGCACTTGGATGTTATTTAGGGTAACCAGCCCCCCAAACATAGTGTTGGGATTTTCAACGTAGGTACCGATTCCATTCACATTAAAAGAGATGGTCCAAGGCAAACCATTCCCTAAAGCGTTAAAGGTAAATTGAGTCGTCAAAAGGGTTTGTTGGATGTTCCCAGTAGTATTGGCTCCTCCTTGATTCCACTGCTGGGTTTGTGACGGTACGCCGTTATTGACCAAACTACAAGTCAGTTGGGTAAGACTGCCTCCGTTACTGGCTAAATTGAAAAAGACATAGACCTTGAAAGGGACGTTTGTAGGAGGGGCTTGACCTAAAGGAGGTAACGCATAAGTGTAGGTTACGCTTTGAGAATACGTTGTGGCTGTGGGAACGGTGGTTTGAAAGAACTGCCGATACGAGTCAATCAAGACAGTGTTTTCTTCAAGTTGAGCATTGTTGAGTCCCACTTGTTGGTTAATCTGTACTAAACCCGCTACATTGGTAGAGGGGACAATGAGTTGAAACTCCTCCGCATTGAAGATTGAAAGGTTGTGGGCAGGGGGTTCATAGTCTGTCATTAATATCTGTAGATATATTAATGGTTCAGTATTTACCGCCGAACGAGTACTTGTCTATCTTCAACTCTGCTAATTTTCCTATCAAGGGAACCAATGTAGTAAAAACAGACGCAGACATTGCGGTTTTACAAGCCCAAACGGATGCTTTGACCATAGCCATCAACGCCGAAGCCGTCAAGTTTAGTCAAATTATCAGTTTTATTCCAGCAACGATTCCTCAAAGTTATATCTTTCCTTTTAATTACACAGGTGATTTGTTTGCAACTTATCCCTCTCTCGTCCAATTCCAGCCTTTTCCCTCACTACCTGACACTCACTATTGGATAGCCAGTTGGTCACTCAATTTCATCCAACAAGGGACTCCAATCACTGTTCAGGGTATAGAGGGGACCAATGATTGGACGAACACATCCACTGCTTGGACAGGGTTTGGAACCAACAACAACTTCAATCCCGCAATGACCATCAACCTCCTTGCTTTAGGAACCAACATCATCCCCACCTTTACCTTTAACCTCCCTGTTTTCGGCACTGCCTACGTCACTAACCCCAACACCTTTAACATATATGGATGGAGTACCCTCATTGGAATACAGAAAGACATCTAATAAAAAATGTCTGTTCTTAGTATATGAGTCTCTATCCACCACCGACAAGCAACGTCCAGATATTCAACCCCTCTCTTTTCACCAACTCTATTCAAGGTGGCGGATTAGGTAACGTTGGTACGGGTGGTTCTTTCCTGTCGTATCCAGTGGCTCAAGGAGCCGAGACCTTTATAGGTCCCTTGAATACTTTGACCTTGGATTCTTCAGGCATCGCTTTGGGTGTCATTGTAAGTTCTATCCAACAAGGAATCGCAATGAACGGAACGGGGTTTGCTTGGAACAATGGAGCCACACTGGCGACCATCACCTGGCAAACCTTAGCAGACCGAATCCAGTACGCAAACGCCATTTCACAGCCCACCAATGCAACCACTCTTAATGTAAATAACACTGTACGAGTCCAAAACGGTGAAACCACTACATCCCCTACTCCGTACGTTGATATCATAGCGGGTGCGACCACCAGCATTGGTTTAACAGGAAACCAAGGAACCGCAGGACAAGTCTTGACTTCGGGTGGTTCGGCAGGTAGTTTGACTTGGGGTAGTGGAGGCGGTGGCTCTGTAGGTACTTTACAGGATGTCATCAACAACAGCCCCGATTTACAAGCAACTCCTCCCACCACCAGTCAAGTCATTCAGTACAATGGTACCAATCCAGTATGGGCGACTTTACCCACTGTTGTCCCTACCTTTCAGCAGGTCTTGACGGCGGGGAATACGGCGACCTTACCCGTAGCAAGTTTCGGGATAAATAATTCAACCACTTCTCTCTCTTCCAATGTTTTTGCGGGGTCTGTTGATTGTGAGTTTGATGACGGCATTACTGCTCAACTCACTTCTTACACTTATAACGGAGCGGGTTCAAACGGCTCTTATACTTTATCCACAACGGGTGACCTCTCTTTATCGGGTAATAATTTTATAGCAAGTCCCGATAATCTTAAACTACGAAATCCTACGGTAGGAAATACGACCACCCCGTCCCTCATATTAGAGAATACGAGTTTGACGGCGGGGACGACGAATGGTGTGCCGTCTATTGAAACCGACAAGAGCGGACGAAATGGAGCAAACAACGACATCATCTCAGCGACCTTAAACTACGCCAAAAACTATGCGGGAGTGAAAACCTTATTTAGCAAAATAGAGAGTGTCATTCGTAATACGTCATTGGGAAATGACGACGGGGCGATTGGTATTTTTGCAACCCTTAACGGGGCAATGACCGAGTTCTTCCGCTTCAACGGTGCCGACGGTGAGAACAACAGTTTTGTCCCGTTGGATATGAATAATCAAGTCATTAAGACTTCTACGGGGAAATTGGAAATGAACGGGACTTCTGCAACGGGCAGTGGTCAAGTGGTTCTTACGCCTAAATCAACGTCCAATGTGAATGTGAATGGAGACCTCTTGATGACAACGGATAAAACGATTACACTAAACGACAGTAGCACGAATGCTGTTCAAACGGTCATCGGTGATGGAAAGGTATTAATAAATGATGTGACAAACA
>Ga0181348_1000805_pt1 | contig 13695 bp, 32 predicted proteins | sample Su13VDMM110DN_FD_130092 | JGI IMG/M metagenome (GOLD analysis project Ga0181348, IMG submission 130092) | Freshwater viral communities from Lake Michigan, USA - Su13.VD.MM110.D.N | ecosystem: Environmental > Aquatic > Freshwater > Lake | place: USA: Michigan | collected 2013-07-16
TAAATTTATTAAGGTGGCGCAGCATACCTTTATAAACTGCTTTACAATTTTTAATAAAAATAAAAATGATTGAACCAATCGGTGGTCCTTTTAAATTAAATGCTTTTCAAGTAAAAACATTGTCGAACGTATTTAAAAATAATCCATACATAGAATCCGATATGCAAGTTGGTTTTTATAGTAGTGGGGATGCTTCAATTACTGCTTGGGATAAAGATAACCCGACACATATTTTTAATATAGACTTACCTAAAATAAAAGAACAATGAACTACATACATAAATTACAATTACAAATAGATAGTATGAATAATACTATACTTGAAATTCAAAAGATTGAAAATGATATTAGAATTTATTTAAACTCTGATAAGTTTTCTGGATTTGAAAACAAGTTCGTAAATCCAGACGACATATTACGAATGCTATCTCCTATGCGTGATATTATTTTACAATCGGAAATGGTTGAACAACAATAAAAAAATTAAGGTGGTGTAGCATACCTTGACAAAACTACATTTACAATCTATCACAAATACCAAAACAAATGAAAAATTTAAATGAAGTAACAAACATTGATGCGATTACTAAAATAGTAGTTGATTCTTATCCGTCAATCTATTCTAAAAATGATGTTATTAAATTATTAGAAATGTTAAAGTTAGGCGATGAGTTTATTAATGAAGAGCAGAATAAAAAAGTATGTGGTGAGCAATTAGCATTTACAGAATTAATAGATAGTATGCAAGACGATATTGAAAGTGCCATTGAAAATTACGAACCAGAATTAGATGAGTATTCTTTAGAAATGAATTATGGTAACGAGGTGACAATTGAATCTTATACAGCTAATATGGATGCATTAAATAATGATGTCAAAGATTTAATAAAATCTTTTAGAGAAAAATTGGTTGAGTTAATTGCAGAATAAATTTATTAAGGTGGTGTAGCATACCTTGACCCAACTACATTTTACAATTACAATTTAATACCTATTACAAAATGATTATTGCAAAAAGTAAAGAAGCAATCAAACTGCAAGGCAGTTTAGGTGAGCAGACAATCCAACTTCTTGAATCAGCGGGACTATGGTGGGAAGTTAAAAAAGAACCATTATTTACTGGTATGGGAATACCAACGGAATCATTCGGAATAATTAAGCAAGGTAATGCTAATGAGGAAAAATGGCTTGGAACTGTGGGTAAGCAGTATGAGCCATATCAAAACCATCAGATGGCAGAAACCATCATTCAAGCATCAGTTGGTATTGGTAGCACATTCAGAGGCGGTACTTTAAAGGAGGGAAAAAAAGTTTTCATCCAAGTAGGTATTGAGGATGAAAAAATAGAAAATGATATTGTAAAGAGATACCTTACTTGCCTTAATAGTCACGATGGCTCAACCGCTATTGGATTTGGTTCAAGCAATACTGTTGTAGTATGTCAGAATACTTTTTACCGCTCATACGGGCAAGTAGAAAAGATAAGACACACATCAACCGCAGAGGCAAGAATTAGAATAGTTGCGGAAGAGTTACGCAAGACATTATTAAATGATTGCGAACTAATGACTAACTACAAGAAAATGGTTGACCATAAATTAGACCGCCCATTATTCAATGACATTGTTAAAATCTTATTCAAGGAGGATGCTACAAACCAAACCAAAGAAATCTCCACCGCGAAAGTAAATCAAATAAAAAGATTTATAGATGTTACTGAATCTGAACTTTCATCTCACGGAGAAACGATGTGGGGATTATTCAATGCAGTAACGTTCTTTGAAAATCACGAACGCAAAGCAAAGGGAGAAAAAACAATGATGCTTGGTACGAGTTATTCCAATATGAATAAATCATACAATGCTATTATGCATTGGATTGATAGTCGCACAGCAAAAACAATTTTAGCATAGTAGTATAGGGGAGCAGCATCCTATAAACAACTGCTTTTTTTTAATACCTATTAATATGAATTATAGAACAACAACATCTACCGAAGAAAAAGTAATGAACTACTTAAATGAATTAAGAAACTCTGGCGAAACAAATATGTTTGGAGCGTTGCCATATATTATGAAACAATTTCCAGATTTAAGCAAGGAGGGAGCGTCAAGGATTTTTTCTTTATGGAGAATAAATTTTAATGAAGATAGCAATTATAAATTTGTAGAACTAAACCAAACTAAACTAAACTAAACCAAACTAAAATAAACTAAAATGAAACAAACTAAAAAAACAAAGCCAACTGCAAAAGCAAAAGTAATTGCAAAAGCAAAAGTAATTGCAAAAGCAAAAGTAATGCCAAAAGCAAAAGTAATGCCAAAAGCAAAAGACGATTATGAAAGTGAAAAACAATTAGCATTAAAACAAGATATACCATCAAACAAAAAACCAAAACTAATTGTAGGTCAAGGGTATGGAAATGAGTTTTTAAAACTATTAAAACAAAAGACAGATAAAGGAATTAAGAAAAACGATGCTACAAAGGTTGTTAGTGATAAACCTAAAAAAATAAAAAAAGAAAAAAGTGAGGATTCACGCAAACAACTTCATAACGCACTTACTTTGCAAGGAGAGGTAGTTATAAAAAGCAATAAGAATACCTATACTATCAGACAAGAGGTTGATGGATTTACAATTGTAGTAAAGGGAAGCAAAGAGGAACAAAAAGTTTACCCGAATTTAATAATTGCCATCAAGTCTGTTGGTAGATTAGTAAATTCAAATGAGGGATTCAAAGAAGTAGAATAAATTTATTAAGGTGGAGCAGCATACCTTTAACCACTGCATTTATTTTAATACCTATCACGATGAAAGTAAGTGAAGTAGAATTAATCTACAAGAAAAAAGAAAACACAGCAAACGCAAAGAAAATAGATTCAAGCAAAATAGCATTTGATATTTTGTTTTCCTTGTGGGATAAAAATAAAATTGATTATGTTGAACACTTTTACGTTTTGTATCTTAACAGAGCAAATAAAATAATTGGTAGTATGTTATTATCTACGGGAGGTTGCGTTGGAACTGTGGTTGATGTAAAAGTATTAATGCAAGGTGCTTTACTATCAAACGCACAAGGAATAATTATGGCACACAATCACCCAAGCGGTTCTCTTACTCCAAGTAATAATGATTTAGATATTACAAGCAGAATTAAAACAGCGTGTAATTACTTTGAAATTACTTTACTTGACCACTTAATACTTGCTGATAACACTTACTACTCATTTAAAGATGACGGAAGATTATAAACTAAAAAAAATAAAATTATGAATATTTTTATACTACATAAAAACCCAGTTATTGCAAGTAAGTTTCACGTTGATAAACATATTGTAAAAATGCCTTTGGAAACTGCACAGATGTTATGTACTGCACATTGGAAATTAGGTAGTGTAGCACCATACAAAGAAGCATACAAAAACCACCCTTGTAATGTATGGGTAGTACAATCAATAGAAAATTATAATTGGTTATGTAAATTAGGAATTGAATTATGTAAAGAATACACATTCAGATACGGCAAGGTACATAAGTGTCAAGCAATTATTGAATGGTGTATAAATAATAAACCAAAACTTCCTAATGTTTCTATGACTATGTTTGCACTTGCTATGCCGGATGAATTTAAAACAAAATCAAATGCTGTAAAAAGTTATCGAATGTACTATTGTAAAAATAAATTACACATTCATAAATGGAGCAAACGTAATGTTCCAAAATTTATCAATACTATAAATTAAAAAAAATTATTACAATTTTTAAGCATAAATAATGCATAAATTACCCCTATTTATGCTTTGCCTATACAATCGCATTTACGCCTATTTTAAGACGATTTACGGGCTGATTGCGTATAATACCTATAAATACCTATATTCTACCCAAACCAAGCCGTACGGGGCTTAAAATAGGGGTAAATGGGTACATTATCCCTTAATTTTCCATAATTAGCACTTATTACCCCTACCCTAATTACCCCATATTATTACCCTATTATAGACCTATTATAATTGAATTATAATTTATGAAATTTAAGTACAACGATGGCGGAAGAGCCAAAGCAAATTACAAAGGACATACTGGAGATTGTGTATGCAGAGCGATTGCAATAGTTACTAAATTACCTTACAAACAAATTTATAAGGTACTTGCTAATGGTAATGCAAACCAACGAAAGGGAAAGTACGAATGTAAAAGTAAGCAAGGAAAATATACCGCATCACTTGGAATAAATACAAATCGAAAATGGTTTGCCGATTATATGGATTCTCTTGGACTTGTTTGGAAACCAACAATGGAAATAGGTAGTGGTTGCAAAGTACATCTGAAAGCAAACGAATTACCAACTGGTAGAATTATTTGTAATGTATCTAAACATTTTGTCGCAGTTATTGATGGAGTTATAAATGATACATCCGATTGTTCAAGAAACGGAACAAGGTGTGTGTATGGTTATTATTATTTACCAATTAAACCAAAAAAAACCAAATGAAAACAATTAAAATTTCGAACACAGAAGTAAAAGTAGAAATGTCAATCGGTTGGAAACATTATGGTCAGTATTCCATTTCAGCAATGTGTTGCTTTTTACAAGAGAAGAAAAACATTTCTTTCCACTCAACAGATAGTGAACTGTATGATTTGCGAAGTGACGATGGGATTTCTTACGAAGCATATCAAGAAATGCTATTTTGCAGAATTGAAACTGATTTAAAAAGTATTTTGACAGAAGAAATTTATAAAATAACTAAACTATGAAAACATTACTATTAATATACACGCAGTATGAGGAAAATTATGGAAGTTCTGAATCTCCGCATTGGAAACCAAAGGGAGCGCAAACATTTAGTTTAAATGTAGATGCTGATTTCTTTATGTATGACGAAGCAAGATGTATAGATGCCATACGTTTGATTTTAGATAAGAAGTATGATTCACATAATAGATATACATACTTATCGCACGAACTTTTATTTAGTGGAATTGTACCGCTTAACGATGAGAAGTTTGAATATTATTTTAATCAAATTTAATCCGATACTAAAATGAAAACAGAACCAAAAGTAATTGAGGATTTTATGCCTAACATAATCTACCTTGCAAGACAACAATACATAGGCAGATATGTTACAAAATTTCTTGTTAATGGTTATCCGAAAACTATAAGAGTTGATGACATAAGAATCCTACAAGAATTGATTTCATCCTTAAATAAAAAATAATAATTTTACATTAGTGTAAGTTATATTTTTTTTATATCTTGCGCAAAAATTAATTATGAAATTAGAAAAACGACTACAGATTGCAATTGAGGAAAGGGGATTAGTTAAATCAAAAATAGCAAAGCGGTTAAACATTTCCCGACCTACATTGTACACCAGATTAAAGAATGGAGGATTCACTTCCTACCAAGAGCAATTAATAAACCAATACTTTTTATAAGCAATACATAAATCAATGAATAAACTTTTGTGCATTTATTTTTTACAATAATGTAAACTTACTGTGATAGGTCGGGGAGGGGAAATGTAGTACCCTCCTCGTTATCGCAAAACTAAAAAAAAATTATTATGACAATGATTAAAATTGAAATTCCAGTTGATAGTGGATGCTATCAATATGAACATCACGGAGTAGAAGAGATTGATATTGCCGTTTGCGATTTTTGTAAAGAGGAAGAGCGATGTCAAGGAGATTTTAATGAGATTGCTCCCGACCTACACAGATGCGATGCTTGTGAAAAGATAAATGAGGACTCATTGATATTTGAATAACACAAGGAAGTCCGTGGCGAGATGGAGATTCAAATGATGTTTGTTAGTTAACATTGAATTTTCCCGATGGACTTCCTTTTATAAAACTTTAAATAAATAACTAACACTAAAACAAAAAACAAATGAAAATAATTTCTGCCAGTATTGACTTGACCAAAATTGACAAGTCAAAAATCAACAATCACAAAAATGGAAGTCAGTATTACAACATTGACATTATCATTAAGGATGAGAAAGACCAGTATGGTAATGACTGCTCAATTACTGCTAATCAAAGTAAGGAGGAGCGTGATGCTAAATTAAAAAAAGTATTTATCGGAAACGGAAAAACTGTTTACGAAACCAACCAAACAATTGAAAATAAAAATTTACCATTCTAAAAACAAACCAAATGAAAACAACTTTAAAAAAAACAATTGAGGTAGAGGTTGACATCAATCTCCCTTATTACTTTAAGAACATTTGTCACGCATACGCAATCTTCGATGAGCAGACATCGGTAATGATTAACCATGCCTCTACTGGTGGCGAATCAATTAACAATTATTCCTTTATGATTGAAAATGTTTTGTTGCGGTCGAATGAAGAAGATAGCATTGAAATTTCATCGGAGGAATTTCATAAGATTTACAACGAGGTGTATCGTTTAATCAGTTCAAAAACATTAACACTAAATTTAAATTCTATGTTATGAGTAAAGATTTATTTTTTGAAATGGCTGATGCCGAAAAATTTGATTACGAACAATATCTAAACTATCACTTAACAACAAACCCAAATGAAAACATCAACAACAACAAAATCAATTATGACTCCGCTTGTGAAAGCGTTGAGCGAGATTAAAGGAATTAAAAAGGATGCACAAAATCCGTTCCTAAAAAACAAATACATTTCATTAGACAACATTATTGATAATGCCAAACCGATATTATCGGAAAATGGAATATCAATTATGCAATCTGTAACATCGGAGGGAGTAGAAACATTTTTACTTCATACTTCGGGAGAATGGATTAGTAGTGGTGTGCTATTAATAACACCGCAAGAATCAAAAGGATTATCAATGGCGCAATCAATGGGAGTAGCAACTACTTATGCCAAGCGTTATCAATTAGGCAGTATGATTTGTATTAATGCAGATGAAGATACTGACGGACAATACGGAGATAATTCTGGTCTTGTAAAAACAGAGGGCAAACAATGGCTATCCGATAAACAATTTCAAGAAGTAATGGCAAGGATGCGCAAAGGAGAAACGGATTTCCTACCAAAATTGTTTGAAACATTCCAAATTAAAAAAGAACAAGCCGACATAATTAAAAAAATGGAGGAACTAAAATAATGAATAGCGATGAAAAATATACCGAAATAATAAATGAGTTTGGTAGTTGGGAAAATTATTTAGAACTAACAAATAAAAAACCATACGTTATGACGCAAGATTTAATAATGCCTTTATCAGTAATTGAATTTATAGGTAAGGAGGAAATAAAACAACTTGCTACCAATAACGTAAATGAACTATTGATTAGAGGGGAACAATCTCCATTGAAGCAATATGTTTTATTTAAAAAGATTGCAGAGTATGTAAGTGTTGCTATTGATAAACTAAAAGATTCTGCGCAAGTAGAGGGAGCAAGATTCAATAAGCAATACTCATACGGAGCAAAGGTTGAGTTGCGTTATACTGGAGACAAATTAGATTACTCATCTGATTTAATCTACCAAGAGTTAGAAATCAAATTAAAGCAACGTAAAGAATTATTAAATATGGCTTACAAATCTATTGGTGCAGTTATCTTTGATGCCGATGGATGCGAAGTGCCAAGCGTTGATATTAAAACAAATGGTACTGAATCATTATTTATTACATTCTAATGTCAAGTAAAGTAATTACTGCATACATTTATCCTACGAGAGTATTTCAAGGTAGAAAAGTAAAACTATCAATTGTAAGCAACGAAATTTCTCCAATTGATGTAGCAGAATTATTTTCTTTTCAAGGTAAGTATTGCAAGGTCTTAATAACCTTTGCAAATGTTATCTCTTCCCAAGTTATAAAAGCAACTGAGGATTTAGAAATAGATAATACAGAAAAACAAAAAACGCAATCAGCAAGGATAAGGTCAGTATTGTATCTGCTATTTAAAAAATTTCCAGAGCAACACAATACCTTTGAATCCTTTTACAATGAGAAAACAAATTTACTAATTGAACATTATAAATCTAAACTCAAATGAAAAAAAGAAAATATAAATTTTATTTTATTGTTGAACGATTTAATGATTGGAAAGAAAATTTGAAAAAAGTAAAAATTAAAAACAAACCAGTATTGCTAATTAGCCATACTATTATACCAGACCAAGCATTGAACTACAATGATTTTTGGGAAAACATTTACAAACAAAACAGAAAATAATTATGGCAAAAAGATTTAGCAGTACACAAAAATGGGATGACGTTTGGTTTTCAGAACTCTCCCCTATTGGAAAATTATTATTTTTATTCGTAGTTGATAAATGCAATAATGCCGGTTTCTTTGAACCTAATAGCAGATTACATTCATTTACAATAGGAATAACAAAGGAGCAATACGATAACGGAATAGTAGAATTAGAAAAGGTAATTGTTTATTCAAAAACAAAAAATGTAATTTGGATAAAAACTTTTTTATTGCATCAGAATAATCTACCATTGAACGGAGAAAATAATGCTCACAAACAAATTATAAATTTAATCCGCAGTAACGAAGATTTATTTAATTTTGATTTCAATGATTTAGCACCTCAACAAGGTCTGTTTAGGGGGTTAGGTAAAGGTATAGGTAATAGTAATGGTATAGGTATAGGTAATAACTTAATAAGTATAAATCCATTGTACTATCAATTAAATAAATTAGAAGAAATTTTAATCAACGAAACAACTTGGCAAGAATCTATTTGCAGAGATAATAAATTATCTTTATCGGCAGTAAAGGATTGGATTAAAAAATTTATTCTTAAATTGCAATCAGATGGCGAAGATGGAAAATCTTTGAAGGATGCTAAAAAGCATTTCAATAACTGGTTAAAAATTGAATTGAATAAAGCACCTAAAAAATTACCAGCACAAAAATCGTTTCAGAAGCAGTAATACAGATGTATGGTAGAATCTTTAAGGGCATAACAGATATGCTCTTAAAGATTCTTAAAACACTAAAACTAACTAACTAAATGAGCAACTACGCAAAACTCCTATCACTTGGAATCCCAATTACTAAAACAAGCGGGACTGATAAAACACTCTGCCCTAAATGTTCGGCAAGTAGAAAAAATAAAAAAGAGAAATGCCTATCAATTAATATTGATGAGGGAATTTATAATTGTCACAACTGCGGGTACAAAGGGTCAACAAAAATAAAAAGAGAACAAGAAAAAAAATACTTTAAACCAACTTGGGAAAATCACACAGATTTATCTGCTAAACTTGTTAAGTGGTTTGCTGATAGAGGCATAAGTCAAAATACTTTAATTGATTTAAAGATTACAGAGGGCGAAGAGTATATGCCACAAACACAAACATCACGCAACTGCATTAAATTTAATTACTTCCGTAATGATGAATTGATTAACATAAAATTTCGTGATGGTGCAAAGAACTTTAAATTAGTAAAGGATGCGGAATTAATTTTATACAATTTAGATTCAGCAGACAAATCAATTATTATTTGTGAAGGAGAAATAGATTGCCTTTCATTTATCGAATCTGGAATAAAATCAGTTTGCTCTGTTCCTAATGGTGCATCAAAAACAAACCTTGCCTATTTAGATAACTGCTATGAGAAATTAGAAACCATTGATACATTTTATATTGCAGTTGATACAGACGAAGCGGGAATGTTATTGCGTGAAGAATTAATTAGGAGATTAGGAGCAGAAAAATGTTTTGTAATTGATTTAAAAGATTGCAAGGATGCAAATGAATTTTTAATTAAGTATGGAGCAATAGAATTATCAGATACAATAACAAGCGCAAGACCTTGCGAAATAAATGGTATTATACAAGCAAGTTATCTAATTAGTGAACTTATAGATTTATATGAGCGTGGTTTACCAGCGGGAGATAAAATTGGAATGAAAGATTTTGACGATTTACTTTCCTTTGTAAGTGGTCAGTTAACTATTATAACTGGTGTACCAAATCACGGCAAGTCAGATTTTCTTGACCAAGTTTGTTTGTGTCTTGCAGTAAAACATAAATGGAAATTTGGAGTATTTTCGCCAGAAAACTTTCCAATACAATTACACCTATCCAAACTTGCAGAAAAATTAATTGGTAAATCATTTAAAGCGGTTTCTGATTTTGGAGTGAGAATGAATTTGCCCGAAGTAAAATCAGCATTGAATTTTATTGACGAACATTTTTTCTTTATACAGCCAAGTGATGAGGATTTAAGTATTGATAGCATATTAAATCACGCAAGGAAATTAGTTAAGCGGTATGGCATTAAAGGATTAATCATTGACCCTTGGAATAAACTTGACCACCAATATAACGGAAACGAAACGCAATACATCAGCCAAAGTTTAGATTTGATAACTAAATTTAATCATAAGAACGGAGTACATACTTTCTTAATTGCGCATCCAGTTAAATTACAAAAGGATAGGATTACTGGCGAAATAGAAATACCAAACCTATATCAGATAAGTGGCTCTGCTCACTTCTATAATAAATCAGATAATGGAATAGTAGTACATAGATTTTTCTCTGCTGACCCAATAGAACGCAGAACAGAAATACATATTCAAAAAGTAAAGTTCAGACATTTAGGAATGCAAGGAATGGCATCTACAAATTACGATATGAATAATGGTAGATTTAATTCCCGTAACGAAATGTCATTAGACAAATCAAATTGGTTATACGAAAATAAAATAATTGCTCCAATACAATATCAATCTACTATACCAATAGAAAATAATACATTTACTATATCTACAAATAACAATGAGGAATATCCATTTTAAAAATTAAACTATGAGAAAACATTTTAAGTGTAATTTAAAAGCATTGTGTGGTGCTGATTCAGATTCATTAGTAAAGTATATTTTCCATACTACTTGTGATAAGTGCCTTGCTATTTACAAAGAGGATAATAAAAATAAAGTACGCAAGAAACCAATAATGCCGAACTCATTACCACAAGAAGTAGAGGATAAGATATTTGAAACGTGGCTTGAGGGAGGTAATAATACTAACGAAGTATTGGCAGAAAAATTTAATGTAAAGCCAATTAAAGTTATGTGCATATTGAGAAATAAATTAAAAGAACGGAGATTATTAAAAGCAAAATCTAAACTATGAAAGAGCATCATAAAATTTGGGAACAAAAAATATTAACCGCTATGAATAGTATTGGCTGGAATTTAACTCTGTCAGAGAACCAATACGAACACTATGACGCATACGGAAAGACACCAAAAGGATTTGATTGTGTAATAGAATTAAAACGAAGACACAAGTATTATGCTGATAAGGTAATGGAAGTTTACAAGTATGAGAAGTTAATGGAAATGGAATGCTTGAAGTTTTATTATGTGTTTGATACTCGTGGAAACTATTTATTTTTATTAGACAAATTAGAACTACCTTGCTCATTATTAATACAGAGTGCCGAGACAATTGTTTTTGATAAAAAAAATATAATTGATAAACGAGTTTATTTTTTAAGTGAATCAAAAGCAATACTAAAAAATATAATATGAGAACTCCGAGAATGTCAACAAATCAATTAGTAGAATATCATTCCTCACTTGTTAAATTTCGCAAATCCGCCGAAATAGAATTGGTAGATAAAAAAAAATGGTTGCCAAAATTAAATGCTGAAATAGAAATGGTAAATAATAAAATAAAAAAACGCAGTATAAAAAGACATCTATGAACCAACGAGCGTACTTTAACATAACAACACCCTCTAATGAGGAAGCAGAATTATTTATTGATGTATATTGGGAAGAAGAAATTGAGGGAGCAGAAAAAATAATGCTTGACTGGGGATTGATATGGGGAAAGTCATTGACGCAACCAAGTTTTATTACCAAAGAAATACTAATTGAGAAAATGGAATTGATTGATTATAGCGTATGATGTTTTGTAGTAAGAATGTAAGGACAGAACTGACAAGAATGATACGCATAGAATTAGGGCAAATAAGAGAAATGAGCAGTACAGAAATAGGGTAAAATAAAGGGCATAGCATTGAAAAAAAATAATAATTTAAGGATATAACCTATGAAAAAAACAGCAGTAGAATGGTTGGGTAAGAAATTGGAATCGTATGGCGACCCACAATATTGTGAATTAGAATGGAAAGAATTGGATTTGTTAATTAAAAAAGCAAAAGCAATGGGGAAGCGACAAATAGTTGATGCTTACAGATTTGGTTTGTCTGACGAGGATGCGATTGGCTCAAAAAAATACTACAACAAAACTTATAAAAAATAAACCTATGGAATACAAAGAATTTAAAAAAATTATTGATTGGCAAATTGCACACGAAAAAAAAATTTATGATGCCTACAAATTAAACATTGATTTGATAGGAACATTCGATGAGCAACAGAAAGTGATTGATGCACTATGGACACACATTCTTAATAAAGATGGTGATGAATGGTTGAGTTGGTATCTGTATGAGAAAGATGCAATAAGTGGTAAGCCAAGAAAAGATATAAAAGCACACGATGGGGATGTGGAGATTTGTAAAAACATCAAAGGTCTGTATGATTATTTAATTAAAAATAAATATTTTAAACTATAAACTAAAAATATGCAACTACTAACACAAAATGAAGATTTAAAAAAATCGGGAATTTACGGATGGACTTTACCAGCACATTGGAATACATTATCAAATGGAACTAAATTTAATACTTGTCCAAATGCTGGTATATGTGCAGCGTTCTGCTATGCTAAAAATGGTAGATGGAATTTTTCTAATGTAAAAAAAGCACACATAGAAAAACTTGAATTGGTATTAAATGAACCAGATAAATTCAAGCAACTAATGAATGAAGAGTTAAGCAAAAAAAAATACATTAATAAATTTATCCGCATACACGATGGAGGAGATTTTTTTAATAGTGAGTATATTACTAATTGGATTGATATTGCAAATGCAAATCCTCAATGCACATTCTATACTTACACAAAAGAAGTTAGTCAGTTCAAACACTTTGAGAAATTAAAATTGATACCAACTAATTTTATTTTAATTTATTCTTTTGGCGGTAAGGAAGATTATTTAATAGACAGAGAAACAGATAGAAACTCTGATGTATTTCCTACAATGGAAGCAATGGAATCAATGGGTTACAATGATATAGGAGAGGATGACAAACAATCTGCTATACACCCAAATCATAAAGTAGGTCTGATAAGAAATAACATAAAGCATCTTATTAAAAAGATGGGTAACAAATCATTTTCAAATTGGCAAACTAAAAGTTAATACTATGAGTCCCGAAAAACAATTACATATTTCATTGTGCAAGTATTTAAAATTGGCGCATCCATCAATGTACTTTGATTCAGACCCAAGTGGATTACGGGTAACAATCGGAATACGCAAACAACTCAAAGCAACAAGGAGCAATCACGCACATTTAGATTTATTTATTGCAGAGCCAAGAGGAAATTTTCACGGAATGTTTTTAGAACTAAAAGCAAAGACACCATTTAAAAAAGATGGGGGATTAAAAAAAGATGAACATCTGGAAGCGCAAGTAAAGACAATGGCTAACTTAACTACAAGAGGATATTACTGCGAACACGCTTGGAAATTATACGATGCTATAAAATTAATTGAAGACTATTTAAAACTAAAATGAAAGCACATACAAAAATTTATCTTCAATACTTTAACTTTAAAATTCCA
>Ga0181348_1000808_pt1 | contig 13645 bp, 9 predicted proteins | sample Su13VDMM110DN_FD_130092 | JGI IMG/M metagenome (GOLD analysis project Ga0181348, IMG submission 130092) | Freshwater viral communities from Lake Michigan, USA - Su13.VD.MM110.D.N | ecosystem: Environmental > Aquatic > Freshwater > Lake | place: USA: Michigan | collected 2013-07-16
TAAGAGTTGAGTCTTTTCTTTAGATGCTTCTTTTCTTTGTTCAGCATAATCTAAAGCTGTTTTTAAACGTCTTTTAACATCAGGATCTTTAGCTCTTTCGTAGGCTGCTCTTACTCGCTGGTGAATCAAATTAATGATTTGAGACTGACGAGCGTGTGGTTTAGATTTAAAAGAAGATTTAGATAAAGTATCTATAATGTCTTGCTTAGTAGAAAATTTTACTTTAACAGTATCGCTCGGATCTTCATCTGTGTATAATCTACGAGATGATCCTTCAGGTTTTTTACCTGTACCTGTTTTAGGATCTGCTTCCTCTAAACCACCAGGTGTATCTAATTTTTTACCTGTTTTAACATCTGTATCATAACCACAAGATCCCTCTTTAACAACAGTCTTATTTACAATATTATATATATCTTCTTTCTCGTTAGCAGGTACCTCATCTGGGAGGAATGTAAAGAATTGTTCTTTATCTCCTTTTTGTAATGCTTTACGAGCATTAGTTCCACTTATTTCAGGGTCTAGGGTAGTAATTACTTTAACCTCTAAATTAGGATATTTTTCTTCTACTCCTTTAGTACGTAAAGTAATATCTTTTAAATCATCTTCTCTACCTTCACGATACCCAATTATAAAATATACTTTTTCGTTAGGGTGATCTTTAGCGTAACGTAAAACATCTTTAATGGGTTGGACTGAGGGTTCTATTTGAACTTTAGAACCTAATATTTCTTTATATACATCCCAAATAGCCATTGATTGTTCTTGGGTAATGCCATCTCTAACACCACCACCTACATAAATGATAAAATCATCAATTTCAGGTAAATCTTTAAGTGCGGTTTGAACTAATCTAAAGTGACCTTTGATGGGAGGTTTAAACCCACCACCATAAACAGCAGTGACTTTTTGGTTATTTTCTAACAAAGGACGGATAAGTTCTTTAACTAATTGATTCATGAAGCTAAGAATGACTTTAATTTAGATTGAGCTTCTTCAGGACTTACTATTTGTTGAACTGTTTTTGTAACGTTTTCTTTAGACATTAAATCTCGTATTTCCTGTTCAAGTTTTTCTTTTTGAGCTATTGATTTAGCTTTTTCCTTCTCTGATTTTTCTTTTGCGTCAGTAGGAATATACGGAGAAATATACTGGTCTACAATGTCTTCCAAATCTCGGGCGTCAACTAATTTTTTATCTTTTGTAGTAGCTACAAAGTTATTTCCAAATAAATTAAGATAAGGGATAAAGTTTTTAGTTACATTAGCCCATGTTTGCATTACAATTGAAGGCATTAAACTACGATCTTCACCTCCTGAACGTTCAAATCTATCTTCGTTTTTATCAAGTGATTTTTCAAGTGAAGAATAAACGTAAACCATAAACACTTCATAACCAGCATCTTCTAAAGTTTTCTTTAATTGCTCTGTTTTGTTAAATGAAGCAGCAGTGCCATCAATTACAATGTTTTCTCTATCTTGAATATCTTGGTTAAGTTTTTGCTGGTATGATTTTTGGGCTTGTTGCATTGCAACTGCTGCTTTACTTCTACCTTCAGAATCTGCTTTTTTAAGATCTAAAGATACCCCAGCTGCTTTTAAATTAGCTATAAAATCGTCATCAATATTTAAAACTTTTAAACCTAAATTTGAGATAATATCTCCAACAATAGATGATTTACCAGCACCAGGAGCACCAGCTAAGATGACAGCTTTAGGGGCACCTTGTGCCTCTCTAAGTAATTGAACCAATGAAATCATACACGCATATTTACGTATAAATATTAAAGTTCTCTTTTAACTGTAGTTCTGAATTCAGTAAAAATAGGTGAGTGTTTTGGATTTTCTAAATCAAACAATTTCTTAACTGTTTTGAATATATCCATGTTTTCCTTTATAGTGCGACTGGATTCATAGATTTCCCATCCCTTACCTTGTATAGATCCGAATTTAGGACCGCGCTTAGATGATTTAAGCCACAAAACAGCTGTGCGGTCAACTTGCTTACCATAGCATTCTTGGTAACATGTAGCGTAAGCGGCTGTTTGTAGATCGTACGTTGTTTGTAGGTTATTGGAGGTTTTAAAGTCAATAATCCAAAGTTCTGTTTTACCCTCAAAATCTATTTCACAAACCAAGTCACAGGTACCAGCAATCTTATATTCATCAGAGAATAGGTGAACTTCTGTTTCGATTAATTTTGGTTTATATATTTCCCAAAAATCTACAAAACGAAGAAACATCTGCCATACATCTGGATTGTGTTGTGGGTTACCCCATTCGTTTAGAAAGTGTAACTCTTTACCATTTAGATAATCCTCGATTAGTTCGTGAGTGGCTGTACCTTCTTCACCTGCTTTTTTAACAATATGTTCAGAAGCATATCCTACTTTTTTTAACCAATCCTCAAAGAATTTTCCTTTAGGATAGGCCGACAACACGTAAGTGATAGAAGGATAGTATTTCCCGTTACGTCTATAGTAACGTGAATCTGGCATTGTAATCTGTTTAGCATCTTCAGAAATCTCTAGGATTCTGTTATAAGATTGCTTAATGTTTCTTTTACTCATATTAATTGAAGTTTCTTTGACATTAAATCATATTGTGACAAAGGGTGGGTGTTTTGGATAATTTCGGTAATATTTCTAAATCCCATTTCAGAGGGATCTTTATCGTCTAATTCCACTAAATAGACTTCTTTACCTTCGTTAAGTAATTGCTCACAGAATTTAATAGCATCTTTTTGAGCGTCTTTATCTAAAGCAATATATATTTTTTTTACCTCAGATGTAACAATTTTTTTCATTAATGCTTTTTGAATATATTTTCCTAAAAGAGGAATAGCATTTCGTTTTACAGCTAGGGCATCAAACATACCCTCAACTAAAATTAAAGGTGAAGACCAATTAATAAATAGTTCAAAAGGTACAATATCTTTACTTAAAGGTGGATTTTTGTATTTTGCTGGGGAGTGGGTATTAAAGTTACGAGCGACGAAATAATTTAATGCTCCTTCGTGGGAATACGACGGGATAATGATCATATAATCATATATACCACCACTGCAATAACCAATATTGTAGCGCAGTATATCCGCTTTAGTTACACCTCGTTTTTTTAAATAAACTAGTGCTTGTCTACCTTTAATATCACTTTTTGTGATTTCAATTAAAGGTTTAAATTCTTTAGGTAACTCTAAAGCTTCTATTTTTTGAGTGTATATTCCTGTATCCGAGTAGGTAACGTGCTTTTTAAGCTCAAATATTTTCTCTTCGGGAGCTTTAGCTTGTTTAAATAAAACAACTAAATTTGTACCTTTTTTATTACAAACCCAACAATGCCAAGGATTACCTTTTACAGCATCATCAAAATTAATCTCTAGTTTAGGTTTAGTGTGATGACAAAATGGACAGTTATATGCCTGGTTGCCTCGTGCCGTTGGTTTCCCAACTCCTAAAACCGAATTTACTATATTAACTAGTAGATTATTTACCATATGGTGTAAGATACGAACAATATCTTACTCAGCAAAGTCTTTTCTGAAGAACTTACCTAGAATGTTATCGTTAAAATATCCGTCTTGTTTTTCTATGACCCCTAACATAAATAGATATTTGCATTCGTAGTAAGTTAATAACTTTTTATTGGATACCAACTGTAAAATCTCTCGAGTGAATTCTTCTTGCTTACCTTCTTTTATTAAGTCTAAAATAGGTTTAGCTGAGCCATAGTAGGTTTTCCAGTCGCTTTCCTTTTGAATAATTTCTGTAGTAGGTTTTCTACCCCTTCCGGTTTGTTCAACAAGTTGTTTTTTAGTAAGTTTTTTTCTTACGTTATGGAATAACGATTTTTTACCAATGTAGGATTTACCTGTAGGTTGATGTATCGATATATAAATGAAACCGTAAGTGTCTTGAGGGAGATCCTCTAGAGAGAGGACCTCTTTATTTTGATATAACCACATTAAGATATTGTAAATTTAGCTCTAATTTTTAATGGTAGGTTTGAACTAATATTTCCTGAGTTTCCACTTACTACCTGAAGGGCTATGCCTATAGCATCAATAGTATCTGTAGATAGTGGATAGGTATTAACTGTACTTTTTAAAGTGCTATTTGTTCTAATTACTGTACCTCCGGCTGTTGTATTAACGTTAGCTAACCCAGTATCAATATAATCTAAAGCATATAAATTAGTACTATTATTAGAAGCTCCAATCAACCATAATCTATAAGTAGTAGTGCTTATACCCTGAGGGAATGAAATTAAAGCACTAAACCCACCAACATAATTAATAGGTTGTGATGGTGAATTTGAATAAGATACTGGATATACTATAGATGGAGTTTTATTAATAGCGTATGATGCTGATGGGAAAGTTCCTATTACTGTAGCTGTTGTTGCTCCAGGTACGTTAGCAAAGTTAGTACTACTAAATGTTCCTTCATTCAAGAATAACATTTCTCCTGAATTATAGAAAGCTGGGATTAATACAATACTTCCACTTGTTATAGTAGCAGGTAATGAATAAAATTCACCTGAAGATAAGCTGTAGCTACCTGAGTATGGGTTAGTAATACAAGCTTCAAGAGTTTCAATTTGAGATAAAGCACCTGAAGTACCTGATGAACCCGCTGTACCTGTTGCTCCTTGAGCACCTGAAGTACCTGATGAACCTGCTACTCCTTGAGTACCTGAAGTACCTGATGAACCCGAGGTACCACTACCAGATGTTCCTGATGAACCTGAAGTACCACTTCCTGAGGTGCCGGAGGAGCCATTAATACCTGAAGTACCGGATGAACCATTACCTCCTATACCGGAAGTACCTGAAGAGCCGGAAGTGCCTGTACTACCGGGAGGGCCTACAACATCAAATCTTATAGTATATAAAGCTGGAGCGGTACCAGCACCAGCAGGGCCTGAAAGGTAGGTTACTACAAATTGATAAAAAGTAGTTTGATCTGTATTAGTAGTAATACTATAAACCCAAGTATCATTATCAGTGGTATCTGTAAGATACATTATAGAACCTGCACCTATTTTATCTAAAAATCCGGCACGGTTAACTCCCGAAGCATCAGTATAGTTAATCTTAACTGTATTAATAAGGCTAAAATTACTTAAATTATCTACTGAAAATTCTCCAGTTGTAGGTGATGCTAAAGTAACAGCTAATAAATTCCAGTTACCTGAATTTGGGGTTAGACCCGAAGTACCTGAACTACCCGATGAACCTGAGATTCCACTTGTACTTGAGGTACCAGAACTACCATTTATACCTGAAGTACCGGAACTGCCTGATGAACCTGAAGTTCCTGAAGTTCCTGAACCTGATGTTCCTGAAGATCCACTTGAACCTGAAGTACCTGATGAACCTGATGTCCCACTTGAACCTGAACTTCCACTAGTTCCTGAAGAACCACTTGAACCTGATGTCCCTGAAGAACCTGAAGTACCCGAAGTACCTGATGAACCTGATGTTCCTGAAGATCCACTTGAACCACTTGTTCCCGAAGAACCTGATGTACCTGCTGTACCTGAGGTTATTCCTCCGTAAGAACCGGTAATAAATAATTTTCCTGAGGTTTGGTCTCTAACTACTAAATCAAATCCTGGACCAGCTGCTGTAGGAGTACCATTTGTATAGACAGATCCGGTAATAGTTAAACTACCACTAATTGTAATATCATAATCATCTGCTCCTGTAAAAGCATCCACAGACTGTGAAACTTGATAATCAAAGATGATTTGTCCATCTAAAATTCCACTATTTGAAAGAGTATTAGCCATTTTTATCTATCTATATTGATAAATATTGACGTATCTGTTGTTCTCGATAAAGGTAAAGGTTGAGATAATTTACCAACAGCTAATAATTCTTGGGCTTCATTATATAAACCAACTGTAGTAACATAAGGTTGAAAATAGGGTTTAGTTACAAAATCATATATAGTACCATCTGTTGAGCCTGAGATTAAAGATGGGTTTTGACTAAAATTAAATTCGTTTTCGTTTATAGTCGCCTTATATTGTGTTTCATATATAGTATATGAACTTGAAAATGCTACATTAACCCCTGAACCTGTAATAAAACTATCTATATCAGGAAGAATTAAAGTACCAACCCCACCATAAACAAACATACTCCCAAAAAATTGTAAATATTCAGCAGAAGCATATAATGAAGAGGGTGCTACAACAGGACCACCACCATTACCTGTAGCATATGAACCTGTATTGGTAAGAATGATTATACCATGTTCATATATAACGTTTCCGTAATGAAGATTACTACCTGAAATTAGCATGTTACCTTCACCATCATCATATAAAGAAAAACTTCCGGAGGATATAATTACAGAGTTAGGTTGAAGATAATCACCAAATAAACCTACTGGAATTGATATAACTCCTATTTTAGCAGATGATTGGGTTGGAAAATATCTTAAAGGAGTTAAAGTACTAGAAAGATAATTGTAGTATAAAGGAGAATTTATAGCTCCTATTACAACATTACCTGCTTCATCTTCTCCGGGTACTATACTTCCAGTAGCAACGTTATCGCCTGTACTAGCTGATAAAAAGTTTGAGTAATATAATTCTTTAATTGAATTATATATTAAAGACTGGTATTGGGTTGAATTTGTGCCTGTAGTTAAGGCTGTAGCAGGATAGAAAGTTCCGGGAACATTTAATCCACGAAATCTATCTATCTGTACGTCTGAATTTGTAAATGAAGCTGTATTAAAGGTAAAACCTTTATTTACCTCAAATGGGGTAATTATTATATCAGAGGCTAAAAATTGTTTCCAAGCTCCCATTCATTTTTAGAAATCAAGTTTTACTCTAACAAGAGCTTCTTTTGTGAAATCTTTTAACAATGGTCTAGAAAGTTTAGCTACAGCTACTAATTCACTAGCGTCATTATATAAACCTACAGTTGTAATGTACACTTGTGGGTTATTAATAAATGAGCTATATAACACTTCACCCGTTGAACCTGAGATAAAACTTGGATTTTGTGAGTAATTAAATTGTGAACTTCTAGGTCTTACAAAGATAAAATCTGAAGAAATATTTTCTTGAGAATTTAGTGTAAATGGTCTACTATTAAAACCAGAACCTGAAATAGCGTTAAAGATTTTTCTTGGATTTTGACCGTCTGTATTAGCTGTTCTAGTAGGTACTAAGTTAATAGACTGAGAGATAGCTAAGGGATTTAATAAAATAGTTCCAATATCTGGGAGTAACCAACCATATGAACCTGAACTTGGTGAAAACCCATTAATACCATCTGTACCTGAACCTGAAAAAACTGTACCGGCTGAACCTGAAACAATTTGAAATACTCTACCTGCATCCGTAAATGTTTGAGAGGCTACTACTTGAGAATTATCTGTAAGGGTTAAGTAAGCAGAACCCGAAAGGGTTAAAGTTAATGAACCCGGGAGTAATGCTTCTTTATATCTATTACGTTCAAATGAAAGTGCCCAGAAATCAGAACCTGTAATACCACCAAAAGAAAAATTAGCATTTTCATCACCTAATACTAAAATCTGATATTGACCCCAAATAGTACCGGAATATGAGTATCCTGATACTGATGAATCATATAATTCTGTACCTAATCCGGTTTCATTACCATAAGTAACAGCAAATTGAATTGATTCAGTAGTAGCAGTATTATAAACGTTTAAATAATAGTTACCAGCTGAAGAAGCGGCTTGGGTAGATGACGTAAAAAACGTAAATAAACTAGCGGTTTCACCAGTCCATAAACCAGCAGTGACTGAGTCTACTGATACTACAAAATCATCTAGGTCGAGAGCTTGAAATGACATATTTTATAAATTAAGATACTTTAGTTACTTGAACTGGGATTTGAATACGTGCTCCTGAATCTCTACCAACTACAGTTAATGTAGCATATAATATTGAGTTAGTACCAAATAATGTATTAACAGTAGTTGCTTTAAGATTAATTGTTGTGCCTACTACTGTTTTAGATACTGAAGTGCCTAATGTTGTTGAAGCATTTAAAGCAACTGCATCTGTTGTGTTAATACCTACACCATTAAATTGGCTAAATAATCTAACATCAGAAATAGTAGCTGTGTAACCTGCTGCTTCGCTTTGGTTTCCACCTAAGTAGTTTAAGGTTTGTGGGGTAATTGCTAATGAAGCCCCCTGTTTAATTACGATTGAAGTGTAACCTAAATCTAGGATAGGTATCTTAGCAGTACCACGTGGTAAAGTAGTAAGCAAATACTTCATGATTTGAGTATTTTGAGGAAACGCCTCTAATAAAGGCATGTTTTCAATTGCTTGACCATAATAGGCTGACCCGGATGGTTGGTTAGGATTGTAAAATGTATAGTCAATCTCGTCATCAGCTAAAGCAAACTGTGTGATTTGAAAAGAACCATCATTTTGAGCGAGTAATTGACGGCCCTTATCTGTAAGGATAGCGTCTACGGTTACTACTGAGTTATTTAAATATCCCATTGTTTAATGTTTGATTTATTATAAATATATTAAAATTCGATTTTTTTATAGTTTAATGTATAGTTTTTAGATATAAATTTATTATATGCTTTTATAGGATTAAACTTAACATAATATAACCCTGAAAGTATTTCTTTGATTTCTCCTTCCACTGATTGTTTCCATTCAGTTTCTAAAGTATATTGTTCGGCGTTCGTATAGGTAATGACTTTTTCTTGAGAAAACAAGTTTAAGTTAGGAAGACTACTTCTCCAAGATATATCTACTAAAAGACTATGTTTAAAGCCTATCTTCATAGCTCTATTTAATATATTTCTTAGTTTTAAATAATCTTTTATTTCGCCTATTAATATTAAATCAACATCCCAAGTTTCTCTTTGAGTATCTAAATAATAGTTTTCACAAAAAGCTCCAACTAAATATACTTGATAATCCTCAATTCCTTTTATTTTTTTAAAATCATTTAGGAAAGACTCAAAATTTATATTATTTGGTCTTTCCCAAGGATCTGTTATTTCTATATCTCCTCTTTTATAGTAGAACATTATGAGAAGCTACCATCCTGATTTAGAGGACCTGATGAACCTCCTCCCCCACTATTACTTGGTGGTGGTGGGGACTGAGGACGTGGGGTGGATTGAACTAAAGGTATGTTAGGTGTTGGGTCACTACCAAATCTTCTAGTAATATACTCAGTGTTTTGCTGAACAAACACTGTATTATCTGGTTTAGTTAGTGCTCCTTTTTGTATACCTGAAAAGTTGGTAACTTGGGGGGCCTGCATTACAACTGCTCTTTTACTTCTATCTACAGCCCAAATTAAAGCACCAAAAGATACCCCAGATACATTACCCGGCTGTCCTACGTTTTGGTTACCTCCTACTTTATCATTATTAATAGAGTATGATCTAAAATCAGCTTCTTTAATACCGGCTGCTAAATAACTAATTCCACTAGTTACACTTACACCTGTAATTTTAATAGGCCAGTTTAAAACTTGATTTAAGGTACCTGTAGCTGTATCTCCTAAATTTTGATAAAGTGATATGTAATATTCACTACCAGAAACACTTCCTGTATATAAAGTGTTTAAAAAAGTATTAGTAGATACTTGAGAGCCAGTACACTCAGAACCATTAGCATTAGTTGTTACAGTATAAATGCAACTATTACCTGCGGTTTGGTTACTCCATGTAACAAATTGGTTAGCCGTATTAAATACTATAGATCCGGTACCAGCAGCAGTTGCTGTAGATGGGATTATAAAGGTTGATAGAGCAGGGATGCTACCATCGGTTATCACAATTTGTGATGAAGTTGGGGGCATAGTAGCATTTGAACCATCATATTGATTTACTATAACAAAGTTTTCAAAATCGTATCCTCTATAATTATAATTTAGAATGTCGGTATATTCTTGATCTTTTTGTTTAGTATAAAAAACATTATCGGGACCAGTAGCACTGATCATTTGGGTTACAAATACAGCACCACCTTTTTCGATTTCGGGGTATGAACCACCCCCACCATTAAATTCAAGAATTAAGTTACTTCTATCTTGAGCTGGGTAAAATGGATTATTTAATTCTGGGTTAACTGATCCATAATAGTATCCTGGATCGTCTATTCCTTGTTCATCTGAATTTCTACTACCTATATAACGTGGTAAAGTACTTCTTCTAGCATTATAGTTAAAGGTTTGTACTGTAGAAGGAGTAGCATTACCATTTAAAATAGCTTGTTGATTAATAGGAATAGTAGCACTGTTTGGATAATCAATATCCATAAATGTTGGATTTATTCTAGCTAAAACTGCGTTTCCGTAAACTGCGTTACAATCACTATTTTCAAAACTTGTAGGAACAAATGGTTCTAAAAGAGTTTGTGTGTTAGAATCGATTGAGGCTGTAACTGGGGCTGGGGTTGATTCTTCTAAAAATCCTGTTCCTTCACTAAGTATAGTAAATTCATACCCATCAGATTGAATTACTTCTAAAAGATAATAATTAGTATTTTCACTAATATCTACTAAATCTAATTCAATATAGTTTTTACTATTATTTGTTAAACTAATAAATGAACCTGGGGAGAAAATTATACTTACCATACTATCATTAACAACAATAGATGGAATTATAATTTTATTTGAACTCGGAATAAAATTTCCTAAGTTTAAACCATTTCCTGAGGTTTTAGAGATTTTTATATACTCAACTTTATAAGTATCGTAATAAGTAATTGGGGAAGTTTCTCTATCTGTTACTCGAGATGAATTCCACCAAACATTTATTCCCCCTGAAGATACAGGTATACCTGTAAAAGGGTCATCACTAAGAAATAAACTTAAATTTATTTGTTGTTGTGGAGCAGAGAATTGTCCAAAATTATTATTGGTATAATGTTGAATATTGTATGTAACAACTGTAGTATCTGCTACTTTAAATGGATCACATCCAGGATTCAGTTCACCATTTGTAGCTACAATAGATGAGCCACTAAATTCCCCGTTAATAAATTCTTGAGCAGTACTATCTGTAAAGGGAATTAACTTAAATGGTGTTACATTATACCCATCCCAACTTTGAGTTACGTTAACTACTTGATTAACTGTGAATCCAAAATCCTCATTGAAATTAGTTATTAGATTAGGTAAAGTACCACCCTGTGAACCTGTAAAAGTGTAAAGTGGGAATGATTCATAATCACTAGATGCTCTATAAATTCTTTGACCATCTAGCATTGCTGGAACTTGACCAATTGAACCTGTTAATGTTAAATCCTGGAATAGGATTGGGGTGGTTAAGCTAGCTGAGCTACTATAAGCACCTTGTGGAGTTTCAATTGTTGCTTGTGGAAGTGGGTACTTCTGTCTTTCAAGCATGTGTTGTTTGATTACAATACCGGTAGCAATACTAGTTCTAGCGGGTACATAATCTTTAACCATCTTAAAGAGTGAGTTATCAAAGAATTTGATTAATCTAACAAAATCTGTTAAATCATAGTTTTTAATATACTTTAAAAAGTATTGGTCACGTAGCTGTACTAATGACGGGTATTCTACGTTTCTCGACGGGATTAAACGCGGGTCGCCTATGTAATCACCATAGTCAAAGAAACCAATAGAATTAATTATATCGTCGTTAATTTCGTTTTGAGGTGAAAAAGCTACCTCTAATAAATTAATATTATTAGTATAACTTTCACTTATAAATGAAGACTGTTGAACCGAAATCTGTGATGATAGAGTATTAGAATTTGGTAAAGGCATCATAGCCGATACACCATAAACATCAGGAGGTAAAATAGTTTCGTAACGCTTAATTTTATCTGTGTTGCGGTTTCTAATACCTACAGGAGGTGAATCATAGTAGATAGTACCTCTATTTGTATTAAAACTTCCACTATTAATTCCAAAATTACTATTAGAAGCAAATGAAGAAGTAGCAATCCAAGATCCAGTTACTTTTGGGTGTATTGAAACTGAACCTGTATATAATTCACCCCCTAATGGGGCTCTAAATGCTAGTTGAAGTGAACCACTATTGATACCATTACCCTCAATTGATTGAGGATTCATTACATAATCTGCAAATACACTTTCTGAAAGTGGGGATGTAAAATATCTAATTTCTTGGTATGAACCCGTAAAAGGTACGTAGTTACCTATATTAGCTCTAGTATTAGATGGAAAATAAGAAAAAGTTGATCCTGTCCAATTCCCAACACTAGTATTTACAGATGAAGAAGATATAAATCCTATAGTAGAACCATCCCACCCATCATATATGTTATTAGCAGCATATAAAGTAAAATTAGCGGATGGAGTTGAAGTATTTACAGTAGCTGCTACAGACCACCAATCACCGTCAAAGAATGGTAAATAAACACTAGCTGAGTTTGTACCTATTATTAATTTTAGGGTAGCAAATTCATTGTAAGGATCAGCTGCTGAACCACTAAATGAACCAGAAATAAATCCTGAACCCGTGTATTCTAGAACAATTTTAGCAGGACTGCCATTACCTAAACTCCAAAGAGATTGACTTGGGAAAGCTATAGCTGAATCTAAACCTGGGGTTTGGAATCTAAATTGTAAAGTAGCAGGAGTATTATTAGTAGCATTCCAATTACTATTTAATTGCCACCCAGTATTAATCCAACCACTACCACTGGTAGCAAACTTATAATCAAACTGATCATACCAAAGATCCCAATCATTATTATTAATCTTATCTTTACCACCAAATTCACTAATACGTAAAATGGTATCGGGAATACCATAAACATTAATAAGAGCTCTTAAACCAGCTATTGTACCCTTTTTCTTTAAAAGGTATGGTAAGTTATTATACAAACGTTTGTAAATACGTTTGTTAACATCATCAATTGGGACAGCATCATTTGAAGCTGAAATAGCTGTATTTACGTACTCATATCCTGTAGGAGTAGGTAAAGAACTCGTCATAAAAGGATAGGGGAATAGACTACCTGAAGCTGTAGTACCTATAAATGCTGAATAAAGGTCAAAGTCACTATAGTTGTTTTGGTAAAGTTTAACACCAAAATCTCTTAAAATTTGAGCTACTAAATCTTTTGATACACCATAATCTAAACGGTTATCAGCATCATATTTGTTTGTAATGTCTTTAACATATACCCAAACATTATCATCAAAGAATTGACCTACCATATTAACGAAGGTCATATAATTATCGTTTTGAACATCATTTCTGATGTATTCAGGTATAGCGTATCTTAGATAATTGTTATTGAATTCATCATATTCAGTAGCATCTACTAAACTAGCAGTAACCCATGTTTGGGCAGCTAAAGAAGTATAAGCTACGTTTTCAAAAGGCGCTTCTATATTTGATTTAGGGAATGTAGTAGAACTAGATTCAAAGTATAAGTAGTACTCGTACCCATCAAAGTTAGTGATAGTACTATTTATAAAATTGTTAATTGAATTAATTTCGTTAGCAGTAGCTGATGTAGCTGTTAAAGTATTTAAATCATCTAATAAAGCACTAGCTGATTGAATTAATGTTACTTTAGTAAAAAAATTTTCTACTCGAGCGTATGCCGAAGAAAAGTTAACGAAATTTTCAAAATTAGAATAATCAATATTAATTTCAACA